>WLWI01004142.1_pt1 | contig 12328 bp, 5 predicted proteins | sample 6701501 | NCBI WGS metagenome assembly WLWI01 (sample SAMN12718690, study PRJNA515312) | sponge metagenome | isolation source: marine sponge | host: Mycale hentscheli | place: New Zealand: South Island, Marlborough, Capsize Point | collected 2014-11-01
CTATTCGCCAACTCTGAGACAGGGGGGCCTGCCGCTCTCCTCCCCTTTCCTCTCGTTGCCTTTCGCTTCACTTTCGGCATAGATACCTTCCCGGCCAACTCCGTATAAACACAGCACTCGAAGTAACTAAGTAACTCGAAGTAACTAAGTAACTAAGTAAGCAAACTTGGAGCACAGATTTCCCACTTGGAGCACAGATTTCCCACTCTAACTCTTACTATGGCTTTAGCTCACCTCGTTGCTGGCAATCTTGCTCACGTGCCACTGTAACATGTCATCCCCGGCCGCGCCCTCCATCCTGTTCACAAGCCCGTACCTTCCGCTGCAGCGATACTTACCCGATTGCCATTCCAACGTTAACCTCATTTAAACTCATTTAAATTACAAAATATTTATATATTCATTTAGAATGTCAGCTGACGAAAGCATCTACTATACTATTCTATAGCATTACAAACAGTAACGGAATGACTGTACATTTATCATATAATATGATTATACAATGCATAAACAGAACTTGGGGAATAAACTTCTGGGAAGACACACTACAAATTACCAGTAAGTAGTAGAAATAAATAAAATACTAAATAATGTAGCAAAGTTTAATTTTTCATATCTTTATTATTTTAATTTAGCTAAGGGACATTATTACAGTAATGAAGTCAAATATTTAATAAAGTTGTATCTACCTGTTTTGGCAAAAAGAATAATTCATACTCGCAACGTATATTATGCTAATAAAAACACACAAATAATACATTTTTCCGAAGTTATTGTGAAATTTTTTTATCAATATTATATATTATATTATAATTATATACACACATAATATATAATATATATTTTGTATTACATTTTCAGATGCTCCACTAACTATCAACGATAAATTTGAAACAGTTAATAATACAATTCCGTCTGATGTCCTGGAATGTCTGAGTGTATGTGAGCAATGCAAAAATGAAGTACTAAATACATGTTCTAGCTCTTCATTATCAACAATACTGAGTGTTGCTGTGACATGTCTTCTGACAATCATTATTCATGTCATAATAATAGTAGTATTTACAATTACAATGAAGAGGAAAAGTAAGCAGAAGTTCATGTAATATTGTAAATAATAACAATTTTTTTTTTAATTTCAGGCAAAGTTAAAAAACGATCACCACAGTAAGATTCCTTATAATGAACATAGTAATATTACAATACTTTTAATCAGTAATTTTTTTCTTTAAGGTTGGCTGAACACCGTGGCAATAAAAAGGTTGTAAGAATAGGACAAATAATATTATTATTGTTCATAATTGTTTTCATTAGCAAAAACATAATTATATTCACTATTTTAGGAATCCTCCCAATTGAAACATTCACAGATATTAACTAGCAAGGTATGATGATATCATATCGCATTGATAGGAAGTAATGTACTTCTAGTTCTAATGATAATCCTAGTTATATAATGTAGCTAACGTTGTGGAAGGAATACAAATATGCCTGATGTATGTTGAATGGCTTATAGTAATTTTTTAACAAATTTATTATTATTTCAGGTAAAAAATCTAATTGAGCATTATATAAATGTTTTTATTGCTTATAAGACAACAGCTATCATGTTGTATAATTAATTTATTGAGGATATTGTAATTACTAATTTTCTATATTCATAGAATGCTGCATATGCCACTGTTCAGGTTAACAGGCAAAAGGTATAAACTTAACACTGTAATGAACTAATTTAGTAATAGTTACGTTTCAGTTTGAAACAATTTTGTTATGTTCAGTTCTAAATAAGTGCAAATATAATATAGAATGCTATTTCAACCTAATTATCCAACATTTCTAAATATAGAGGGAAATTACTGCTGATAATCTTTTGATTGCACATGACTTGAAAAATGATGGTAAGCCATTGACTGAGATTGTAATACTTTCTCAATATTCAGCTACCAAATTCACTTCTTTCTCAGATATGTATGAGACTATTAATAACTGAAGATTAAAAGTCGTCATCATGGACAGTGTTATTACTTATTAAATAATATATAACTGTCGTACATCATAATAACTATAGTAATAGCTATGTTGAATCTCAATGTCTAGTTCACGTCATTCTTTGAAATTATTACCGTTTAATTCTTGGCTATTATGTACATTTTTATACAAATTATAATTCATCAAAGAGAAACTTCATGGGAATTTACTAATAGAATGAGTGTGAATTAAATTAGCATTATAAATAACTATAATATTTCATTGACAGTTTCATAATTATTGTTATGAGTCACTTTTTGAACATAGCTTTCCTTTAATAAAGTATATTCTATTTCAGATTCATAATAGCTCTTGTTATTACAAGTAAAACGTGTTTATATCAATTTTTACTTATTCTATTGGTTTCAACTCAAGATTAGATTACAACAATTGTAAATAAACCTAAGTTATTTTATAATTTTCCAATATGCATCATATAACTGTCCACCACACAATTGATAAACAATGCACATGCAGTTTATTTTAGAATAGATTGTTCTATAGCTTTAGTTTCCGCATTAGATTATCAAGATAAGATAATAGAATATAAAGGATAGTTTTGAACTATATAGCACAATAACATCTTATTTTAAAATATTATATTAGAGAGTGCATACTTAGTAGTAAAAGAACTAGGTAATGAGCATAAAACATCAATATAATGAAGTAAGGAAGTAGCTTTCCTATAGCAGTTGTTATTCCGAATACATAATCCAATAGCTATTATTTTCATTTTAGGCCATGGTTTGAAAAACATGGCCCAATGCAACTGTTCGGATCAAGGAACAAATTGGTAATATTATTGTTAATACATTGATTCAACCCAAAACTCCAGGGATATATTATAATCATGATAGCCAATAAATTAATATAGGATTCTTACAGTGTTTCAGTGATCAATTTATAATGAAATTTATAATAATGTTTATAAGGTAGCATGGCATCATGTACATTATCTTATAAATATAATTAACTATGCTGTGTTTTTATATCATAACCAATTGTGTGCAACTATCAAATATATAGAATAATGGTAACTACTTCTAAAATACAATATTTAAAAAATCTCATACTAAATCCCCAGAATGTTTTGATAAAGCTATCATCATAATTGTTAAAGTGGCTTAATTGTATATCATAATTATAAAGTCCAGTGTGGATCTATCGGAAATTATTTTAACCCCAATTACGGAGATTCCTCTAGTTATAGAGTTACATGGACACCATCCTACTACAATACTTCAAGATACATGATAACAGTTTATCCTCCTGAATCCTACACACAGGAAGATCTCATCATCCACAACACTGATAACAGTACAGTACACAACATCACTCTAGCACTCAATGACTGCCCACACAGGATATATTCTACTTTTTTATTTGGTACTAATATCAAAGTTAAAATCAATGTACTTTAAGCTGCTTAACATGAATATTAATACAAATATTTCCTTTATCTACATAATATTATTATGTGGTAATAATTTAGAGTGTAGTCTTGTAAACTCTCCTATTATACTGCTATATAATATTACCAATGGTAAAGGAATGACCGTACATTTATCACATAATAGTACAACTATACAATGTGCAAACAATTCGTGGGAAGTAGACTTCTGGAATGATACACTTGCTACAACATCCACTACCAGTAAGTCGGTGAAGTAAGTATACCCAAATTATTGAGTCTAAAGTTAAACTTTTAATGATTCCTAAACTGATTTGAATTCACTTTAGCAGTATTATTTCTGTTTTAAAGGTCAAACTATATTATTAATTATTTGGAATCAATTATCTAGGGCATAACAGAGGATTCGTATTCAGAATTTGTTGTTTGAATTTTAAAAAGTTTGCACAAAATACATTAAGTATAGCATATAATTTAAACTAAAGAAGCATATAATTAAAAATAAAATACAAGTGACTATATCATTTTATTGGCAATTATAATACACTTCTGGATGAAATATATATGACAATGTGTGTACCACAGGTATTAAATTTTCAGATGCTTATGATACACTTCAGTCTGACATACATAATTCTCTGAGCATGTGTGAACAATGCAAAAATGAAGTACTAAATACATGTTCTAGCAACTTGCTTCCAATAATACTGAGTGTTGCTGTGACATGTCTTCTGACCATCATTATTCATGTCATAATAATACTAGCAATAACCATTACAATGAAGAGGAAAAGTAAGTGGAAGTTCATATAATATTTTAATATAATAATGACCAAACTTTACTTTACTTTTCAATTCAGGTAAAGTTAAGAATCAATTGTCTAGGTAAGATTCATAGTATTTTATATTGTAAAATTACAGTATTATTGATGAGTTAAAAATGATCATTTTTATTGTCTTTTTTTTTTTAATAAACATTAGTATTATGGTGTTAAGATGATTCAAATGTAACTATGTTGAAGTTTAATGAATGAATGTGTTTTTTGATATATTTAATAATAATTACACTACTAATGAATTTAAATGGCTAAATATCTTAATATTCATTTAGAATGTCAGCTGATAAAAGCATCTACAATACTATTGTATAGCATTACAAGCAGTAACCGAATGACTGTACATTTATCATATAATAATATGATTATACAATGCATAAATATAACTTGGGACATAGACTTCTGGGATGATACACTATTTACAACATCAATTACCAGTAAGTAGTGAAATAAGCAAAAGCTAATAATTGTATCATAATGTACCTTTTGTGATATCTTTACATATTTAATTTATTTATAGGACTATTATTACGATATTGAAGTTGTTATGTACATGCTTTGTGAAAAGAATAATTCATACTCTTAACGTATTTTTTTCTACTAAAAACACACAAGAAAAACATGTTTCCAATCTTATTGTGAATTTTTTTATCAATATTAATACATACACATATAATATATAAAATTATATATATATTTGTATTATATTTTCAGATGCTCCACTGACTATCAATGATATGAAACAGTTAATTGTACAATTCAGTCTGATGTCCAAGAATGTCTGAGTATTTGTATGAACAATGCAAAAATGGAGTACTAAAAACATGTTCTAGCCCTTCTCAGTCAATAATGCTGAGTGTAGCTGTGATATGTCTACTGACCATCATTATTCATGTTATAATAATAGTAGTATTTACAATGACAATGAAGAGGAAAATATTACAATTATTAATTTTTAATTCAGGCAAAGTTAAGAATCTATCACCACAGTAAGATTTCCTTATAATCAACATAGTAATTATTACAATACTATTAATCAGTAATGATTTTTTTCACGTTTGCTGAACACAGTGGCAATAAAAAGGTTGTAAGAATAGGACAAATAATATCATTTTTTTATCATTGTTTTCATTAGCAAAAACATAATTATATTCACTATTTTAGGAATCCTCCCAATTGAAACATTCACAGATATTAACAAGCAAGGTATGATATATCACATTGATAGGAAGTAATGTACTTCTAGTGCTAATGATATTCCAATTAATAGTTATATAATGTAGCTAAAAATTTCATGTTGTAAACAGAATAGACATTTGACTGATGTTTGAATGGCCGATCATTATTTTTATTTATGATTATTTCAGGAAAAAATTCTGTATAGTGAGCAATATAATATAAATCCTTTTATTTGCTTAAAATACAATAATTAGTTATCAGGTTGTATCGTTATTGAATGATGATAATTATTATAATAGCAATTTTCTATTATTCATAGAATGCTGCATATGCCACTGTTCAGGTTAACAGGCAAAAGGTATATTAGTTAAGTTTCAATTTGAAACAATTTTATTGTGTGCAGTTCTATTTAAGTGCAAAAATAATATTGAATGCTGATTTTCAAGCTAATTATTCAACATTCCAAATATAGAAGAAAATTGCTGCTGATAATCATTTGATTGCAAATGACTTGAAAAATGATGGTAAGCCATTGACACATATTGTAATGATTCACAATTTTCAGCAATTGAATTCACTTCTTTCTCAGATATGTATGAGACTATTAATAACTGAAGAATAAGTCTTCATCACAGACAGTGTTATTACTTACTACAATATACTAATGGCATGCTTCATAATAATTATAGTATTATCTATGTTAAATCTCAATGTTTAGTTCATGTCGTTCATTGAAATTATTACCGTTTAATTTAGGCTATTTGGTACATTTTATACAAACTATGATTTCATCAAAGATAATTTTCATGGGATTTAACTAATGATGATTGCGAAAAAAGTGAGTATTTTAATTATTTTATTGTTAACCGTTTCATAATATCGTTATGAGTCAATTTTTGAACATAGATTTACTTTCATTAAATATTTTCTATTTCAAATTAATAATAGGTCTTGTTCTTACAAGTAAAATATGTGTTTATATCAATTTGTACTTATTGTTTTGATTTCAACTCAAGATTAGATTACAGCAATTGTAAATAAGTACATGTTATTTTAATCTTTCATTCTGTGTCATAACTGTCCACCCACAGTTGACGATGAACATAGCTTCAGTTTCAGTATTTAATTATCAAGATACGGTATTAATAGAATATAAACAATAGTTTTCAACTAGTAAAATAACATCTTATTGTAAAATTTATTGGATATTGTTTCGTACAGTCACATTTGTTTAAATGAGAGTGCACACTTGACACAGATATTTCTTGAATAACCCAGTGTATGCAGGTCAATATTTTTTAATATTTTAATATGAGCATCAAAATTTTAAATGAAGTACGGGCACAAATAATAGCATTAGCTGCTCTTTTATAGCAGTTGTTATTCCCGATACATACACTGGAAAAAATCTGGAATTTCCTGACTTCAGGAATTGTATAGGACAGTTGAACGTATGGCCTGTACTTCACATTTCCTGTACCAGGTCAGATAGTTTCTGACTTTTTCTACAGTACCTTCTAGGTCCACCTGGAAGGTTCCTGGCCTGCACCAGCACAGATGAAATTTCCTGCACTTTTTCTACAGTACCTTCTAGGTCCACCTGGAAGGTCCCTGGCTTGCATCAGTAAAGGTGAACTTTCCTGCACTTTTTCTATAGGTCCACCTGGAAGGTCCCGGGCCTGCACCAGTACAGATGAACTTTCCTACACTTTTTTTTATATTACTAGGTCCACCTGGAAGGTTCCTGGCCTGCACCAGTACAGATGAACTTACCTGCTCTTTTTCTATAGTACCTTCTAGGTCCACCTGGAAGGTTCCTGACCAGCATAAAATGAACTTTTCTGAACGTTGCTAGAATACCTTCTAGGTAACATTTCTTAAACTTTACTTTAGTTAGCTACTTTAGATGCAGACTTCTATTCTACACTAAAATCTCCACGTGAATGGGCATTGACTAAGCCCTATACTGTTCTCCTGACCTGTAAAAAACTATGCAAGGTTTAAGATGAGAATTGTATACAAACTTCGCGTTATAGTGTTTGTAACAAAACTATTACTGCAGCTAAAAACCCTTTACCCAAAATTCATTACTTTGCCTGCAGCTGTAATTTGTTATGACAAAGTTGTTGCTTACCTCTGAAAACTTTGGCTCTAGACAAGTTAAGGAGTGCGCACTTTTCGGTTGCTGTGTAAGACATAGGCCATTCGTGGGCGTGGAACTTACCCGCACATACCCTTTACCCATACTCTATGATGGATTATGGAAACTAAAAAATGCTTCTGTTATAATTATCACTTGAGTGAAAATATGTCCCTCCCCCAAACACAAAATTGTTGTTGTAGTTGTGTTTATTATTGTTCATAAATTCCTGTATAGCAAGCATAAAGCTCCAACTTTAAGAATCAAATAAAAAAAAATCACGTGATTTTAATGGCTACATAATATACAAATTCCCAACTAAGTGTGATTATAACTCAAAAAACAAATAAACAAAAAACGACAACAAAGTAAAGATTCGTAAGTTTGAGGCTGGGAGAACAATATAGGACACACAATCATAAGATAGATTCCTTAGGGATACGTCACAGTGGAACTGCCTTGTTGACAAGGTATTTTACAAACCTTGCAAACCTGGCTGAAAACTCATTGATAAACACCTTGACGATTCTGTAACTTTCTACCAAACCACCTTGATAAGGCGCTGCAACTTTCTTGGTAACTAATTTAATATGTCTGAAGGGCAGCAAAGTCCTCCATTTTCGATCCCCTCACTGGCTACACAGCTAGGCCCGAACTTACAACTCAGGATGCCCTTCCGAACTGCTGTAGTCAGTGCGAGCGAGATCATTTTTGGTCCTTCGAGCTGGACCAAAAATGATCTCGCTCGCACTGACTATACAGCAGTTCGGAAGGGCAGCCCAGTTGTAAGTTCGGGCCTAGCTGTGTAGCCAGAATGGAGGACTTTGCTGCCCTTGTCGTCTGCCCGGTACAAGGCTCGCTGTCGGGATGGCGACCTTGTGGCAGTAACTTTCTTGGACGTTGGTACCGAGTGGAGGACTCGGTCTTAGCTTAGGTCCGAATAATCAGATAGCTAGGGTGGGTGGGTAACTACAACTTCACTGGTTTGATAACTTCAAAACTATAGGAACAACTGAGAACTAAAATGAAAGAATACAATACTTATAACAACTGTAGTCATGGGCATAAACCGCGACTGGCCGCGAGCGGTCAGCGAGGCTTTACAGAAATAAGTATAGTTTCTTCGGAATGTTCGTTGAGGTTGCGTTAGGCCCGCACAATGGCTAATAAAGATTATGAGAGAGTGCAATGTTTACTTGAAGATGTCATAAATTTGATTTCTACAGACCATGGAGGACAGACGGAGTTTTTAGATCTTATGTCTCGATTTCTCATGGGGCCTTCACTAAATCTCATATTTAGTCGACTTACTGATTCATTTGATCAAGTTTACAAAATACACTCTACTGATGAAGAAGGAGTCGGTACAGACAAGGAAGACTCTATTGTAACTTTAGAGGAAATAACATTCCAAACACTAGCTTGTTTATATGTTCCTGCTAAATATGCTGAACAAGATCATTCTTCGACAATAACAGAACTAAATGAGGCAGAAAACTGTATACCTTGTTCTTTTAAGGCTATGTTTGTGGGTACATTTAGAAATTTGATATCTACAGAAGAATTTAAAGAGAGAGATGAAGTGTTGATAAAAACAATGGAATGTACTGACTTTTATGATAAAGGAATCATTGAGTATGCCACTGAAGAACAAATTACATTACCAATGAGCAATATGAGCGATACTAAAGAAGAGATTGATAGACAAACTTTCGAAAATTGTATAAAGAAGAACCTTGCATATTCCTTGTACATGATGTTTAATATCATAATGCGATCCAAAGACAAACAAATCATGACCCTAGATGAGTGTAGAGACATTGCTAAAGATCTTGGAATTAGCCATGAAGATTTGCCTAAAGTTTTGTGGTTTCTCCACTATCGAGTAGGTTCACTGTTATATTATTCTGAAGTACAAGGATTTGAACTGAAGACATTATTATTTGCGATGCTAAGGTTAGTCAGTTGTTGTGTTTAATTGTCTTATTAAGTCTGTAATGTGTATGTGTTATAGTTATTGTTAGTGGCTGCAACTCAACTAGTAAAGAAAACATTTTTATTTAGCAATGTAGGAAAAGCAGCTGCTGAAAAGTTTAAGTCAAAAGCTCAGTTTACACAACTAGATTGATTCAGTTGATTCATACTAATAATGTATTCTTGCGTTCATTACGCACACATTGAATATGGAATGTTCCTAACTTAATCCTAATGGAAAAAAAATTATTTCATATTTAAAAGGAAAAAGTTTAATACTAATGTTATTATGAACCATTTTATTATATATTTTATATTATGTATAAAATTTTCAGATGCTCCATTAGCTATCAATTGTACGTTCGAATCGGTCAATTGTACATTTCAGTTTGATGACCAGGATTCTCTGAGTATGTGTGAACAATGCAAAAATGAAGTACTAAATACATGCTCTAGCAACTTGCTTCTAATAATACTGAGTGTAGCTGTGACATGTCTTCTGACCATCATTATTCATGTCATAATAATAGTAGTATTTATCATCACAATGAAGAGAAAAAGTATGTTGGAAGTTAAAATATTTTTTATGTAACAGTTGTCATCATTTTTAATTCAGGTAAAGTTCAGAATCAATCATCCAGGTAAGATTCATAATATTCAATGTGTGTTACATTATATTTTATTGATGAGTAAAGGAAAGTTCATTTTTCTTTCAGCTTTATTGAACACAGTGGCCATACAAAGGTAGTAAGAAACTTTAATAATTGTTTATGAAATGATTTCTATTAGTACAATATACTGTTGATATTTTTAGAAATCTTCACAAACAAAGTGCTCACAGATATTAACAAGAGAAGTATGATAAAATAATATAGTGTGAATAGGAAATATTGCTTTTCTACTGTTTTTTAATGATTGTTGAATAGTGATATAATAAAGTAGCTAAAGATCTATAATAGTGTAGATAGGCATTGTAATGATATAAAAATAATATTGTGTTTATAAGTTATGTAATATAATTAGTGGAGAGAGATTATGGATTGTAAGGCTTTTGACTGATGTATTTTATTACATATTATTTAAAGATGAATGACTTAATTTTTATTGCAATTTATTTATTTCAGGTTAAAAGTATTTTTAATTTTTTACCTACAAGACGCACTACAATCAGATTTTATTGTTATTGAATATTCTTTTCCTATATTTGCATAGAATGCTGCATATAACACTGTTCAGGTCAACATGCACAAGGTACATTGAAAGCATTTGGTCTTATGTTAAAGTTCCATGTTAAAACAAAATTTTATTTTATATATTTCTATTTAAACTCAATTTTTAAAATGCTGATTCATGCTAATTATCTAACATTATTGTTAATATAGAGGGAAATTGCTGCCGATAATCATTTGATTGCAAATGACTTGAATAATGATGGTAAGCCGTTGACTCAGATTGTAATGCATTCACTATTTTCAGCAAATGAATTCGCTTCTTTCTTAGATATGTATGAGACTATTAATATTTGAAGAGTAAGAAGTCATCAATCAATGGACAAATATCATACTTTATAAAATGTTTGTATTAGCTTTATTGAATCTAAATGTCTAGTTTATTTCATCCATTGATTTATTACTATAAAGTACATATTATTGACTATAATTATAACATGAAATAGAATGCAGCTTATCAATAAAATAAGGTGTTTAAATAACCATAAAATGATATTGATGTTGCTTATATCAGTAACCATTGATGTATTGCTTATGATTGCAGCAAATAATTTACATTCTTTGTAAACCACTTAATTTTATTACAGAGAATTTTCATGCGATAACTATGGTGAGCACTAAAATTGAATATTATTATAAATAACTTTTATATGTGATTGTTTACACAATTATATAATATTGCTATGAGTTGCTCTTTCAGAATAGCTTTACTTTTATAAAGTATTTATAAATTCAGATTCCAACTAGCTATTGTCATTCATCCCAACTAGCTGTTGTCATTACATCCCAACTAGCTGTTGTCATTACATCCCAACTAGCTGTTGCCATTACATCCCAACTAGCTGTTGTCATTACATCCCAACTAGCTGTTGCCATTACATCCCAACTAGCTGTTGTCATTACATCCCAACTAGCTGTTGCCATTACATCCCATCTAGCTGTTGTCATTACATCCCAACTAGCTGTTGCCATTACATCCCAACTAGCTATTGTCATTACATCCCAACTAGCTGTTGTCATTACATCCCAACTAGCTGTTGCCATTACATCCCAACTAGCTGTTGCCATTACATCCCAACTAGCTGTTGTCATTACATCCCAACTAGCTGTTGTCATTACATCCCAACTAGCTGTTGCCATTACATCCCAACTAGCTATTGTCATTACATCCCAACTAGCTGTTGCCATTACATCCCAACTAGCTGTTGCCATTACATCTGAACTAGCTGTTGCCATTACATCTCAACTAGCTGTTGCCATTACATCTCAACTAGCTGTTGCCATTACATCTCAACTAGCTGTTGCCATTACATCCCAACTAGCTGTTGTCATTACATCCCAACTAGCTGTTGTCATTACATCCCAACTAGCTGTTGCCATTACATCCCAACTAGCTGTTGCCATTCTGTTGTCATTACATCCCAACTAGCTGTTGCCATTACATCCCAACTAGCTGTTGCCATTACATCCCAACTAGCTGTTGTCATTACATCCCAACTAGCTGTTGTCATTACATCCCAACTAGCTGTTGC
>WLWI01004143.1_pt1 | contig 12327 bp, 10 predicted proteins | sample 6701501 | NCBI WGS metagenome assembly WLWI01 (sample SAMN12718690, study PRJNA515312) | sponge metagenome | isolation source: marine sponge | host: Mycale hentscheli | place: New Zealand: South Island, Marlborough, Capsize Point | collected 2014-11-01
GTGTGTTTGTGCGTGTGAGTAGAAAAAGAGTGTGTTTGTGTGTGCGTGTGAGTAGAAAAAGAGTGTGTTTGTGTGTGTGAGTAGAAAAAGAGTGTGTTTGTGTGTGTGAGTAGAAAAAGAGTGTGTTTGTGTGTGTGAGTAGAAAAAGAGTGTGTGTGTGTGTGAGTAGAATAAGAGTGTGTTTGTGTGTGAGTAGAAAAAGAGTGTGTTTGTGTGTGTGAATAGTAAAAGAGTGTGTTTGTGTGTGTGAATAGAAAAAGAGTGTGTTTGTGTGTGTGAGTAGAAAAAGAGTGTGTTTGTGTGTGTGAGTAGAATAAGAGTGTGTTTGTATGTGTGAGTAGAAAAAGAGTGTGTGTGTGCATGTGAGTAGAAAAAGAGTGTGTTTGTGTGTGCTGGTGAGTAGAAAATGAGTGTGTTTGTGTGTGTGAGTAGAAAAAGAGTGTTTGTGTGTGTGAGTAGAAAAAAGAGTGTATTTGTGTGTGTGAGTAGAAAAAAGAGTGTGTTTGTGTGTGCGTGTGAGTAGAAAAAGAGCGTGTTTGTGTGTGTGACTAGAAAAAAGAGTGTATTTGTGTGTGTGAGTAGAAAAAAGTGTGTGTTTGTGTGTGTGAGTAGAAAAAAGTGTGTTTGTGTGTGCGTGTGAGTAGAAATAGAGCGTGTTTGTGTGTGTGAGTAGAAAAAAAGTGTGTGTTTGTGTGTGCGTGTGAGTAGAAATAGAGCGTGTTTGTGTGTGTGAGTAGAAAAAGTGTGTGTTTGTGTGTGCGTGTGAGTCGAAATAGAGCGTGTTTGTGTGTGTGAATAGAAAAAGAGTGTGTTTGTGTGTGCGTGTGAGTAGAAAAGAGTGTGTTTGTGTGCGTGTGAGTAGAAAAAGAGTGTGTGTGCGTGTGAGTAGAAAAGAGTGTGTTTGTGTGTGTGAGTAGAAAAACAGAGTGTGATGATGAGTGTGACTAGTTATTATAAACTAGCAAGTACCCCGCCCACGCAGTGGTTCTTGACTATTGTAAAATGCAGTAGCAATAGTTATTTATATTCATGTTATAATTCTCTACAGATATTAAAATCATTTTTATTCATTGTTTATACATGTTGTGGTTGCCACCTTCTCTTCCCCCAGGCTAGTCGGTGGTGTCAGAACACGATGGCTTTACTGGACAAGAAATACCAGCAGTGTGCCGACATCCCTTAGTCTGGGGAGGCTCGGCTCTGGTTAGTGAACTCACGGGCTACATGGCCATACACGAAGACCAGCAGGAAGCCAGGAAGGAGCAGGTGAGAGGGGAGGAGCTGAGCTCAATGTACCTAACTTGAAGTTTGTACTGAAAAGGATTAATATCAGAGACTGTAGTGTCTATTGACTCCATATAAAAATTCCTCACTTTTATCAGTTCAGTACTAATATCTCAACAGTTGAGCTCTTTTTAATGCTTACTCTTGCATACAAATAGGTAGTGAATGAATGGTGGGTCAGAAAGTCTTGGGGCAGACATACAATTTGCATAATCCTTAATGTTATAAAAATAATGAAAGACAAATTGGCAGATATATCTCCTTTTCTTCCTAGACACTTAAATAAATTTTCACCAAATGTTCAGTGTATGTCAAACATTTATGCATATTAAGACAAGATAAACATTCCTTATTTGCCAAAGTTGTACATCAATGCCACTGGCTGGCAGGTACTTTGCTACTTGCTAGTTTAAATTATTGTATTTATTTGTTCAATTATTTCATTATTAGGCTATATCTGGGGACGACCTTTTGACCTTGGACATCAGCAACTTCGAGCAGAGTGACTCTATAGAAGACGTACGTGCTGCCATTTTGAATTCGATACCAGGTCCATGGTGGTGGATGCGTGGGTGGCCGTTGGAGGTCAAAGGTCAGAGTTCGGGCTGATGTCAGTGACCTACCACTAGGCACCCATTGCAGAAACTCCGTTCAGGTGAGGATGTATTGCTGACAGGGAAAATGTCCATTTGTTGATAAGTATATTATAGAGAAACATTATTACTACATATACTATCTGTATTATAATCATGCACTCGTGAGTCAGTAACCGACGGCGACAGTGTGTGTGTGTGTTCATTAACAATTCATGAGCTGAGACCGGTTGGTAAAGCGTTGTCATTAGCGGAATAGGTAAAGCGTTGTCACATTCAGTAGAATACGGTTAAGGAAATGAAGGTGATTAAGGAACCGGCCACTACTGTAGCCAAAAACGAGTGGAACTGGCGAGAAATGGACGGTGAGAGTTTCAAAATGGAAAGCAAAAGTTTCACTGAGCCCAATTCCACAATCATGGATGAAGGGTGGGCACCATCTAGATTTTCCAGCTGACTAAGTCAATTGTAATCTATAGTGTAGTATTACGCTTGTGGGATGACAACAACAGTAACGAACGTGTGTGTTCAAGAATAGTTTATTAACCGTGTCAGATTGGTAAAGTATCATCAGTACCAGCCGGTTGTGGGTTGAGAAATGAAAATGTAAAATAAGAGTGATAAAGATTTGCCAGTAACGACGCCAATGGGTGGGTGTGTGTTGTCATGAATAACGCTGAGCCAGGTTGGTAAAGCATCATCATTACTGCCGACAACCTTGGTGTCAAGACAGGTTAAATGGACTGATGTAATTAAACCAAATGGGAAAGGATTATAACAACGGATTCAAATACTTCATTGTTTAATTCTTGTAAAAGCAACTTAGAGTCACTACCAACCAAAACTTGTTGGTTCTTGCTTTATTAAACTTTAGAGGTAATTATGCTTTAGTACGTAACAAGCAAGTAAAATAGATGTTTATTTATATTGTGATTGTATGTATAGTGTTTGTTTGTTTGTTTTTGTACATGTATATAAATTCAGTTTACATACATGTTCATCATCCTACATGTAGATGTACATTGGTAACACATGTACATACTTCAAGTATTTCATTCCCCCATTCCAGACTAGTGTGCAACATCTCGGAGTTATCCGCCAGTTTTGATTCCCTGACGTTCTTGCAGGGACAGATCTCCCAGCAGATGATGGGAAGCCTCATGGACGATGGGTCTGACAAATGTAAGTGAGGGGTGTGGGTCTATTTGGGGTTGTTAGGGTGAGAATGGCACAGGCTGTCTTTCTTTATTAATTATTGATTTCACTGTCAAGTTTATACATAGTTGATAACATGAAACATTTTCTAAATTTTTTTAAATTTCATTTTTGAAGAAGTTCAGCTAGAGGTGAGTCTTTAATAAGCAAACCAAGACGAAACTTTCTGCTAGAAAAAGGTTATTAGTCCACACTAACTTACTAACCGTACTAGCTGAAGCTTGAATTCCAACAGTTGCAGAGCTTCTACGGGTTTAAACAGAGTGCACGACTTATACACACTCTAGTTCCTGGATGCTGAGTTCCAGACTCTGTGTGTTAAAAAAAAATTTCAGGTTGACGACACTTAATGATAAATTATTCCAATAACGTAAAGAATGCCGTTACTGTCGTTTCCATATTTATTTTAGTACAGAGTGTACAACAGTTGAACGATGAATGAATGGAAAGTAGAAATGTTATTATGAATAATTAAATCACTTTTATTAAAGCTTATGTATAATTATGGACTAATTGCAGACTATTGAGGTTGGAGTGAAGTATGTAACAAGGTTTATGTAGTCAGTTGTGTAGGCTGGTTTCATTTAACCACACCCACCAACTTACCAAAGCTCATGTGAGCTACTGATCCAGAGAAGAAAAGAACTTTATGTATTATGTGTGTGTATGCATACGTGTGTGTGTGTGTGTGTGTGTGTAATGGTTGTTATGGTAATGGTTGTGTTTATCTGTTAATTGCTCCGTCAGGTGAGCAGAACTCTGTCAATGGAATTCTCGTGGTTCTTTGGATGGCTGTGAATGAAACTATGGAGGACAGGTCTGTTAGGATGCAGAAACAAGTTGTTGTTGTTTGTTGTTGTTGTTTGTTGTTCCTAGAAATGTCAGTTGCTATATGTGTACGTATGTAGGTGTGGTGAGTGTGTGAAACCATTAAAATTTCTTTCTTTGACCTAGATTGCCATTGTAAGAGTCAAAGCCATATTGAATAGAGGTGGAACTCCTGCCACCCATTCAACTGAATGACAGACACTGAAATGATTCCAGGAGTCCATAGTTAATAGCCAGTATTCTAGCTTACTACTGAGTGCTACTTCCAGGAGTCCATGTTATAGCCAGTATTCTAGCCTACTACTGAGTGCTACTTCCAGGAGTCCATAGTTAATAGCCAGTATTCTAGCTTACCACTGAGTGCTACTTCTGTCTTATCTAATACAAGTGCATGTACATGCATCTACTATACTGAGCTTCCATGGTTGACCTCATAGGCAATACAGTTGCTATTATTAAAAATATAATTGTCTCAGGAGTCATAATAGGAGTGTGGGGGCGGGGGATAAGTAATTTCGTGTTTCTCCCACCCCCTTCTGTGTCGAACACTGCTAGTAAACTAAACCTCGTTATGATGATGATGATGAGTATGATGATAATGATAATGATGATGACTATTATGATGATGATGTCAGAAACTTCAATGTCATAAGTTACTTGCATATGACAAGTGTTGTCAGTAGCAACAAGGTAACAATCATAAACATCATCATCTGCACATTGCGACTCTACGATGACACTTCCTGCAATAAATTGTTGTTGTTATTGTTGTTGTTGTTTATAGCCCCGTGTGGTGTGTCTTGGTTTACGGTTGTGGATGAGAACTCTAGCCAGCCCCTCAACTCCGCCTCTTCTGCTATCTATCGGGAAGTCAATCTTCCACTTCCGCTCCTTGCCGCCCCGACTTCCTCTTTCACTACGTTGTTAGTACAAGGACATGGGAGGGGCCTCATACTGAACTCTACCATCTCAGGAGGTAAGTGTGTGTACAACCTAGCTGCATGTTGCCGTTGTGTTGACGCTGTTGAGCTGGTTAATTAGATGATGACGGATGTGTTGTGATATTAGTATATGCATATGTGAACAGAGTGATTGCTCCTTCCTGACAATTTATCCCCCGCCCCCTCCCCCACCCCCCGAATCTCATTGGCCATAATTCCTTATTTTTATCAAAATGAATTCCCTCATTCATTTTTCATTTTATTTATTTATTTTTTCTTGCTGTGTAAGAATTGCCAATGTTAGTAATGGTGGTTATCCTCGAGTCTTTGAATACGCTCGTCTGTCACGAGCAAGCTGGAAGGAAGAGTTGATGTTCTTGTAGTTAAGATTCAATATTTCTGACTGACTTTGGGATAATCTGCTGAACCATTGTGTGTCCATCCTTCTTTAACATTAGGAGTGAGAAAAGAATGGGTTTTCAGCAGTTCATCGAGTCTAATTTTTAACAGCACGACTTTTAAAAGTACATCGATCATTAATTGCTGAATTAGTTACACTTACCACATTTAGATTTCCCAAGCCGATTGATCGTATTTGCTAATATTTTTGTTTAATATTGTTTCAGGTTGGCCAATATTTTGCTGATGTTTATCCACACGTGTTCAACGATGCATTCGTGCATTTGGAGTCTGCTTACAATATGTCTGTGTTGCGAGGATTTGAAGTTATACCATGTAGCGATATATTTCGCACCACTATTGTCTGCATGGGAAGTAGTGACTCCATATCCAAGGTAGGTGTGTGCGTGTGGGGTGTGTGAGGGAGTAAATGTGTGCATGTGTGGGGGTGGGTGGGTGGGGTATGAGTGTGTGTGTGTGTGTGTGCAGTTTAGTTCATTTTTTGTGAATATAACTCATAGCAAATTTATTATCAATATTTAGCCCAAAATTTGCCCATTATGCAGCGTATGCTCATTACTTTTGACTACTTAGTTCTCTCTAAAGCCTACTGGTGTAATCCAGAAAGCCCTAGTAAAGAGTAGAGCAGAAGGAGGAGACGATTGAGTGAGTGGGTGAGTGGATAGAATGGTTTACACCAGCTCCTGTGTATTAACTGCCCTATTATCATGTGATGTACCACATTACAATAATTTTCATTTACTATTTTATCATTGTATGTATGTGTGTGTGTTTGTGTGTGTGTGAGGCTAAGTGAGAGATATTCATTGACCATATGATCGGAACACTCTTCTCTCTTCATTTGTATGTTGTATTTTTACAGTAGAAGAGTTGTTGATGAGCTCGTAGTGTGTATCTAATGGTTGTACTTATAGCTGGCTGCTGATGTGTGTGTGTATGTATGCTTGTGTGTGTGTGTGTGTGTGTGTAGGGTGTAGTGCTATCCCTTGTGAATGCCCTATGGTGGGTCTTATCTGGAGGACCTCTTCTTAGTCTGCAATTACTCCTGACCAGGTTAGTCCTTCATCAAAGAACAAAAACCAAAAGGTCTCTATTTTGATGTATTATGTTTCTGTAAAGCAGTTTGTGTATTAACAATAGATATGTTTTACCTGTCTCGTTTGTTTGTTTGTTTGTATTATGACGAATTTACGGATTTGAGTAGAGTCTAGTGGAATGATGTGTGTACGTATATATGGAGACTAGCTGTTGTTGTTTGAAACTGGCAGAGCAGAACTTGTTTCTTCTGTCAGAACCATTGTCTGCTCACAGCTGTCTCGATGTGATCTTTTGCTGTTTTCTATTCTCTTAGTCTACAGGCCTCGTTAATGTCCAGGCAATCTCCGGCACAGAGTGGGGCGTGTCCCAAGTGCTGTCCTGTGACACTGTGTGATCATCAAGTGGCTACATTCCAGTGGCCACGCCCACCATTCAGTCGCGAGGGATCAGCAATCTGTAACTTGTCAACAACAGAGTGAGCTGATCGTTATGTTTGAATATATATGACATGTGTTTTGAAGTAGCTGAACGAGAGAGAGTCGGATGTATTGATTCGTTTCTTTAATTCGTCACAAGTAGAATTATTTTCTTGACTCCGAGCATATCACGTAAATCTGAACGGTTTTAGGATTTACATATGAAGTCATTCTAAGATATAGCATGAGAGGCAGTCTGAGGGGGTTAATTTCAGTGGGTTTCCCCAACAATAAATGTATGTTGATACATGAGGATATCAGGAGTCTGTTGACTTGGTATTTACACAGGGGTCGCTGGTACAAGCACAATTACGGCCAAACTATAAAGTACAGCTCTCTGGCTTATTCATGCTTTAGGAGCGCACTCTAGTGACTGGTTGTTTTGTGTTGTTGTTTGTTGTTGTTGTTATTGTTTTCTTCACTTGTTGTCTGTAGCTATTCCATTGCAGCAATTCCTGCCACTAACTTGTTCCTGGTAGAAATTAGTAATAGTAGCACGTGCAGTGACACACCCTTCTTGGATAATAATATCCTTTTTCAATACCTACTGATCACAAATACAATAGTTACTTTTTCCTAGTGTTGTTTTGTTGTTGTTGTTTATAATAATTATGTTACATTATTGGTAGCACTGTGTGTTGTCCTTGACGAATATTTTAACTTAGTCGTCTGTCCCCAGTCCGTCTCTGCCCTTGTGACGTGAACTCAGATAGGTACAGGGTCTCCCCACCTACTGTTACAGCTGGCGCAAGTTGTCCTAATTGGAACATTACTGAGGTAAGCTGACGTTCATGACGCTCCAGCAAAGCAGCTAACAAAGTACTCTCCAATCATTTCTGTATCATTAATTATATCAATTTTACAGCATTTCATTTTAATTCATAACATATAGTTCGATTCAACCACCGTCATGGCGATAGCATTTTTAAAAAAATAGCCTTGATCATTTTTAAACTTATTCTTCATTAAATTGTCTGATTACTATCATGTGCTGAACTGACAGGAGGTATGTATACTCTATGTGCAATATACTCAGATTTGCCATGCCAACTGGAATGCAACTAATTAAACTGTGATGTAGTATTCCTTCCTCCCCCACTTATTCAATATACAATAGCTATAATAATATGATTTACTTATATTACATGAACAAACACTGCATGGAATGAGAATGAAATTTCTTTTAATTTGAATCTATCAGATTTTTAGCATGCTACAGGCCCTGTAACCAAATTTTGTTCACCAAATATTTAGAAATATGAAATTCTAGAAGATTGCGAAAATACTTTGGGATATTTTTGAGCCCTCTGATTCTGTACCATGCACTCTAGCTGTGACTGACCTGGTAAGCTTCAGACTGGTGCTGCTGCTGAAGCTGCAAAGATGTGTAGACGGAATTAAAAGACTGTGGGGTGTGGTCAGATGATCGCTTGCCACTCCCACCAAACCTCTGGCTCCACCCACTCCATTGGATGTCCTTGTGGCTAAATCGGCCCACCGTGACACACTAGAACTCCAAGAGAGGGAATAAGAAGATGATTTGCTAGAGCTAGTGAGAGACGGGAGACTGTGACTAGTAGTCCTACACTTCTCTCGCTTCCTGCAACTTGCCTCCATCCTACTACCCATCTCGTTTCCTTCACAATTCATCTCCAACACCTCATTTTATGCACTCGCCCTCATTTCCTCCTGCAATTTGTTTCCAGCACATCGTTTCATCCTGCAATTTGTTTCCAGCACCTCGTTTCCTGTATTTCCCTCGTTTCGTCCTGCAATTCGTTTCCAGAACCTCGTTTCCTGTATTTCCCTCATTTCGTCCTGCAATTTGTTTCCAGAACCTCGTTTCTTGTATTTTCCTCGTTTCGTCCTGCAATTCGTTTCCAGAACCTCGTTTCATCCTGTAATTTGTTTCCAGAACCTCGTTTTGTCCTGCAATTTGTTTCCAGAACCTCGTTTCCTGTATTTCCCTCGTTTCGTCCTGCAATTTGTTTCTAGAACCTCGTTTCCTGTATTTCCCTCGTTTCTTCCTGCAATTCGTTTCCAGAACCTCGTTTCGTCCTGCAATTCATTTCCAGAACCTCGTTTCGTCCTGCAATTTGTTTCCAGAACCTCGTTTCCTGTATTTCCCTCGTTTCGTCCTGCAATTCGTTTCCAGAACCTCGTTTCGTCCTGCAATTTGTTTCCAGAACTTCATTTCGTCCTGCAATTTGTTTCCAGAACCTCGTTTCCTGTATTTTCCTTGTTTCGTCCTGCAATTCGTTTCCAGAACCTCGTTTCGTCCTGCAATTTGCTTCCAGAACCACGTTTCCTATATTTTCCTCGTTTCGTCCTGCAATTTGTTTCCAGAACCTCATTTCCTGTATTTCCCTCATTTCGTCCTGTAATTCGTTTCCAGAACCTCGTTTCGTCCAGCAATTTGTTTCTAGAACCTCGTTTTCTGTATTTCCCTCGATTCTTCCTGCAATTCGTTTCCAGAACCTCGTTTCGTCCTGCAATTCGTTTCCAGAACCTCGTTTCCTGTATTTCCCTCGTTTCGTCCTGCAACGTTTCCAGAACCTCGTTTCGTCTTGCAATTTGTTTCCAGAACATCGTTTCCTGTATTTCCCTCATTTCGTCCTGCAATTAGTTTCCAGAACCTCGTTTCGTCCCGCAATTTGTTTCCAGAACATCGTTTCCTGTATTTCCCTCGTTTCGTCCTGCAATTTGTTACCAGAACCTTGTTTCCTGTATTTCCCTCGTTTCGTCCTGCAATTTGTTTCCAGCACCTCGTTTCCTGTATTTCCCTCGTTTCGTCATGCAATTCGTTTCCAGAACCTCGTTTCGTTCTGCAATTTGTTTCCAGAACCTCGTTTCCTGTATTTCCCTCGTTTCGTCCTGCAATGCATTTCCAGAACCTCGTTTCGTCCTGCAATTTGTTTCTAGCATTTCATTTCGTCCTGCAATTTGTTTCCAGCACCTCATTTCGTCCTGCAATTCGTTTCCAGAACCTCGTTTCGTCCTGCAATTCGTTTCCAGCACCTCGTTTCGTCCTGCAATTCGTTTTTAGCACCTCGTTTCGACCTGCAATTCGTTTCCAGAACCTCGTTTCGTCATGCAATTCGTTTCGAGCACCTCGTTTCATCCTGCAGTTTGTTTCCAGCACCTCATTTCCTGCACTTCCCCTCGTTTCGTCCTGCAATTTTTCCTGCACTTCATATATTTACCGCACTTCATCACCAGCTCTCGTTTCCAACACTGCATCTACATCACGTTGAGGAATGGCATCTCACTGCAAAAAAGAAAGGTATTCTAAGTACTATCCTGACCAGCCATGCACTAAATGTTTCCTTTGCGGAAAATCAAGTTTTTTTTCACACTATGGTGCATGGAAGGATGATGAGAAAGAATTTCTAATAAAAATTGTGACACTGAACCTGAGCCTAGTGCCTGCATTTGTATTGCTCATCAAAGAGAAGCTAAGCGTTCTCATCCTCCTCAGTATTCTCCCAAATGGTAGCTAGTGAGCACACATATTGTATTTATCCTGGCTGCAATATTCAGGAGAAGTTGGTCTCACCATTGTTTGCCCCTGTATGTGAAATAATGGCTGCACTTGACATTGAACATTGTGATAGCATTTTTAAATTGTGTCCAGAGCATTATCAGGAATTGTACAGGCAATTCGTGAGTGATTGTCCTTGCGCAAGCTGCAATATTAACCCCAAAAAAGGCACACACTTCACAAGACACAGCCCTAATTCGGAGCTTGTCAACAATATTCTCAGAATAGCTGAACTGGATGGGACAAAGCCACTCTCCCCATCTGATTACATATGTGCCTATTGTTACAAATCCCATCTACCTATTGTCAAATCCTTGAAAACAAAACTGAATTGGCTGACTTAATACAAATATGGGAGATAACTTTATCAGATGAGAACAGCAGTTCTGTTCGCTGCAAATCTGTTCCTGAACAATAGAGCTGCACTTCTGCCACTAGTATGCAGAGTTTTCCTTCGGAAGTACTTTGCTTCTGATGACACTGTGGAGAACACCGAGCACATTTTAGAGAACAGTGAAGGAACAGTTAAATTTACATCGAGATGGATGTTAAATCAACTTAAGTTACATTTCAATACTCACATAGAGTATAAATGTATACTCAAAAAATTTGGCACACTTTTCTACAAAAAAGGAGGAGATCTGCTTACAAGTTTATCTTGGGCATTAGGTAGTACGTCACCAATAGTTACGAGTTGGTGCAAATTTTAAAGGAATCGTTCACTTTGTGATAAAAGCATGAAACTTGGTACATAGTAAGAATATGACTTAAGGAATATTTTTAGCTATAGGGCCATCTCTGATATGACCTTTGACCTTGATCAAGGGTGTTTTTTAAATAGACGATGTAATTTTTGCTTGTGTTTTATTTATCTATGTATGTACCTACCTATATACTAGATTTCAATGACTATGAGCAAAATTTGAACTGATTACCAAGTTTCATACTTTTATCATATAGTGAACAATTTTTTCACCAATCTCCCTAACTACAAATGATACAGAATACATACCCAATTCACCTAACCATAACACACTTGGTGAAGAAACAATTCTAGCAAAAGCAGGATATCATATCAATAATTTAGTTCATGCTGAAATCAGAAAAATTTCAAAAACCAAACCTACAAACAAGTTTGTTTTTGCTTTTGATGAAGAAATTAAAAAAATAAATCAATCTCTATGGATTTTCTTGGAGACTATAACAAGTACAAGTAGAGCCAAGCAGCATACAGGTGAAACTATTAGATCTAAACATTTACGATGTTACTATTGTTCGGGGTGCGTAACGTCCCGAGCTCGATTTGGGGTGCGTCTCTCTCTCGAGAAAGAGAGAAAAGACAAAGGTTCGAAGGACCAGGCTGACAAGATCCTAATGGCCGTGGGAATGTCACAGAGCGCAGCCGCTGTCACCAAGGCAATTGCAGCCTTGCTCTATAACCCCTAAAGTGGCAACTCCCTTAATGGTATTCAAGGGTTTAGGCTTTAAACTTATCAACAACTTTAAGAATGATTACAAGACATTAAATGTGGAACACATAGTCTAACCTGCAGTGGTTCTGCAGGTTATTAGATTGCGTGCATGAATATGATTACAAGTGAGTACAAGTGATTACAAGTGAGTACAAGTGAGTGATTATCAAGTTCATAGTGGATGAGTAAATGTGGTTTCTCTTAAGTGTTCTTGACTTCCTGTTCAGGAACCTGAACAGGTTCATCTTCAATCAAGAAATACTTGGTACATACACATGGCATTGATAGATGGACTTGAGTATTAAGCGCAAATATGATTGCATATAGCTGTTTTTTTTTTAGTATGTGGTGTGGATCTACTAGAAAGGATAGTGAGCTATAATGGAGGGTTGTCTTTGCTTGGCTACTTTTTGAATTTGAATAGAAGGAGCTAGAGGTCAAAGGGCTGGCCAGGACCTCCAGAAGGGTTCAGAATGCTGGTAAACTGAGGCCACAGATTTCAGGAGAATAGGTTGAATT
>WLWI01004144.1_pt1 | contig 12327 bp, 9 predicted proteins | sample 6701501 | NCBI WGS metagenome assembly WLWI01 (sample SAMN12718690, study PRJNA515312) | sponge metagenome | isolation source: marine sponge | host: Mycale hentscheli | place: New Zealand: South Island, Marlborough, Capsize Point | collected 2014-11-01
ATCAGTGCTGTGCTGCTGAGTAATTGCTACAAACTGTTCATCTTCCCTCTCATTAGATTCTCGTCCAGAATTTTCAGCAGGAATCAAATTTTGTCTCTTTTCAAACCTTTCATACCTAGATTTTCTCCGTTGGCTTTTATTCCCAGTGACAGAATAAGAGAATAATGATGGAACATAATCAGGATTATTCTTGAGTTTGGAAGGTTTACCTAGTAAAGTTGATGCACACAACAAAACAACAACATATTAACTAGTGTTATGCTAGATTGCCATGTCATTAGCATCTTACCAGAAATAAAATGATCACTACATATCCTTCAATATTTAAGGATATGCATAGCATAGCCATCGTTCCCTCTTAATAGCAAACATCCTTACGCCCTTCTCTCTGCTATATCTCTTGGTACACCCCACAGCACAGCAACTGGAAGTCATAATAGTCTTTCAAGCGAGAGCCTACTGGAGGTAAATGCTTCTTGCCCTACAAGCTTTTACCGCCAACGATCACGTGATACCTGGAAAAGGGTTTCCGTAGAGAACAAAAGGTCTATAGACGGTCACAAAAAGAGATATGATAGCAACGAAAAGTTTTGTATTCTGGACTAATAGCACGAGTGCAGCGAGAAATTTTTCACGAGACGAAGCTGAGTGAAATTTCTCGCCGCACGAGTGCTATTTATCTGAATACCAGTTTTCCTTGCTATCATATGTTAATACTATAGCCAAAGATAACAGTTCATTTCTGCAGCTAAGAAAACTATAATATTGTAGAAACATTTTCATCCAGGTTCTGCTATTATTCATACTTTTTTACCTCTGCTAAATAGCATTTCCCAGGAATTTCGCTGCGACATTGCCTAGCGGGTAAAAGTGCGGCAAGGTCGCGAAGAGATCGCCCTGACCAATCAGATTTCAGTTTTCCACTGCTATGAACACTTTTTCTATCAAAAAATGATTCAGCTATAAAGGTTAAATTATGCTCTGACAATTGCTTAGGCCAACTACCTGCATTTAATCCTTTCTAGGATAAATTATGGAATGTTTATGGGCAGCTATAAGAGTTGCCAGGTATGGCTGCTATAACTTATCCCAGCATCAGTTTTATGGCGACCACAACTGATCCTTTAGGATATGTTATGGATAGGATAGGCTATTGTGTGACAGTCCAACGGTCAGGTTAGTCTGGTGTAGCCAAATCCTTTGCTAAACAGCAAAGCGGGGAAAGGGTGTGGGGACATGATCGTACCAAATTTGTTATGCTGCACATTATATTGCAGAGGACAATTACCGTTAACAAATTACCTGGACTAGCCCTTCTCAACCACAAATAGAAATTCCAGTAGTGTTAGCCACCCTTTCAATGCTGCCCAATTTAGCAATCATGGGTAATTTGCGGTAGAAATTCAGGTATAAGGGAGGTGGGGCACTCACCACTTCTTCTACATTCCTCTAGAACAAATTTGGTATGGCTATGTCCACGCTTCGCCCAATAGGTGACTCTGGCTCCGCAAGACTAGGGCCCATAATTTAGTGAGAACCATTAATTTTCACAATAAAGTGGGTGGAATCGGCGAGAAGGCGGGGTGCTCTTAAAAAGGAAAGGCTAAAGTACGGAAGAGAAGGCAAAACGGAGATTCATTGTAACTAAAAATTGGGTGGAATAGGCGATGTAAGGCGGCGAAAGTTAAAAAAAAAAGGCGTAAGTAGTCCTGACAGAGAAGGTAAACATTTCGCAATGTTTAAGAAGTTCACAATCACTATAAAAGGATAGAGAGGCTTAGAAGCAGGAGGGATAGACAAAAAAAAAGGAGAAAGCCATTATGGTGTTGGTAGAACACTACCCCTATGACTTATTTAGCATGGAAGTGCTCAGATTGCTTTGTCGTCTGTGTGTGTGTGTGTGTGCATGTGTGTGTGTATGTGTGTGTTTAGTACTGATAAGCATCCCATTATCATAATTATTTTGCCATTGTGGCTTAATTATAGATATATGGCAAAGCTAATACAATATGAGTAAGGCATATTTTAGTTTCTCTCTGCCATCGTGCTGGTGCATAGAAAAGTTGGTTGAAGAGTCTCCAGTGTGTTACTGCTATTAACTTTTAATCACCTGAATCCTTAGACTAAGTAAAATCTTCAATGTTGTACATTTATTGGTTTTTGTATGCATACAGCAACTCTCAGTATGACTAGTTTAATTTATTATAATAATAGTAGTAATACATTGTGAAGTTTGTAACTAGTCTGCTAGTTACTATTGTAGTAATTGTTGCCTGAATATGGATATCTTATACTTGCAGATGACAAAATCAGAGAGTACAGTGAGTCATGTGATGACAAATGAATAACTGTTTCAATATTTTTTTTAAACTTAAATTTTAGGGGTTCAATCTCTCCTTATAATGTAGAAATGTACAAGATAGATGTAATTAATTCCATGCTGTGCTCCAGGTGGTAGCTATTGTAATAATGTGTGAAGTCAGTGCATAGGGGAATGGGTGTACTGTATGATATGAAACAACATTAGATGCTTAGTGACACAAATTACATACTGTATTAAGTTCTGGTTAAGACTACAATACAGTACTTGAAATTGAGGCAAACTGCAGTAATGCCTGTTGTGGTCTATAGCATTCTGATTATGTAGAAGGACAATTTCAATTAAGTGGTATCTTGTGTATTTACTTGGAGTACGAAAATTATAATCCTATATAATTGTATTGAGCCTTCTATCAAGATTGTTAGCAGAACAACGGCTTCCTTGTCTTTTATTTTTTTAAAGCTTGTACTGTTGTTTTTCTATATGCTATCACATAGTTCGAGAGTCCTCAATAATGTTGTTAGTTGACAGTTTACCACAGTGACTGGTCGACTAGATTGCCTTGTTAAATTGCTCTCTAGGGGTTGGGTCTTTCAACAAACAAAGCTAATGGCTTTAATTAGCAGAGTTCTTTTACTCAGCTGGTCTCTTAACTGTGCCTGACAAGGAGGAAGTACTGTGTGTTTTAGTTTCTCGAATGGCAAGTGAGGGGTTGAGGCACCCAAGAAGTCATAGGAAGTATCAGTGGTGTCAAGCACTTCTAAAGGAGAGAGAGTGTCTCAGGTTGGAACACCTCATGAATTATGTTACATTTGCTGCACCAAATCAACACAGTTTGGACTATATTGTGATGCTTGGCTTTTTTTTTGTGTGTGTTCTGAAAGCTGGCGAACCTATAATAGTAACTCCAGTTTAACCAATCCACTCACCAGGCATGGAGCATGTGGGGATGTTTGTTGGGCTTGATAGATTGCCACCAGAGTTAAAATCTGCCGAATTCAGGTCGCTAAATATGCAAGACAGAGAATCCAGACAAAAGTGTCCATGACTGCTGCTGTTCAAGGAATGGTGGAGGATTAAATTATCAAAACTTTAGGCTACTGGAAAAGCTTGGCATAATTAGAGTATAATCATGACAAGAGTTGGCATTGTGTTCTGCAATGCTATGTTAAATGTTTCTGTAACACAGTATTTATTTGTATATGTAGCGACCTATATGTTCAGATATTTTGCCTGCAGTACCAGACCCGCTTACCCTCATCCGCGCGAATGGGTAATAAAAGGGAAAGGGGTAGCCCACACGAGACGTAATGCGCGTGCGCGGTGTCCACGTGTATGACGTAAAGATAATGACGTAAAGATAATTACGTTTAGGCCCGCCTACTAACTTGAAAAAAGGGGTGGATAACGTTCTTCTAGCGAGCTACGCCCAAAACGTGTTATTGCCGTAGCCTAACTCGCAGAAGGAGTAAATCACAAGTTAGGAATAAACCCTGGCTGATCTTCCTTCAGTCTAGGTAGGTGCTAATTCTTTTAGAGTGCTGGACAAAGTACAGCACTTCTTATTACTGAAATTACGAAAATTATATAGTCATTTTGAGTTATGTACTCTCATTTAAAACAACTTGTCTCTCAATTATTCCTCCCACAATGACATCTGAAATAGAAACAAAACTATAATGATCATCACCAAGGCAAGCTAGCTCGCTAACATGTGGGAGGCAATCACTGTACTAAAGTAATACAATGCGATAATGGTCATACCATAAGTATGACACTAGGGCAAGTTAGCTCACCCACATGTGAAATCAAAGCCATCACTGTACTAAAGTAATAATGCAAATAAAATTGACAGCAAAAGAATATAGATGTTTACATTGCTTTTTCTTTCATTTTTATAGCTATAAATCAATTGTGACAGTTTAGGAAAAGGCACCAATTACGTACAACCAAACATGTACAGTACTGTCTGAAAACAAGGACAAAAAAAATTATTTGGACTTTTTGTTGTTTTTTTTGTCTTTTTATTTTTTTATTAATTTTTTTTTTGGCCCACTTTCCTTTGGCTACATTGACACCAAATTTGAGTGGCAGAAACTTTGTTAAAGGTCCAAACTCGGCCACCTTTTTGTGTGACCTTTGTGCACGGAAGGAAGTCTACTGGAGAGTAATTGAAAACATTGGATGAGTTCAATTTGTTGCCTAGCAACAAAATACTCGGACCTTGGAAAAATTGTGGTTAAGGGAGGAGACCCATAGCAACCATTGGTAAGGCTGTGGGAAGTGTTAAGTGCTATCAACCATGAAAATCTACCACCCTCACCTGGCTCCGCACACATCTCGCAAACATAACCACCGCTTGATATATTAGCACGCGTAACGGGGCAAAATCTCGAGAGTCCCTAACCTCTGTAGCCTACTCGTGGGTTAGCTTTGACCACGTTGTTGTTACAACCAGCTTCAACAGCAAACTATAATCATGCCTTTCAGGAAAAGGAAGAGGGCTATTAGTGCAGCCACAGAAATAAGGAAAATGAAATGTGCTTTGAGAACAAGTAAGAAAGAAATAAATAAATATAGCTAATATTTTTAAAAATATACATATTATAATAATAAAATAATCGTGTACAGACATAAGATCGGAGCAAGTCCCAGCAATAGGAGGGGCTTCCACTGATACTCTTGATGATCCTTTCTTTACTGGTCATGATGTCACGCCTTCTCTTCGGTAGGGGTCATCATCAGAAGAGCTCCCTGAGGAAGTCTGAGCTAGTAAAAATGACACACCTTTACAAAAATTACAACAACTAATAATAATGGAAATAATAATAATAGTGTTAATAATGTTACTAGGTTTGATTGGGTAAACCCAAACAAATTCATCGGCAACAATTCACGATTATTACGGAGGTGGTGTTGCCTGGTTTACCCATGGAACCAAAACAAACATCGAAACTGACAAATTACAATTTTGATGTTGTGTGTTATTATGATGAATCCAAAGGTATTCAAAATGATACTACTATCAAAGAAATTTTTAACCGTTAAGATTATAATGAATTAGTTAATTCATTGAGCCTTTAAATTTCTTTAATTTTTCTAATAAGAAGGAATCTTGGAATGCTTTGATTAGCTCTTAAGAAAACCCAGAGGACAGGAAAGCTTTAACCTTTCATCAAGTTGGTCAAAGGTAATTGAATCCCCAATCTCTTTCAACAGTCTTTTGGGGTATCCCCTAGCCTCAAACCAAGACATCAGGTCTGACATTCCTTCCGCAAAGATTTGTGGTGATGATGAACGGCGAAGCATCCTGATCATTTCTCCACGCACAACTCCAGCCGAGCTGCCCTTGGGGTGGGCTGAGGAGTAATGTAGATAAGAGTGGGGATCTATCTTCTTCGCAAAGGGTTTCACATCAAACTTCCCAATGGCTTTGAACCTTTCTTCTTTGAAGATAGTAACGTCCAAGAAATCTATAGAACCCGAGGATCAGGATGCCGTAAATTTGATCATGGAGATCTGGTTATTGAGATGGGCCAAGAGCCTGGAGAGCTCCTCCTCGTTACCATCTAGTATCATGAGGACGTCATCGATGTACCTCAGCCACACAAGTGGTTGGGTACCCTCCCAAGTCGATAGGGCCTGAGCTTCCAATTTGCCCATAAATAGATTCGCTAACGTAGGAGCCACCGGTGTCCCCATGGCTGCTCCCTTGATCTGGGAAAAGCTCCTGCCTGCAAACTCGAAGTGATTCTCTTTCAGTATCAACATCAGCACGGAGCATGGTCTTGAAGCGATGTTCCTGGCAGATGGGAGGGTTGGTGGGCATGGCCTGTTGTAGAGCCATGGTGACTCCAGGGCCGTGCGGGATGGAGGGATATAACGCCTTGACATCCAAGGTAGCCAAGATGATGTCTTTCCTTGACTCTGGCTGGATCACAAGTCTTTCTGTCATGTTCACCACTTGTGTGGAGGAGGACACTAGCGACGGTATGTTGCAGAGGTAGTCTCTGAGAAGAATGTTAGTCAGTCGGGATAGTTTTTGTGTGGGGCCAGAGCAGCAGATAACTATTGGCCTCAGTGATGCGGTGTCTTGTGTACCTTTCCCAGCCAATAGAGTCGTTGTGGTCTGACAGTGTGAACATCTGTGGAGAACTTATTGCATTGGTAGTCGGAGAGAATCTTCTCTCTTGATGGTACTTTGCTATCAGCTGATTGGCTCTGATGGCAGTGTTCACAGCATTCGTGCTGGGGATCTCCTTGTATGTGGTGGTATCTGCTAGTTCGGCCAGGCCTTCCTTGAGATAGTCAGTCGTATCCTGGACCTCTTTGTCTGCGGGCTTTATTGTAAGGCTCTTGTCCTTCCGGCTGTGGCTGGTCTCTCACTTCATCATCGTCCACAGTCTCTAGTACTTGTGTTATCTCCTCATATTCACCTAGCAAATTGGCTGTTCTATCTTTTTGTTTGTCACTTCTTGGTCTTGGAGATCTGGGGAACTGGAACAGTTGGTCGATGTCTTCTGCTTGTTCTTTTTCCGATCTCGGGTGGAGGACTTTTGTCTCTCTTTTTGTTGTTTTCTCAGCGGCTTCTTTCTGTTTCAGTCTCTCCTCTGTTCTATGTAGGGTTTTCTCTCTAGACTTCTCCATCAGGTATTGTGGAGGGGGGAGAGCTGGGCCAGGTTCGTGTGATGTAGGAGTGGTTAGAGTTGAGGGCTGAGCAGAGTCTCTTGCTGGCTGTGGGGGTCTTGGCAGTCTCTGTTGTTCCTGAGGTTGTGATTGAGAGGAGGTGGTCACAGTTCTCTCTACCTCAAGATGGCTCTCTGATCCCTGCTGCTTGGCTTTGCCATGGTTGGTTGGGAGTTGTTTCTTCCTCGGCTGTTCCACCCTTGGCATCACGTTGGTGGTCATCTCTATTGTTCTCTCATGGGTAATGGTTGTTGCAGTAGGTTTCATGTTGTTGGTCTGTTCACTCTGTGTTCTTGCTAGTCTCGTTAATCCTGTGGGCTGGTGGCCTGTAGCAGTTTCTGTTGTACAGGTTTACTTTCCCAACTTTGGTGTTTTCAGGCATGGAAGTTGGTCTGCCAGCAATTTCAAATAGCATTTTGTTGACCTCTCTATTCTTTCTGGTTCCATGTCTTTCAATGTTCTTTTCTGTGGCAGACAGGAACCTCTCGTGTGAGATTAGTTCATTTGTGTTGCACTTCTGGGTGAGGTAGTTCATCCTCTGTTTAGCTTCTAGGGCCTTTGTCTGGGTGGATGCCTCCACTTTACGCAGATGGTTGCGGAGAAGGATGGTGAGGTTCCTGGATGCTTGGGACAGTGTGTCTCTAAAATCTGCCCTGATGTTGGAGCAGTCTGGCTGCACAGTCATCAGTTGTTTTTTGATAGTTAGGCCTCTGGGTAGCCAGTTGTAGTTGGAGCATGATTCAAGGAACCTTGCTTGATACACGGCTGAGTAGAATGTCATAGCCTGTTTCTTGTACTGCTTCCTTTCCTCGCACAGAGCTCTGTCTGTGGCTGACCATTCCTGGTTTTTACGGTTTGTTCTCTGTATAGTGGTTTGTCTGGAGGGCTGGGGTCTGTCTCTTCTCTCTGTATCCTGTTTCTGTCTCTGGACCAGTGGTGGTGTTGATCCTGGCCGGTTTTCCTGAAGATGGTAAATTTTGAAGATGGTAAATCTTTTAGTGGTAGATCTGCTCGGCTCCTTGCCACAATTCAATCTGGTTTGTAATGTAGCTAAGCTACTTAGGCTAAGAGCTGCAGATCTTTAGACAGTTTCAATTCAATTTCAGGTACTTCAGCTTTGTGAGCCTTCAAAGTGAATGAATAAGCAAGAACACACAACACAGGGCTTAAATACCCTGCTTAACACATAACATAGAACTATATTGAGGTGTGGGATGAAGTGCATACAAGTAATTAACAAATATACAACCCATGAATAACCCACTCAACTGGACCTTTTCTGAGTGTCCTACGAGGCAGAGGAGGACACTCGGAAAGTGAGATAATTCAGGTTGTCCACAGTATACAGTATTATCTCATGATGTATTCCACAAGCTCTTTACCCTCTGATACGCTTGTAGTTATAACAACCTGCCTAGCGTAACAGTTTTCAGTGTTATCACAGCTATCTTCCTCTAGTGTAGCCTACCCAACCAGGTTAGAGCAGCTGCTAAGTATCAGCTGGGATCTGAGGAGCCCCTAGAGAGAGTTTAGCCAACTATACATCATGAGTTACCAACCCTAGTGCACACTACTACAATGAAGATATCTAGCATAGAATATGCCACTTATCAAGAGTGATATGGCCAGATGTTTCACTCTCAGGCTGTATTTTCACTTGCCTATGGCTCATGTTAATGAATTAGCCTTCGCTCATAAAATAATTCACAATATCAAACTGGGACTCATGTAATAAAAATTATATTTATACCAATATATAGCTTTATACATATATAAATATTCCGAAATCACAATTCAGACTCATTTGTGAAGGTGTCACTTAACTCAATAACTATTGATGTGCATCAGAACAAATTGCAAGTGAGGTTGTCTGACTAAAAGACATATCTGAAACAACGATCCTTTTTTGTCTCGTTAGCTCTTTGCTGTATTTTTTTTCCAGGTATTATTTCGAAGTATTTTCCCTAAATTTTTTGCACCTTCGCTAATGTTGTTTTAAAGTAGCCTCCAAGGGTGTATATACATTCATTGATTTTTTAAACTCTACTATATAGCTACATGTATACCAAACTCTCAATTGAACTCGTTAGTGAGGGTCTCAATTTGTTCACCCAATTACTTCGAGTAGGGCAATGGTAGCAATTAGATAAAGTAAATGTGATGAATTCAAGATATAGCAAGATATTTCAAAGGCTACATTTTCACTTATCTCTGGCTCCTGGTAAACAATATCTCTGCCACATCACACTTGACTAATGTGTTGGGCTTCAGGAGCTATTATACAGACATCCACAAAAACATTAATCACAGTTTATTATGGGACGCTATCTTTGAATTTTGTGTCATTGCAATATCTTAATTTTTATTGATTATGCTGTTTAGCTATAAAAGAGGTAAGCGTTGTCAATGAATTGGAATTTGTAAATGTAATTATTTACAGTATTTAAATAACGATTGTATACTTACACAAAATTCCTGAACATTACTCCTGGTGGCACCACTAATTCTGTTGACAACTAGAACAAGAAAACTTCCCACAACTGGCCCAACACATATATTTAGTATTATATTAATTATTTAATACTATTTTGTATTTTGTTTGCAGTACTTCCAATTAATTACCATTTTATGTGATAAGATATAATGAATCGTCAATTCTATGTTTATTGGATTATTACAAGTCTTTCACTGTTGTTGTCACCTCTACAAGTATATGCAGAGATTAATAAAGTTAACAGTGTAGTGGTTGTCTATGAAGCTTTAGAAAAATCTCTACTCACCAAAAATAATTTGTATTTGTTAGAAAAAATATTTTATCCTTCAAGTCCAATACAAAATTCATATGTTGAGTTTAATGTAACATTTGAAGTTAGAAATATATCAAACTGTTCTAACCCATATTATGGGAATGCTTTTGATTGCAATTCACACAAAAGAAATTATGGCACATCTTCTGATGTAGTGAGTGTATGGTCTACTTATATTAATGACCAATATTTACAATATGATGTTCAACAAAGCTTTTTTATGTTGAAATCTGTTGATATTTCTTTCTACTTCCTTCTGAATATTTTTGTCACAACAACTACTGACAACTACTCACCATATGAAATTGATACGCAAAATATACAACTACTAGAGTTAATAATAGAATACCTACCAAACAATCCAACAGAGTGGGACCTGATCAATGCTCTTGAGCAACTTTTTACATGGGTTAGTAAATAATACATTAAAATTTGATGCAATTGTTTCATTCAGAATACATTGTCCAACTTGGTAACTTTAGTAAGTACTATTGGAATATTGGAATTATACATTATTGCCATGTTATTATTGAAATATAACCATGCATTATCATTTTTCTGTATGTTTAGGTGAAATATTATGCAAGAACATCCAGCAAGTCAAAATTTAGTCCTAGACTAGATAGTGACAGGTCATTTGCCAAGCACAGCTACCGGTATTATAATAACGACAAACAATCATCTGAAAATGGTTTTTCCTACACTCTTAAAACAGTTACAATTGTTAGTTCTATAGTATTTGTCCATATTTCTGTTCTATTGTGTGGTCTATTCATGATTAAATTATCAGCTAGTCACACAATTATTTTGGAATCATTATTAAGTCCACAAATGATGAAAGTTATAATTTTTTGGTCTGTTTTTGCAGTTTTGTTTGTTATTAACACTTCAGTGCTTATTATTGAATTATGTATTGTCTTCCATGAACCTACAGTAAGACGACTTACAGCCCGTTATTATTAAATAATTAATATGCCTCTTACTTGTTTGCTTTCATTAATAGAAATATGTGCAATTTCTATCATTGGGAAAAAAATAATTGTTAGCAGACACATTTTCTGTATTTCAAGACCTTTCATTGTCAGAGCAGTTCATTGTTATGCCTTATGTAACATGTTATGGTTTGCTCATCGTGTGGCTAATTGCTTTATTGTATCAATTTGTTATATGGCTATTGCTCCATCTCAAACTATTGCTGTTAGTACATTGTTACTTAGTGCAATTGTAATAGTTATAGCAGCTTTAACCAATGTTCTACTCATTTTTTATTCCGAAACTTCACAAAAATGTCTCAAAGTATGTAATACTCTTGCTGTTTTACTTACAGTTCTGAGTATCTTGGCAATATCAGTATTTTTCACTATTATTTTTGTGGACCTCATTAACCATGGCTTGTCTGCCACTCATGTTGGCAGTATTATACTCTCAATGGCCATTCCAACTTTAATACTTGTGATGAGTTTTATGATTAAGAGATATTATAAGAGAAGTCAAGAATGTATAAATGGAGATCCTAACTTCGATGGAGTCAATGAGTATCTGCCACTTCAGGGAGAGAGAGCTGCATAATGAAATGAACTGGACACTGTGTATCTTTTTTTTTTTTTTTTTTGTGCTAACTTTGCTTAGTGCAAGCAATCATATTGAAATATTGAGTTTTGGACTGCTATAATTTTTAGAAGATAACATTATATCTAGTTTAATTTTTGTAATTATTACAGACATTGTTGGTTAATATCAATATATAACTATATATTTGAATAAATTTTGCATCCTATATTAATTAATCTTATAACCATTAAAATAAGGGATAGCTAAGGCCAAGTAGATTTACATCTTGTCTAATAGCAAGGAGACTACAACGGTAACTTCTCCAACTAAAGTTAATGTACTACTTTTGAATATATCACTACATGCTGTTAACTTTAACTTTGTTGGCTTATCTCCTAGGGTAAAACAAAATACTATTCAAGATCCAGCTACCGTGATCAAATGTATTACTTGTTTTCATTTATTTATTATGTCAACAGTTTGACTTCATTAACTAATCTATACCGTTTTAAATTTCTATTATCATTTTCTTTTGTGTGCTTATTTCTACTTGGCTTTTTGGGATTTGTCTGTCAAACTTTTTCACAGCCAATTAACATAAATTTTTTTTTATAAATTGCCTGTGCAAGATGACATAAATATATATACCTGATTCCCAATAAATATAGGAATATTATCTGTATCTAGTTTTTAATTGTTTCAGCAATCGAAGTATGCATGTGACTGTTATTCTACAAAAAGGTCAAATCATATAAACTAATACTGAAAAGATAGTCTAAATTTGGATAATCTCAATTTGGTATTCTTTCAGATTGAGAAAAATATAAAGATGATGGTACAAAACAGGATGTAACACAATTAAAGATAAACCTATCATTATACACCACATTCATTACCTCCCCCCCCCCCCCCCCCCCCCCCCCCCCCCCCCCCCCCCCCCCCCCCCCCCCCCCCCCCCCCCCC
>WLWI01004146.1_pt1 | contig 12324 bp, 5 predicted proteins | sample 6701501 | NCBI WGS metagenome assembly WLWI01 (sample SAMN12718690, study PRJNA515312) | sponge metagenome | isolation source: marine sponge | host: Mycale hentscheli | place: New Zealand: South Island, Marlborough, Capsize Point | collected 2014-11-01
TATATTAATGATGCTGCTGAAACTCATGCACACAACACACTATCACACATCATGCATGGAGTAGGCTATTCACCAGTCTATTGTGTAATCCGTTTGATATATACTTTTTTCAGCAAGTTGTTCAGAGTCAGATGGAAAAAGTAATTCTTGGACTGGTATTGCAATCCCTTACATTATAAATATAGCGTCAAGTCTTATCTACAATATTGCCAAACAGGTTAGTTTCTCACGGGGTAGTCACAGAATACATCAAATAGACAGTATTGATTAGATTTTGTTAGCTGACATGGATTTAAACTGTGAGGTATATTACGGCAGTAATTAACAAATTATAAAGTTCAGAGAAATTATCACTGTTTTGTTATATAGATTTATAAGATAAATGTTGTGATGAGGTGTGTAGACTTCTTAAACAGCAAGTAAGTGCAACCATTAGTATTTCAAAAGTCAGTACATATGGTTTAAACGGTTGTATTGTTTGTGATAATTGACACAGAATTTTGATAATGACTGCAACGGTGTGGAGATCGTAAAGTTCCCAATAACCAAGTAAGTTGACAATTGGCACAGCGTTTCAACAATGACTTAATGCACTAAATTATCTCAGCTTATATAGTGTAGGATTAGTACAAGAGAATTGTTTACTAAACAGATGCCAATCATATAAACATCATTAAATTCACAGCCTCTCATAATACGCGTCATAACAAATGTTTCAGTGATTATTAAAATGTAACATTCAAGACCAATTGACTTGCAGTTTATTTTACTTGCCACCTTTACTACATGTGTTTCAGAGTGTCACGTAGGGAGACTAATGCACTACCAAGCTGACCTGTTATTTCTGCAAGAATGTCGTCAAAACTGGTAATTATCTAACTGTAACACTTGATTGGTAAACACAAATTTTAGTATATTATTGAACTAGTATTAGTATTAGTCTATTAATACACTTTCTTGTACATTATTTTCACATTGATATCAAACTTAAATTTTCATTACAAACTGTGTAAATGAGCGATCGACGACTTCAGTATGAATTACAGTTTTCACAGTAATGGAGACTTCACAGGTCTACAGTAATAATAGGATTAATTGCACACATTTCTGACATCTGTTCTCTCTTCAATGTACACGTGTGCAGACCTTTGACTCTATCATTCCTGTTGAGTCCTGTATTGAAATTGCATGAACTCATACAGCCAACTGTTCCGATAAGAGAGGGCTATCCTGATTAGATAACTTTTACAATACTTGTCCCAACTACCAACCTTGGCTGCATTTAACAAAATGTTGGGTAACAGGGGAAGCTAAATTAATAATAAATAATAACCAATCGTAGAAATTATTCAGGTGAACAATTGATGATCATCAATTTTTCACCTGAATAATTTCTGCGATTGTTTTTTCCCCCTATTATTATTAGTAAAATATTTATTCTTTAAACTCATAACAATATTTCAGACTCCTAGCTGATTTATTTATTGCATTACCCTTAAGCATCGAGGCGTCTCTCATTTTACAACAGTCACTAGAGACATTTTTAACAGTCTCACCTAAAAGCCAGGCTGGCTCCTAACTAGCCACCATAGATACCAACTCTGCTCGCTCTCTCTGCTTGTTAATTAGCCAGGTGTGCGTAACCAATAGCAGTTGCAAGAAAAAAGGTTCGTGTGTGTGTGTGTGTGTGTGTGTTCGGGTGTGTTGCTCTATTAACAAATCCAGATCTAAGCTTTGAGTGATGTAGGTAAATTGTAATTTTTTGGTGTGCTTCAGCACAGCTAAGTTCTTGACATAATTTATAGTTATGAAATTGAAATGTTTTAACTAGACAATTCAATGCAGACGACAAAGAGATATAGTATTGTAGTGCTGGTTTTCAGGGATTGGTGGATTGTGCTCATTTTGTTGTTATTATGCTATCTATATGATATGATTATGTGAGTTAGTTGTGCCACTTAAAAACTCGACCTATACAAGGCTCAACATTACGGTCATAGTAAGATAGAGTCCAAAGGTCACGTGTGTTATGTGAGTTGTTGATCTGCATCCTGATGGGCAACAGTGTTGTATCTGGAAGTCATCCTATAATGCTATAGAGTGTTGTACAATGCATGTCATGTATACAGCATAAATTGTTCATGTGTTAGTGTCAGCATTTCTAGTGCATGTAGCATATATAGCTATAGATGCCCAATGAGCCTTTAGTCCAAGCTGGGAACTACACTGTGGCAATTAATGGTTGACCACCACATACACCAGAAACCAAACATTATAGGATTGGGCTTTTGTCTGCTGGCCATCACTGTTTGCAATGCTTAGTAAATAATCATGATAGTAATCTTAATTCAATCCAACCTTTAAAGTCCTTAATTTAAATATTGAGATCTCATAAAGGACACGGTAAGGGGTTGAAATATGAAGCACATACCTCCCGAGTGTTGTAGTATCAACATCAGTGGATCAATGAAATTGGAAGGAAGAGAAGGTGTGTGTGTGTGTGTGTGTGTGTGTGTGTGTGCGTGTGTGTGTGTAGTGTAGTGTGTGTGTGTGTGTTTGGTATATGTGTACCTCCTACTATGACAACAACTATAACAACAACAATAATATAATCATAATAACAATTATAATAGTATGCTTATGTGTCAGTAACGACGACCAATGACAGTTTGCGTATTCATGAATAATTCATGAACTTAGCTCAGTCAGTAAGTCATCGTCATTAGGTGATAAGATAAAGTGTTCCCATGCATTTGATTAGGTAAAGCATCACCATGTGTTGATTAGGTAAAGTGTCGTCGCACAATGCTTAGGAAAAAGCATCACCACAAATTGAATAAGGTAAAGCATCAACATATTCTGTAGAAAGGCGAAGACTAATTGTCATGAAAAAAACAGGTGATATCGGTGAGGAATGGTCGAAGGCAATAGTTTCACAAAGCCATCGTGATAGAAGAACAGAGTGCCTGAGAAGTGGGAGAGATGGACGTTGTTTATAGAATTGCACGGATTCTCGTTATTTCGTTCTACAGAGACTTTTATCTCGCGTTTGCAAAAGTACAGCGTTCACAGCACTTCTCAGTTCAATAGATCACAAGGCCTGAGCTGAATCACGTGATACATAACTCAATAATGTGGCAAAGTAACAAACAATGAATATGATTATGTGGTGTGTGTGTATGTATGTATGTGTGTGTGTCGGAAATACAATTAGAATGGAATCTATGACTCAATCAGGAAGAGAAAGAGAGCAGGAAAGTGAAACTGATGTAACTAAATCTTATAAATTTCATTAAGATTGGTGGTGTACTTACTAGTACGTCGTAATAATAATAAGAACAATAACAGCAACAACAACAATCATTATAATAATAAGTGAAACATAACCATCAAACCTTAAATCTTAATAAAATATTATTCTAAAAAATGGTTCTCATTGAGTCGGCGAAGTGCTGTTTAATTGCCATATAACTTCTTAGCATGTGCAGGCACATTACTAGTGATTTAGTAGTGTCAGAGGTGAGTGGCTAGCTAAACCATAACAAAGTTCCTTAAAAAATCAACAAACACGTACATGGTATGTCATTATAGCCCTCTATAAGGACATTACCGACATACTGTGTATAGAATTCATGAAGTTAACTTGCATCATAACACACAATCTCTCATCCAGAGGTACAGTGCCAACATGTGAGGGGAGTGGGTATATGACCTGCATCACAGAGTTATTACGTGTTTAATACTATGTACCCCCTTAAATGGATGAATGCTGCAACACTATTTAGCGTAACCATAATGATACCGTATTAGTGGTTAGGAAGTCGGATAAACAATATGAATTCATTGCACCACTCCCTATTATACCTGAGACATCTCCAATTCTTATTGACTTATGCCACACCCAACTTAAGAATCATGTGATGGGATTGTGAAGCAAACCATCAAACCTTAAATCTCAGTGCTGCAACAAATGGCGAGCGAGGCTCCCTACCTAGGTTACATAAATCTACAGTATTAAAAAACGATCCGAGTTTTAATAATTGCGTATTATAGTAAAGGGGTTCAATGCCTTAGTTACCACTCACTAAAAACAGTTTGACTTTAAAAAAAAGAAGACAAAACAACAACAACTACATATGCATTTCCAAGGAATCACTGCACAGGTTGGAACCTAGCCTTATAATAAAGACATGCTCACTGCGATAGAGGCTGGAACAGCTGTGTAAAGACAGTTAATATATTTATTTGTTAGTTATCGCTACTCTTTAGCTAAGCAGTAGCTGTAACGCACACCACTTTCTCGCACACTTGTTCACTGAACATACCAACACAAGACTTACTATTGGACAATGGATTTTCAAGTAAGAACAGCACTGTTGCGTAGGGCGTACAACCACTGCCACTAATTCGAATAAAAAATGAACTCCTGAGTTTGTGAGACAAAACTGTGTCCACAAAACATCAGATATGTGAGACACAAACTAATTCAAATGGGTAAGTAATTGATGATTCGTGTAAAGATCGATAAACCAAACGATTCCGTTTAGTAACGTATGGGTACAGGGTCGACCACTGAACGAACACAAAACGTCAAATGACATCCACGCACATATACAAACAAAAAAAAAAATCCGATTCTTAATTTGTTACCCCTGTATATAGTGTCCTGCTCACTTCACTCACTTGCTGATAATATGGTACCTGATGATAAAATGTAAATTAATTTCTAAATCAAATATTTTTCACTGCTCACTAATTATCTGCTAAGTAGCATGTAATTAAAATTATTTTTACAGCAAGCGTTCTTGTGTTAGAACCATTACCTTTATATTGTACTCTAAAGTCATGGAAATCACTACATGAGCTCAGTACACATAACTCTCTCAGCATGAGGAGATGATTGGATCAAGTTAGATAGTGGTATACATAGTCGTCATACCTAAACAATACACATACATGCCCTCCTCCTTTGCGCCCACCCCCCCCCTAAAAAAAAAAATGTGCATCCATAGAATGCAACTTCTGATATGCCATCTCTTGTCTACACTGGATTCACAGAAGAAGGAAGAGAAGGAAGCTGACACATAAAACAGCCTGCCCACAATTGTGATGACACGAGGAATCTAGGAAAGGAGCCGGTGAGAGAAAGAGAAGGAGACCAGACAGTAATATAGTGTACAGTATTTATGCACCTGGAGGTTTCACTTTGAACATTCAGACAAAGGGATGTCCAGCAAATTAGAGGAAAAAAATTTAACGCAATTGTACATTTAAACTTTCCCAATTAGTAATTAATGTGATGGAGATAAAAACAATGTTACATCTTTGTAACAGGTCACTACTGGTGTTTTCATTATAATTTCATTCATCTGAAGGTATTAAATACTCAATTTTCACTTCAAATTTATTCAACATCACATGGTGTTATCAATACCACCATACCCGCATATGCTTGTCTTGTTGCTTGTCTTGTTACGTTTCAGTATTACAATGCTACATATTCAGGGATGGAGACAGCTAGTAAAAAGTGAAGGGGGGGGGGGGGTGTGAGGGGCGAAGCTATGTGGTTGTAAGTAGGGGAGGGTGTGGAGGGGAAGGACCTTTTTTATTATTATTATTATTATTGAGGTGCATGTATTATGGTGTGTGTGTGTGTGCTCAAATACATTATCATGTGTACTAGATGAAGCTGCTAGAATTATAAACTACCATACAAATGACAAAAAAAAAAAGACATAACATGTCACACCTCAATGTCACATGACCTGTTAATTTAAAGTCATTGTCTGACTTCAATAAAGAGTGACATCAGATTGCCACTAGAGTAGACACTTTCCAGGTGTTCAACTATACGAAAATGCAATTTTTTATAAATATTCCCAAAGTGAAAACATAAAAATGATGTAATGCTATTCATCGGTTGGGAGCATCAATAAAATAATATTTTGTAAAAATCCCACCCCCCCCTGAAAATAACTAAACAAAATAAAAACAACAAGAGAGACAAAATCTTGACAAATAAAATATTTGAAGCATGCTGAGAGAGGAGGAGAGAAAGGGAGAGTAATGGCGCTAGACCTTCCAACTATTTACACATGCACAAATGACAGTAAGGCATTTATCAGCTATTGTATTCAACTTGCTGCATATAAAATAAGCTAGCATTTGTCAAGCATATCATATATAATGAAGTTTATCATAGCTAACCAGTACAACTTACCACCCACAGAGCAGCCTCAGAAGTGTTAGACCTAGATTGGGAGATAAAGACAGCAGTTGGACTGCTACAATCGAGGCCCGATATGCGAGGGTCTACTGTACTAACTACTACACTGTACCTGCGTTTGCGCAGAAGGTCAGAAAAAATGCTGATGCCAGCAAATGGTCGCTAATTTAAGCCTGTCGGTGCAGGTAAAACTGGTCTTATAAATGGAGTGGTCGTTGGTCAGAGGGGTCTCTCAAGAGAGGGACCACTGTAAATGGGATGGAGGGCCTCTAGAACACACCTGTATACATGGCAGGGTGTCAAACAAAGGGGAAGGGAGTATGATTCCCAAGATGAGCACAGTACAGGTATTAAAACCATAGCCGAGTCATTTTTCAATGCAAAAAAGAAAAGAAAAAAGTTTGGCATTATTTTTGAAAGACCTTAGCAGTGGAAACTAAAAATAATAATGATTGGATTGGTCATGGCGATTTTGCCACACTGTAATTCACTAGGCAATTTCGCGGCGAAGAACGTAATGCTATTTAGCAAAGGGTAAGAAAATAGCAGAACCGGAATGAAAAAAATTCTTAGACAAAAATATAATGATATTAATCGCACAGTGATCCCATCTATTATATCCCCATATACGCATATGTGCATGAATACTTACATAAATGCACTTGATTGTGCTGGACGATCACAAATGCTAACATTTAATTTAGTTAGCTAGGGCATTGTGTAAGAACACCATTGCCTGCTCCACTACTCCTGGAATATCCTTGTAGTCAGGTGAGTATTCAACAAACAGAAAAATAACATAGTTCCCTACTAAAATGAACAGTTTTTCTTCAGAATTCTTACTTGATAGGGAAAGGCGTACGTAATAAAGCTAAAAAAATGGAGAATCCTCTACTCCTGCAAAATTTAAGAAGACTCACATGCTAACGTATAACTCCATCATGTTTGGCTTTGTGCATACATGTAGGAGATACCCTTAAAAAACGTTATGGGAGTATTGACTATACACAATGTATAGTACGGTTCAATACACCCTTGATTTGCAATTCCATGTATGAAAAAAATGTAAACATAAGTATCCTAGTATGTCGAATATATTCAATACGCCATTAGGTTTCCCATTGAAAATCCCATTGGATGTCTGACCCAACCTAGACGAGACCATTCTCTTGGGAAAAACCTCATTGTGGTTGTATAACTAAGCTTGCTGTTTGTGTTCGTAGTCAATTGATCACTGTACATTCAATCTTAATGGGGCATGAATTTAAGCATAGTTCACAGAACAGTCACATTTTTTTTTTGCATATGCCAGTTCATGTATCGAGTATATCGTATACTCATTAACTCTGGGCAGGCTACCTTGTTGATAGAAGATGTGACGCGACAGACTGACTGAATGTAGGTACTTGTGTGTATCCATAAATCTGCTAGATCAAAATATAAGTTAATACGTGGACTCAATTAGTTACCTCCCATAGAAATTCAGACTAAAGGCTTCAATTAACACTCTTATTTAATAATTCTTTAAAAAAAATTATTTTTATTCTTATTCTTAAAATTGATTATTTAGTAGTCATCCTGTCTGTGTAGCGTCTGTCCGGTCACACTCTGAGTTTGGAGAATTGCTGATAGTTAACTGGTAGATGTGATACATGTGCTGCATGTTCATACTCACTTGATTGGGGTCCATAATATATCTATTCTACTCTTTTGGAGGCTTGGTAGCACTAGGCACATGTTTTTTTGAATCATTCATTGAATCTCACACGTCAGCTAAAATTCAATGCAATTTGTGCAAGTTATGATTGCATGCAGAAACAGGCACATTATCAAAAACAATATTATTATTGCTAATAGTGTGCTTTAATTATCACTCCCATAATTGTTATGTATGATTTCATAATGTGCTGACCCTTTGAAATTTAGAGCAGAACTTTGAATAAATTAGTATAACATAATAGTAGAAAAAATTCAAAAAATTTTTTTTTCAAGTTTGGGGGGTTGAGTTTTGATAAGGGGGGGATTCAGCCGATGCGCGTATTTCCGGTACTAAGTTACTTTAAATACCGCGGCTCCGTTTAGAGCTGTATGTTTGTATAATTAAAATCGCAGAATTGTAGGTGAATAAAGTTAAGAAAATAGTTGAAAACTACCAAATCATGAATCTGCTCATCGCGTGCTTCATGCTATTAATCCCATGTGAGTATTTATAGTGTATGTATAGCGTGAGGTCTGTAGAAATCTAGTCTAGTGTTACCGAGCCTCCAAAAGAGTAGAATAGATATATTATGGACCCCAATCAAGTGAGTATGAAATTCTGGTTATATCATTATAGTGTGAAATTTATTACCAACTAGGGTTGAACCAGTCTGAAGTTAAGTGTCCCAAGTCTTTGTTTTATTTATATCCTTTGAGAAAGAGATTCCTATAGCCACTATGCAGTAAAAAGTGTATATAAGGACTTCTTGTGCTACATAACTTGCTTTCATTTCCTTAGGTACTGACCAAAAGGAGTTAGAGCTGCTGGTGATCAGTGTGATTACTGTCTGCGTATACCTCCTGCTCTGCTGTATCTCAGCTGTTCGTAGGTTAGTTTGTAGCAGTCACAATAATGGTGGAATATGTTTTATTTCTCAAATCTCATGCTTCTATTTGCCACTCAAAATTGCACTTGGATTCACAATTATCTGTAAATCATTATACGTATTATACGTCAATTTTAGTACTAGTGTAGTTGTTGAGTTACACACCAGATTTATGCATGTTGTAAGAGTGGTTCAAGACTTTATAAGCTTTAGCAACAATCAGACTTCTCCAAAGCTCAACCTTTAGTCACTAGCTGTATGTAGTTGCAGACATGAATGACAGACATGCTACTATTTATGCATGGCTTAATTTTTAATGTTTTAATATTATCCTGGAGTAGTAATCTTGTTGTAATAAATAGCCTACATTTTTTCTACATGCGTGCATCTAAAGTATACCATGCTTATTGATATCAGCTGTTCGTAGGTTAGTTCGTAGGCAAGTTGTCACAATATATATATTATGTGTTAGGAACTATGGCCAGTAGCGAACGGTGAAGAATGGCAAATTGAACACTTACACAAACTCAATGTTTGGGTCTCCCAAACAACACCAAACTTTTTTTCTATTTAAGTCACACCAGTTTGCGTTTTTTTTTAATCATTCTGTCACATGTATTGTATTGAATGAATGATGAGTTTTCTGTAGACTGAATCTTTGTGAATCCTGTGTGTTGTGAGTTTGTGGTGAATAATGCATGACGTCATTATAAATCCTGTAAACAGTCAATGTCAGGTTTTATATTAGCTTGTCAGTGCACACATTCAACGAGAATGTGCTTAGGTAACAATATGTATGTACCGAATGTTTAACTGATGTACTAGTGAGAACTTTCAAGAATGAAAAAGTGTGTGTGTGTGTGTGTGTGTGTCTTGTCTTTTATACACGAGATCATGTTCTGTGCCTTCATAGAGTTATGCATTGAAGTAAAGACTCCTTGGGAATAACATTAAAGACCCCTTGAGGATCCACACACACACACACACATACGCACACTAACACACACTTCTTCATACACATACATATACACACATACACATAATGCGTAACCATTGTACAAATCACACTGTCAGCATGTTTTTGCTCTTGTTCTACTTGTGTTTTACTTGGCTTCCCATTGTAGCTGTCTGTCATAGAGCTCTGTTGTTGTTGTGCCTCGTTGAGCAATAGGAATGTAACATGTGTCTCAAATAGTATGGGCTTATGTTCAGTACACAAATGCTGGTAAAAATGGGAACAGGATGTGTGGTAGTACCATCCAGTTAGCGAATTGTGTAATTCGATCTGTACATGTACCAATACCTATCAATGTCCATGTATACAGGTACATGTATCAATACCTATCATTGTAGCTGCCTGTCATAGAGCTCTGTTGTTGTGCTGAACTAAGGTTTGGCTGCCATAATCAGGTTACATTCACATCTAAATTACAAGCCACTACCAGCTTGTTATTGTGGAAGGTGTATGAGCTAATACAATATCTATTGTTTCTATCTTGAAGAGCCAGCCAGTGCATTCCTACATGATCACCTTTTATAAATGCTATTCTAGGTCCATCCACTGGTAATACTTGGTTGTATGCTGGACTCCACATATAAATATGTGAGTAGAGCATGTGCTTTTTTTTTCCTGATAGTAAACTCTGCAGGAGCTTTGCCTGCACAGCTCACAGTACCTGCTTACTTCACAGGAATCCTGGCTCTGCGCATGACAGCCTTTTTGTAATGTGTGTAAACTAGAAAATTTGCATTTTTTGTAATGTGTGTAAGTTTGTTCCAGCTCAGATAAGTTCAAACTCAGTATGTATTACAATTGGTTAATAAAATAAAAATGTATTGTGAGTGTCTCTAGTGGGTGGGTGGAACTTCTGTACGTAGCTATTATAATTGCTGACTAATGGCTCTTTCCCTACTTTGCTTTCCTATAGAAGTTGTCTTCTCGCTGATTGGCCCCGGTAAAGTGAGCGTGCTCAGTGTCTGTATAAACCAATTCCAGACATAGTGAAGGTCGGTCGCTGAAGTGGTCAATCTAGTATGACCTCACCAAAGATACTGTCCTGAATCGTCAAACCACAGGAATAAAGTACATCTTGTGTTATCCATTCATTTAACCATTCACTCCACATTTGTATTTATGAACTTTCACACACACAAAAAAGAGATCACCTGCCTTCACTTTTATCCCACATGTAACAACGCTAGTGATTAGTCTGGTTGTTAAAAGGTTGGACCCAGAAATAATTTGTAAAGAAGTAAATTTGGTATCAAAAGAACGGAATTTTATGTAAAATAACTTATTCAAAGCCCACCCAAAACTGTTCCAGGGAATTTTTATTGTAAGATTAAAAATTTTTAATTATAGAGATGACCACAATAATTGAACTTGGTATTTAAACACACTAAACATGAAGATGGTGATGACGATTACACATACAAAGTTAATTCAAACTATTTCTGTAGTGCAGTTCATATTCCAAGTTACACTCCTCGATGACAATTAAGCCAGTTAGAGTATTATCAGCGGCATCTGTTGGGTTTACCACAACCACTTGAACTAAGCACACTTCACCCTGCTTAGAGAATGGTCAGGCCAGCAAGTGGGTGTGGTCAGGTTGAGTGTCACAACAGAGTGATGCAAGCTGGGTACCATATATCATCACAAGTTAATTTTACTCTCATAAAAGAAACACTTGTACATACTTCATGAAAAAAATAACTACATACAACTTCACCGATACAATTCAACACTTAATCTGCATAGTGTGTGTCCCCACCAAGCTATAAATCTGGGGGGGAGGGGGGGGGGGGGGGGGGAGGGGAAAGGGCACTGCCTACCCCCCACACCCACTTCCACTATCCCTGCCCAGTACACATATTTAATTGAACTAAACCTGTATGTGTCATTACAGCAACATGCTAATTATTTAACTTCTTGTTAAGAATGAAATATATTATTATGTATCACCCGTGGGTGGACTGGCTATATATATTGTATGGCTTGGTCCACTCCCTTCCCATATATGCATGTGTGTATGTGTGTGTGCGTGCATGTGTGTATATGTGTATGTGTGTGTGTGTGCATGCATGTGTGTATGTGTGTGTGTGTGCATGTATGCATGTGTGTATGTGTGTGCATGTATGCATGTGTGTATGTGTGTGCGTGTATGTGTGTATATGTGTGTGTGTGTATGTGTGTGCATGTATGCATGTGTGTGCATGTATGCATGTGTGTGTGACATGGCTATGTGGCTTTAAGGTATCCACCAGCCTTAATGCTATGCCCCATCATAATTAATAATTATTTATTTCATAGTTGCCAACCGTCCCGAAACGTCCCGGAATTATCCGCTCTGTCCCGTCCCGTAACGGAAGTGTGAACTGTCTATCAGCCAGAAAGGGAAGCATTTTGGAAATTACTTCAAGGTGAAGTGCCCAATTTCCTGTACGTTCAGCCCGTATATACTGGCGAAGTATATCGATCATATTCATATACTGAAGCCAGAGCACAGCAGT
>WLWI01004147.1_pt1 | contig 12321 bp, 11 predicted proteins | sample 6701501 | NCBI WGS metagenome assembly WLWI01 (sample SAMN12718690, study PRJNA515312) | sponge metagenome | isolation source: marine sponge | host: Mycale hentscheli | place: New Zealand: South Island, Marlborough, Capsize Point | collected 2014-11-01
TATTAATAATGATGTAATGTGAGAAATGATGTCCTGAGATTTTTCTGATGGATTATCATTCTGATCAAACATAATGTATAATAAACATTTAATTTAAATAATACTGACTTACTGTGTACATATTACAAAAGGTACCAATATGAATGACGATCTGAAACAATTCACCTAAAAAAATGTACACACTTATATCACTGGATATAATGTAATCGATGTCAAAAAATGTTGACTAGCTACTTAGCATGTGCATAAGAAAAATTAGAATTAAGTTTAATTAATAAAAACAACACTTTAATCATGTTTTACAATTATATTGAATCCATTGTAGTTCATGAGAAAATATATGTGCATATTAATGGAAATTTATACATATAAAAACTCTAACATTTTACAGTTTGGCTAGCCTAATAATATTGAAATTGCTTCCAACATTGTTGGAAAAGGAACAAAAAAGTTGATAAACATACGTACTGGATGCTGTAAGAATGGAGACAACGCTAGAACGTAATATAATTGGATCTTGTAAAGCTACATCTAGTATTGTCACATAGATTTTATATCTAGTGCCTTCTCTTAGACCAGTCAATGTGGCACTCCAAGTTCCATTAGCATAAGATTGAGCATTGCTAGAATTATATATAGCTTCAACTGAATAAGTTGAGTTTAGTTCAGCAACAACCTGCATCAATGTGAATATTTTAATAACCAGAACATAAATTCCACTATTTGTACCTGAAAATAGTTGTTTCCAAAGGGAGAGTTCCACGTTATTGCTAGACTAGTTTCCAATATGGCAGTGATAGTAATATTGGTTGGTGGAGGTACTGCAAAGAAAGATTTTATTATGGTCAGAATACAAGGTTGTAGTCTATTAGGATTAGATTTACTAGGTTTAAACAATATACCACATTTTGTCTTGTGTGTATGTTTTTTAATGAGCAATTTATTTGTCTGTCTAATTAATACTGTGCCTAGGTTGGCCTCTGGTTAATCAGATTAATTAAATATACTTTAGAGAATCACAAAATATAGGAATTCATTTATTATATACACATGAAATTATGATAATTACAGATTGGTAAGATTTATAGAAATAACATGAATTAAGGTGTGTAATCTGATATAGAAAGGGTTTGCGATCAAATGGTTACATACTCTTGAAAACTGATATATTTTTAGCCTTATTAGTTCACTAATGTTTGCATAGTTTACTCTTGAAAAATGGCCACATTAAGACTTTGTATTTAAGATGGACATTGTGACAAAGTATGTTTTATAACCTCATGCATACATGGCTTAAGTGAAGTATTTATATACTGTACATAATATCATTTCGTTAAAAAATTAGTAACTTCTTCGTTAATTGTGGTAAAATATGTGATCAATATAATAATTATTTACACTTCCTAAATGAGATACACAATGTAAATAAGTACATTATTTAGCATTCTAGTTGATTAAGTGACATTAAGTAATAGTTAAACCATGGGTTTTAGGAATTATTCCTGATAACTTATACCATAGTTGCTGTAGTAGCAGCCACGTATTAAAAATATTATAACCCTCCTATCACCTGCGGGAATAATATTTGTACCACAAAGAGTGTTTATATCGCACATGGAAGCATATTAATTATTTAGACAAAATACAGTGAGATGCACATGTAATCATGGTAAAAGTGATGTTTGTATCATGTTTTTAGGTACTTATTTACTGGTATAAATTCTGTGGGAACTGTTAATCCATCCCTATAAAGCACTGGCGTGGATAATTGTTTATTTATTTAAGTACAAAGCCTAGTCTTTGGTAACATCTTAATCATCCTAGTTTTTGATGTCACTCTGGTATAAAAGGTAGCGATGGTATATAATAGTTAAGCGATGGAAAATCTCGGAAAGATCACTAAATAACCACCCTCGGTATCGGGACAGTTATCAGCAATAATTCCTCGAACCCATGGTTTAACTCGATTACTTACTTCGGACTATCAAAGAAACTACTTTGGATTGAATAGAGACTTTCATTGTCTGTGGCAGTCGATTATAAAGTAAGCAGCTATATGTGTTGGAGTCTTCAAGTGTCACATTTGGAATTAGAAATACTCCTACTGCACCCAAGGCATCTCTGGTGTCAAATGAAGACACGTTTAATCCATTTCTTAGAATTATTTCAGTAATATTGCCATTGTATGTGTCACTGGCAAAGTCAGCACTGCGTCTTGGAGAGAAGCTAAATATTGTGAATCTGTTGTCAGTATTTGTTATTAATACTCTATTTCTCTGCCAGGAGATGCTGGGAATAGGAAATCCGTTAGTCTGACAGAATATAGCCACTGATTCACCCAGTAGAGTGTCTTGTGGAGAAGTAATCATGTTGCCAACAAGAGTAGGAGAAACTATAAGAATAAATATCATCATTGGTACCCTGTTGTGAACCACATATTTCACTCATATGCTAATATTATCATGTTTGCAAAATATCTTTCCATATTGTATGCTGACTTACTCAGTAATGTATTATATTAAGATAAATATCATAAAATATTTTATTAAAGAATCGAATGTGATATGGCAATTTTGTTTAATTTTCATGAGCCAGCTAATTGTTTAATATACTTTCATGAGACAAAGAAGAGTGGAATTAATGCCTGAAAAAAATTCTTTACTATTATTATCATTTATGATAAACTTAATAAGTGGTTTATTCTATGTGGTATATTTTGACTGCAGTTGTTTATACTAGGGTTGGAAGCTGAGCTTGTAAAATTGACTGTAACATTAGAGTGTAGTTCAAAATGGGTATTTTATACTCCCAGCTGATATTGAAGACGCTACTTTGTCCTAGGGTGTAGGCTTGCCAAAACATACAATTATAGAAAACATTAAACACTCCTTGATGCGGAAATACTCAATAAAAAGATCCTTTAATTTATATATTATCACACAAACAATACAATAATAAACTATTTAAATGTGTTACATTAATCTATTTTTTGAGAGTGCTCTTAAAGATATTATATCATTAAAAATATAGACATAGCTCATTATTTAAACATTTTATTACACATTAATGTAGAAAAGTTTCCACGATATAGTATTACTTTTATTATAACTTTATAGCATTTTTTGTGACAGTTATTCTGTCAAACCGCAAAAAAAGATCGTAAAACCATTAAACTTTACCTAGTGCTTGCTAGACTAAATTAGTATTGATGAAGTTTTTTTATGAGAATTACTTTTAGTGCATGAATGAAACTCATTGCGTTTAAATTGTATAATCTAACAGAGAAATTAAATGCCTACCTTGCACAGTTAGATTTCCGCTATCAACTACACTCCCTACTGTATTAGTAGCAGTGCAAGTGTAAGTTCCACGATCATTATATACCACATTCAAAACTCTTAATTGTCCAAAGTTCATTCTTTCTGCTAATATTTGGTACTTGAATGTGTTCATACTAGAAGTTGTGATGATGTTATTCATAATGTTTCCATTAGCATCTTCATATGACCAAGATATATTATGCTCTGGGTAGGCTATGGCCACACATGAGAATGTAACATGAAGGTCATTCCCACCTAGTACTTCTCTGTCCTCTGGACCACCCACAATTTGAGGAGGTCCTATTAATTAGTACTTTAAAATATTAAAGCATATCAACCAATGCTCTAGCTAACTTACCACTGACAACTAAATCAATGAAATTACTAACATCTCCTGCAGGATTAGATGCTCGAATAAAGTATCTCCCTTGATCTGTCTCCATGGAGCCTCCTATAGCCTGAACTATGTTACTAATGAATAATGTGAGTCTCTCTGTTGATAATCTCAATCTGGAGTTTGATGTTCTGTTCATTAAGTTAGTAATTTCTTGAAAATCAGTAGAATTGAAGTTTGGTATTCCAGCAGGTGCACTGGTGGTATAGTACCATCGAATATTGCTTGTGTCAACCATTGGAATAGCATTACTAATCATAAAAGTAAGGTTGGCAGTTTCCCCTTCGGTGGCAAGTGTTTGTTTACTTTGACATGTAATATGAGGAGGAACTAAAAAAAACAAATAATGATGTTAATTATTACAACATATTCTAGAAAAAAGCAATAATATTCGGAGTATGTTTTTATATAGCTGTTACTACATACTTTCATGAGCAGGCTAATGAACCTTTAGAAGTCAGAGGCGAGTGAAAACGAAGCCTGAGAGTGAAATAATATCATGAGACAACATGTAATATTTCATGTGTCACATACATAAAAATATCAATTCGGCTAAGACTGGGATAATTCATTCAATATGCTCTTTTTATAACATGTGGCACAAGGCTATTATGTTATTGATGACTTTGCCAGACAGAAAATCAAACTCAGCCCTTTATTAGTAGCAGAATGCTTTTTGTATCGACAGCTACTGGTCATTGTTTGGATGGTCAGGTTATCTTCAATACAAAAGGTGTTACTGTTTATTGATTGAAGTAAGAATGTACTTTCGTATTTTGTTTGCTAAAATTAATAGTCAATGGCTGCATACATGTTCCACTTATAGTTAAACAAAACCTGTTTTCAATAGCTACTGGTTCTTCATTTGAGAACATCTAAAGTTGTATTGCACGAGTTATCATTATTCCTTAAAATAGAGGCAAGGGATGGCTACATACCTACAATGTTAAAATATAATTACTGAACATAGTAGGTTAAAGCGTATATTAATAAATGTATTTTTTTCATGCTAACTAGTATTCTAGCCTCAAGCATAGTAAAACTCAACTATTACATTTTAAATTTGAATTCTGCTTACAACTACAGGATCACTTACCATTTGCGCGCAAGCACACAATTATTTGATTATATTATGTGTGGACATACATGTGCACATATGTCATTTTTGCACCTTGATCCTCACATTTTTGTGTTTGCTTGGTGGTTCACCCCAACCCTCCACTACTCAGAATCCTTAAGCTTATAATTTTTCGCTATCATCAATTGTTTAGCCCTTTGAATTAGGTTGTGTCTGTCATACCTGATTTTTTGGCTTATGCAGTAATATCTTACAAACTTAGGACTTCATTTTCTATTAGAATTGGTTAACAGGTTCTAAGACATCAACTTCAGGCAAATTAAAATGAATGTAGCCGTATTTACACATTATTTTGTAATCAATCTTTTATTAGATTCTTACTTGTGTGAATTACTTGTACACAATATTGCTCACTTGCCATTTATGCCGATGTACATCATTCGTTATTGCTAAAACTATAAACAATGTTAGTATTGCATTTGTATGTCATTGTGATACTACGCATGCAAGAATCACAGGGTGAAAAGTGTCTATTTACAACCATAACAAAATCCGTAAACTGTCTTGGTAATTAGAGTTAACAAAAGATTTACAAGGCTGTAGAGGCTAACAAACTAGTTATCAACACATTATACACTATTTTATGATTTTGTTTTGGTTGTCAATGGACACTTTTCAGGCAATGATACAAGTTACTTCTCTACATAAGTAAAAATCAATACTGTATTGAAATTGTTCAATGCACTATTGGAGCTTGCAGGAACACAAGTAGTACTTTTGTGTATAGTATCACAAACATTCATAGCTATAATAATTATTGTCTGTGCTGACAATACATATAGCAAAATTTAAATGTATACATTATTGTGTACAAATAGAATAAACATGAACATCTCACATGCAAAAAAAAATTCAAATATTATAATATAATATAAGTATAATAATTTAAATGTTATAATTGTAACTATTTTTGAGATTAAACATTATATCAAGAAGCATAATGAAAATATATATGGCCCTCTATCATGAATGAAGACAAAAGTCAAATAAAACAAATAAAATATATCTCAGCATACAATTTTATGCTATGCTTGAATTACCTTTTATCATAACAGTAATATTCACACTACTGGTATTATGAGAATCTGATGCAGTATTCCTTCCAGTACATGTGTATACTCCATCATGTGTAGGATACTGGGCCTCTGCTATGTGCAGTGTAGAAATTATATTACCAATAGTAACATGATCAGTAGATGATAAGGAAGCTTCATTAATAATGTCTGTTTGGTTAAATTCAGTGTTATGATTGTTAAGAGTCCATGTGATAACTGGTACTGGTCCTCCAATGGAACAGCAGCAGATAGCAATATTACCTCCTTGCAGTATGGACAATTTTTCAACTTGCTCAGTTGTGGTGTTAGGTAATACTAAATGAAAACAATTAAACTTTGTTAAAAATAAATCTTAAGATTGATATTAATGAAATACACATAATTAATTTAATTGTCATAAAATGAAATATTAATTTACCTGGGGAGACAACTGCAATTGTAGTACCAAGTGCTCCAGCACCAGAATAGAAGATATCATATAAACCATGGTCAGATGTACTGGTTGGTTCACGAACAAATATTTCAAAAAAATTAACAAATTCGCTGAGTTCAGCAGGAGCTGATAAACTTGCACCCAATGTTGCAGCATCTCTATTCCAAACAATGTCATCATATTCTCCCTCACTAGAAACTTCCAACACTAATTTATTAGGTACAGTATGAAAGACAACTTGTGGTGATACCCTTGTAGGAATAGTAGCATTACCTAGAATAGAATTAAGATACCAATAATTAAACTAAGCCCAATATAATGCATATTTTAGTTATTTATACATAATTTTAAGTCAATATACAGACACCGCTATGAAACTATAAACAATACTACAAAGCTTAATTTTGGCAATATTACTGCATTGTATGATGTATTGATATTAATAATAATAATTGCTTGTTCAATCAGTATGTTTCGATACAAGAAGTGCTCTTGATCTACTAAATATGTTGTGCGGGTTCAATTATACTTACCAGTATCAATTTTGAGTGGAAATGATCCATAAATTTGTGAATTTCTATCAATAAAGATGCACTGATACACACCAGCATCAGAAGTAGTTAAAGTAAATGAAAGAGTAGAATTTAATCGACCATTTGTGCCAACTAAAGCATCAGTGGGAACTAAAGTAGAATGATTCCTCCCATCTTTCAGCCATTGTACTGTAGGAATCAAATAATTCATTTCATTATCTCCAACATGACCTGCAGTGAAGGATAGAGAAATACCACTCCCACTATGAGTCCCTGTTCTGTTCGCATTAAGTCCAGTTGTAAGGGGATCTTTAGATATAATTCTCAACATTCCAGGTGTTGTGGAAGATAAAACTGAAACAATAAATGTGTAATAATATTAACATTTTTGAATTTGATAAGCTAACTATACCTGTCATATTCAATGATTCTCCTCTAACATAATTCTGTCCATCCCTAGCAGCACACTGATAGACACCAGCATCTGAAGACACTACATTATCTATCACTAGTAGTAAGGTAGTGGAGGAGGAGGTGTTAGAAGTTCTCAAACGAATATGAGGAACATCTTGTACTAGTTGTCCTTCATCTTTATTCCAAGTTACTGACAGAGTATCAGAAATGGAGCTGACCTCACAATAGAGCCAGAGAACTGATCCCTCTACAATACTCTTATGTTCACTGAATAGTAAATCAGGGAATGATGTTACTGATATATGCGTGTGAACTGTAATGCCTGCAATAATATTACGCAAAGAAAAATCATATGTTAATTAATGTAATGTTTTGATATCAACTCTTTAAAGTTGCTTAATGTATACACAGCTATCCCTTTCCTGAGCTATTGGGTAAGTTTGCCATGTTTTACAAATGAACGAAGTGCAGTTTTCATCATAGGTCTATTCAATAGTTTCTATTAATTATCACAATCACTGCAGTCAAATAATATTCACCATATTATCAATTATAAGAAAGTGATATATTAAAGTAGCACATGTCAAAGTAACAGTTGTTTCCCATTAATTTATAAAAAAGTGTAATAAATCAAATGTTCACTAAAACCTGACAGTGAACACTTATCTAACATATAAATTAATAATATAAAGCACTGCATTACTGCTTACTACATTGCCATTAACAGGTTTATTAATGAAGAATGGTATCATATTTAATATCAAACTCAAAATATGCTTAACAAGTGCAGTAATAGCTATTCCAAGTTACTAAAAATTAATTGCAACAAGTGTATTGAAGCTTACATATTTTTCATAAGTGGGCTGCAAATACAATGCTCTAAAATTGTTTGCGATTATTCCTTTTATATACCTACTACTATCAAAATCTGTGCAGCAAATATAATGCTCTAAGACTGTCTGTGATTTTTCTATTTCAAAGATTAGCCTTTTATATACCTACCACTATCAAATGCTAACAGGGGGAGTTAAACTATTCCACTACCAAACTGTAAACTACCGCAAAACCTTATGCAAATGCACTAAGATTAGTTGAACTTAAACATAAAACTTTTTCAACATTTCTAGAAGACACAGTTTTTTTGGCTTTTTAAATATGGTACAAATAAGTTACTCACCTGTGGTCCCCAGAATAAGTAGCACTACATATAATACTCCCATTTTTGCTGCATCATCTACTTCAATTAAGCATAAGATGGTTTATGCAAATAGTTTTAAAAAGTACCTATCAGCCAGAGCTTACGCAAGGTGGCCTAAGAAAACTAACTGTATCCCAAACCACAACATTGAAGTTAAAAACTAGTACAGTGCAACAGTAAACAGGTGCAGGTTAGTTTTGAACACTCCCAAAAATTATACAGATACAGTCAGTATCACAATCTCAATACAAGTTTTCATATCCACAGATCAATAATGGACCAGTTGGAGATTCCCAAACTATAGGATAGTACGAAACTTGATGCACTGTAATTTATTACACTGAATAAGTGGCCATAAAATTGAATTTCTATTTAGCTATATGTAATCACTTATATAGAATTGATTATGTATCACAAAATACATATTAATACCACGTAATAAGTCCATATCCGAATATGTAGCTTTACTTGTAAACATATCCTTACAGTGTCTGTATCATTATGTCCAACATGCACCTAGTACTATATTATTATGAGAAAAATTACAATCATTGCCAATACTACTCAAATCAGCATTGTAACAAACTGAAAACATACTTGCCCCAAATAACAACATTTGTACATAATATGATAGCAATATATATTCTGGAGTAATAACTTTCTCCCTTGCATAATCAAGCTAAGCTAGAACTTTATTATACGGTGCAGATAATATACATAAACGCAACCTCCACTGAAAAGTAATTTTTTGTTCAATTTTACATTTAGATAAGCTATATAACAATTTTATGGCAAGTATTACTCTGCTCAACATGTTGCTATAATAAAATAATTTTAGAGCTATACCTATTATTACTGTGTAACATTTACCAGGGCGCTTTAGATAGAAATTTCAGGGTGTATGGCCAGAAAAGGGTGTGGTCATGATTACATGGGTATGGTTAATCATTTTGTGCATGTGGTCTGTCTATACTAAGAATATGTTAATCTTGTACACTGTTTTGTGTACAATTCATGCAGATGAAGGTGCTTATACCAGTGGTTTAGCTAGAGACTATAATATTTGTACAAAAAATTACAATTTTTAACATAAAAAAAATTAAAATCATGTTTTAAACTTTATTAATTTTAGTTAGGATTGTATAACCATAGAATGACAAATTGCAACATGTTTGTGGGAGTGTTTGAACTGTAATTATCACGCACATATTGGTGAGAATCCAATTGTTGCTTGTGTTAAAGAGCTTATTATTTTTATATTGGAATGTTATGGTCTCAATATTCAAGACATACAGTCACTATTGTATAATTAAAATGTGTTTCATCTATAAAAATGTATAACAATGTGACAAAAAAACATAGCTACATGCCACAAACTTCATCGTAAATGATAACAATTTAAAAAATTCCATATAATATAAATTTGTGATAAAAAAAAGATCTAAATAATTTGTAGTTTCAAAAGTTAGTAGCTATAATTTCATAACTAATACTATTAAAACTTACTATAATGATAAAGCTTGTTCACTTGGAGCATGATTAGTTTGTTTCCTGTAGTAAAAGGAGCTTATTACTATATTGATGTTAACTAATGCCACACTTGTTTGCATAACTCAGGCCATCATTGCTTAATAAATTTTGATTGTGCGAAAAATTATTACCTACTTGGGGACACATGACATTACTATAGTATGTCCAAGTTGAGTTGGATGCAAAAAAAAACTTGAATAACTTTAGAACTAATCCACACCTTACTGCAATATGCCATAAATAATAATAATCTTTAATATAAAATTAACACTCATCCATGATTGTAGCAACCGTAAATCACTACAACAGGAGTAATTGGTTTATAATAGCTAATATAATGTAGCATCAGGAGTTAGCTAATAAGAAAGTGCAGCATTAGGTAGAAATATCAATTACGTAAAAGGTCAGTCATATGCAACACTACTTTGTAGTCTTGCAGAATCAATGGGGAGTTAAGTTATATAAGGATTAGTTATTAATTAGCTTAATTTACATTCTCAATATAAATTCAATTTTTGACTGCAGAGGCATACCTAATCACTTGAACTTATGTTTATTTTGTCATCTTCCTAACAACACAAAGGAAACCAGAAGTGTCGCTTCAAAACAACACTACTTCTCCGTAGTGCCTGCAAAGCTGGTCCTCGTTGCAGCGCGCCCGATTAGTATACAATCAAAATATTGAAGCTGTAACTAATTGTGGGGCCACCCACAAGGAAGAACATGTTCATTACAGTACTTTATTTATTGGTTCATTTACGTACTTTATTGCATGGCAGCACTGACCTAATCCATATCATTAACTAGTGGTTCACGCCTAGCCAGCAACACATATTGATCACATGCACATAACTGAAAGATCATTCTAGAACATTTTACATACACATGGTTGCCTACTGAGCATGGGCATTAACATTCACTGTTTTTATGTATCAGTATGTGGGAGGTTTGCTATAACTTCACATATAGTCCAACCTCCTTGTCAGTTAGTCCTTTGTTGCATCCTACCCTGCACATATTGTGTACCTTTGACTACTATATTTAACTACTCCAACTACTATGAACCGATTCATGCTTAGTTATGGGTAGTAGATAAAGTTTCGGGATAACAATGAAAGGAACATGCCTTAGCAATTCCATAGAGTAATTCTAGTGGCAGCATGCCTGCTAGGACTGGACGTCTCCTGGCTCCAGCTATAAACTTGGGTTCAATTACTTAGTCTTGATCCCAAACCCCCTCAAACTAATATCCAGCATTCCATTTGTAATAATTACTTTGTCATAAATTTGTGTTCAACTCACCGCATTGTTGTACCAGCCTGATGGAAGTTGTGGGAGGAGACCTGGTATAGATGTCACTAAAGAATTTGCTTTTGTTTGTGGGAAGTAGATGGTGGCATTGCTGATGGGACTAGATACAGAAGAGACCTCTGCTTCACTTTGTATGGCTGTTTTGGTGGGAGTTGATAGACTGTCTTTTGCCCTGGGGTGCGTGGTGCATCCTACCACAAAATTATGCTAAAATAATAAACGCTCAAGGCTGCTCAACTACATTGTCTTATATATATATATACATATTATATAATATATATTACAATATAATATAAAAAAAGATTTTTCTTACACTGAATAAAGCATGCTTCTTCTGAATCCAATTTTTTGGCTTTGTCAGAGTAAACTTTCTAAGCATATTCTTAAACTATAATAATAATCATAATTATAATGCTTATAGAATTTACTGGTACATTGCACACAAGATTGAACTGCTATTATTAGATCAGTATCAGTTAGTTCTCTGTCAAAGGGATCTTAACACAACAGCAAACACACAAATTGAACATGCTATTCTCATAATGTCCATTAAATAAATTCGCAACACTGCTTATTTACGACTATAGTCTGTTCAAGTTGAGTAGGCCAGAAAAAAAATTGAACAACTTTTGAACAGAAGCAGCTACGCTTCCCTGGTTTGCACCATTAAAAAGCTCAGCCAAAGCGGTTAAAAATGTTACTGTTAGAAGCGCGGGCGAAAACAGAGGTCTCACGTACCCCATAAACAGATAAATAAATAAATTAGTGGTGTGCTTGAGCACAAATGGCGAGCGAGCCTAAAGACTATACTATTTTTATTGACTTCTAACACTGAAGCTACTGAAAATAAGGTCAAGTTTTTAAATTCAGCATACAGGGTAAAGGGATTTCAGTGCCATAGTAACAACTCTCTGCAACTGCTTGAATTGAAGGAAAAAACAACAACAACAAAACAATACACGTTATTTAAAAGTTTTCTTTGTGATATTCTTTAG
>WLWI01004149.1_pt1 | contig 12317 bp, 4 predicted proteins | sample 6701501 | NCBI WGS metagenome assembly WLWI01 (sample SAMN12718690, study PRJNA515312) | sponge metagenome | isolation source: marine sponge | host: Mycale hentscheli | place: New Zealand: South Island, Marlborough, Capsize Point | collected 2014-11-01
AGGGGATTGGTGGAAGACAGTGGCATAGGAAAAAGTATGGGTGAGTGGGGGGGGGAGAGTCCCGGGGTTTGAGCCCTCCATAATTTAGCGGCACAACTTAATGAGGTGAAACACCTTTAAATCACAAAACATACTCAGTGAGTCCATGCTGAAAAGGCAGGTAGAGAAGAGGTTTATTGAGGCATTGATCTCCTGTAAAAAGAATATAAAAGGATGTCTCATGGGGAAGAAATGTCAAGAAAATATTTGTTTGTTTTTATTTCAAAGCACTTACTGCTATAATTACTGCTAAAACTTTAATTTCCAAGATATCATCCTGGAAAGATATGAGAGTCACTAAACTGAACTGTACATTATTTGTATATATGACTTACCTGTGAGCTATCACAACATAAGGTAAAGTTAAGCTAACATAAAATTAGGTAAAGTGAAGCTATCATAACATTAGGTAAAGTGTGATTTTACACCTGAGTAAAACGAAACTCAATATACCACCTTATAGTAATATAATTAAAAATTGTGATTTTACCTTTATCTGTTTTTTTCATTCTAGCTAGGGAATGAAGAACAAGGTGCAGCAAATACAGGTTGGTTGACTTGAAGTTTAATAATAACTACATAATTATTTATGTATTTTTTTTTTGTAATACAGAAGCTGAAGACGTTGTATTTGAACCATAAGCTGTATACAAGTTATGACAATTAGCAAATACACACTTTATATTGTATTTGTATTGTAATAAAATTTATTTAGCATTTGTTTCATTTAGTATTAATTTACAAAAATGATCAAAAAGTTTGTGAAGAGATATCAAAAATTTAAAACAATTGGTCATGAGTAGTCTGATAACAACAAGCCAGTTTACTACAGTTAGCAAAAATTATCTAGTCAGTTGTTCATAATTGACAAAATTAACAGGTCATTGTCAAGGAATTTTCTTATAATTTACACTAAATTGTCAAGACATTGACAGGCAAGATAACTATGTTGTCCATTACAAATGTAGTCAAGCTAGTTGCCTAACATGACTATCTTTTGTACACTTCCTGTCAATCTGAAGTTAACATGCTAGCTAGTTTGTAGAGCTGACAATTACAGCTTTTCACTTTGTGTTGTTTCTTCTTATTCTAAATAATATCTGACTCATAGATAGACCAAATCCGTATTTCGTAAGTAGCCAATCCATTTGGCATCACGTTTCAGTACTGAATTAGAAAGAAGGCAGAAAGGGTGTGGTCACACTGGAAGCCAAATTGCGCACTGTAACTGAACCACGCTTTCCGTAGTAAGGGTGTGGTAGTAGGCTGTTAAGATTGTGCTTACTTCCCCGTTAAGAGAATCCAACCATTTAACAGTTGCCTGACTCTCGTCCTGTGTTTAAAATAACAATACGACTTCAGTATTCTAATTGCACGCTGAGCGGGACCTCATCCAGTTGTCTTATAGTTCCCCAGGAATACTTTATGAGCGGAGCTACTGCTGTATAACGGGATATTTTAATTTGGTGAGCTATAAACATTGATATACATTGTATTGATGAGTAAATGATACACATTTAGTTATTTCTTGATGTAGAATAATCAAACAATAGCAGCTATGCATATCATTTTTACTACTGAATACAAAGTTCTGAAACATAGAGATATTAATTGATGCCACTTCAATGAAAATATTATTGCCTCCTATAAATTTTGACATATCATAGCTACTTCTAGTCTTACATAGCTCGACCCTTTATCTACCACTGTGCACTGTGAAGAAGTCAGGTGGCATAAATAAGTGGTACAAGCTTAAAATCCTCCAGATCTCAGTGGGATAGTAGTATGGTTTTCCAGTTGTGGCTGACAATGCACTTAGCTAACCACATTCACTTTCATAGGTTTTAGTAGTGAAGCCAGCAATGGAGGAATGGTTGTAGGGGCAATTTTAGTGAGCTGACTTCAATGCAACTACAATTACTGAAAATCTGGTTTATAAACGGAGACTAAACTCTCAAAATTGAAACCATAGCCTTATCTAGGTGCAGCAGTGATGCACTTTTAGTCAAGTTCCATAGTGTGGCATAGTTAAAATTACTTAGGTTTTATATGCAGAGCATCCAGATATGACTAGCTACATTACTTTTGAAGGTGGATACACAAGATCAACTCACCACATCAAGAGTTAAAGTAGTAGAAGGCTTAGATTAACACTGTAAATTTTCAAGTAGTTGAAGTACACTGGTATGCTACAGCTGTGGCTGCTTAAAAACATAATTGTTCAAAACTTGTTTGCTTATCTTTAACTTAAGATTGTTATACTACATATTATTGGTTTGACTTGGACTGAAGTCATGCATCCATATAATGTGATATGTATTACTCTGGCATAGTAGACATTTGATTAATGTATCATATTACAATGGCTTAAGAAAACCACATATCCATATAAGTGATATGTACCACTATGCATGAGAGATTAGATGATTGTATCATATTACAATGGCTTAAACAGATCACTTATACATAGAAGTGATATTGTAGCACTCTGGCATAATAGACATTTGAGTAATGTATCATATTATTACAATAGCTTAAGAAGGCTACATATCCATACAAGTGATATGTAACACTATGCATGAGAGGTTTGATAAATGTTTCATGTTAGCATACACTGTAACAAATCGGGAATTCCACTAAATGTTTTAGGGGTGTACCAAGTGTTGTGCTACACTTTGAAATGATCAGTAATACTTCAAAGTGTAGAGTGACAGCCCAATGTTGAGAATATACCACTGCTTAATAGTGCAGTCTTGAAAAAGAGTAGAGCTTAGTTAGTAGACTGTGGTTGCTTTGTGACATAGCTAAACAAATATCTATCAAGTATCAAGGACTATTCTGAAATATAATACACTTAGTTGAAGTTGACCTTCATCGCAAGTTTGGGTGTGTCTCTGATATTTGTATCAACAGGTAAGTGTAATTAAGAATTATGTAGATAAACTATATTGGCATTCAGCTGCTGATTTGTATGTATCTATAGCATGTCTGTGAGATACATTGCTAAGGTTTGCTATACAGCTAGAAATGCTCACTTTTTAACCCTCTGCGTGTGAGTGGTAACAGTAGTCTGTTTGTCACTCATTCATTCTGTCTGTCTGTCTGTCTGTCAATCTCGAACTTCACGTCAATTTAAGCAGTGATAGCAATATCAAACTGAGCACTACACAAAATAATTCACTTTAAAATTCCAAAAATGTTTATTTAGGCTTAGTTTTTCAGAAAAAGTGAGTGAAATTCGGGGCCAATGCATTTCTCTATGCGTGACGTCCTTTACCATACAATTTGCACTTGAATGGTAAATACTTAGCAGGCAGTACCTTTGCCGTAGTTGGAGGAGCCAGGCAGTGGGAAAGAGGTCTGCTGCATAAGACTGAACAGTATGTTATACCTGACATATCTTAACCTTTAAAACACTTTTCTAACTAGCTACTATGGCTATAGCTACATCACATATAGTTAATTTGGTCAATTTCACTGAAACAGACCTTTAGCTTCATCATCAAGATAATAATATGGCATTGTATTAATTGTTATTGTTATTCATTGTTTTTTCAGTGTGAATGAATTTTTACTTTCTTTGCCAGAGTGGAGTTTTGTGTTCAGTGATTTTAGAACAGAGCTAGACTTCTGAACAACTTGCCAAATCACTTTGTCTAAAAATAGTAGCTACTACTAACTAAAGATTAGACTGAAATTAGATCACTAATAGAAAAATAAATCAACAAAATATATTCTGCATTATCTTGTATTCAATTAAATGTAACTGAATACATTCATACAAAACGTAGAAAATATATATCAACAAAACATTTTTGTTCATTTCTTCATGTTTTTTTTTTTCTGTCTTGATTCTTCATTATCTTGATATTCAATTAAATAAAACTGAATTCATTCCTTCAAAACAAAAAATATAAACTTAAAAAATCTACATTCTATTTTCATTTTTTTCTTGTTATTGCTGGTAAGCTGCAAATAGAAGCACTTGTGGTTCATAACTACAGCAATAGAGTTCAAACTTATGAATGTAATTAACCCTCAGCGCACATACGTGAGAGGGTTATAGTAGTGCGTTTGTCTGTCTGTCTGCGTTCGATTTCATAAACGGCCTAGAACGAACCTTTAAAACAAGTATTAACTAACGCAGTAGGATAATTTAAGTCCCGTCGGACCACTTTTTAAAAGTTCAAGCTAGTTTCCGAGTGAATGTGGAGAAACTTCAGCTCCTAACAAGCGCAAGCTAGATGCAATGACCCTTACCTTTCGCGTACATTGGTTTATGTCATACAGCAGTCACGTGATCACTTATAGTTCACATATTTTCGCTTCCTGGTAGTTAGAAGTTAAAGTAATCCGAAGAATCTTAGTTGTGTAATAATGTGCTGAGGGTTCGCACCCTTGGTGCTCTAGTTCTACTAACAAAATATAATAAGTCTTTGATGAAATTATTTAAGTTGTGCAACACTGCATCAAGTCAGTGATAAATTGTTATTTCTTACTGACCCACTATTAATAGAATATATACATATACTAGTGATTTGCTTGTGCACAAATGTCAGCAAGCCCTTGTGTACAAGTCAATCAAAAACCGTTTTATAAACATTTGACTGTTTAAATTTGCGGTAGTCCCTGACAAAATCTCTAAATTATTAAAGCATGGAGAGTCATTGAAATTGCGTAAAGGGCAAGTGTTTGTAGTCATAGTAATTATACGCTGACACTTTTTCGGATACTGAAAACACAAGTATTTCTAAGAAATTATCGCACACTTAAGACCCAGAGCATTGGTAAGATCTTCTTACTAACAAATGAAACTGGAAGAAAGCCTAAGCAGTTAAATTAATAAATAAACAACTGCAGCTAACATACGTACTGTTTGTTTCAGAATATTGTAAGCTAAGCAACAGATGTAACATACCACACTCTCACACACATACTTACCCACATAAAAATTTCTTTGTAACCACCTAGCATCACAGGAAACAAACAAAAACGAAACAAAACTGAGCTCATGTTTGCACTGGAACTGCACTCAACAAAATATTATACATAGCTATTGGGGTAATGACCAAGACTGAGAGATTTATAGTAGGAAAGGCTTGAAAACGAGACCAAAGTCTGGCTAGAGTAGTACTGCTGCTGTCAACTTGTAACCCTGTCACTTTTGTTTGTATACAATAATATATACTCTGAATTCTTTTGGTTAAATATTAAAATAGTGTTTAAACCAATTGTGAAGAGCTTATTTGAGCACTGTTATCAAAGGACTTTGAGCGGTGAGTGGAGAGCTTAAAGCTGTCTTCTGAGAAAAGTGTGTGAGTTTGCTGCTTGTGAATTGGGAGTGTGCAAAATGAATGGATAGCCTTCTGCTGATCTTTCATGTTTTACGTGCAGTTTATATCCCATATGATACAGTTTGTACGGCTTATTTCAGATTTCAGTCACCACCACTTCCAGTGGAGTGAAGTTTTAATGCTGAATCATTTTATATAGTCAGTTTGAGGTTAGTCATGTGACTGGTACAACCTACAGACATTGCTGTAGCAAACCTGAAAACTTTATGGCTGTCCCCAGACCATTTCCAGGCAAGCAGTACATAAAATTATGATTAAATTATAGGTATGGTTCGCAAGATTACATATAACTTATTAAAAGGCAGCACAAGTCTCTCTTGTTTTTTGCATCTAAACAACCCTCAATGCCCCTATAAAAATAGTATAGTCTTTAGGCTCGCTCGCCATTTGTGCTCAAGCACATCACTAGTTAAAGTCAAAACATATTCACAGCACAAATTTCTCACAAAAATGACTTAAGTAAGCTCTCCATAATCAATTTAAACAAGTTAGTCTAAGTAAACAGACATTCTAGCAAAATCAAATGGAAAATTTCTGCAGACTTACAGTAGTTCAGGTTTAAATACAATCATAGGTCATGGAACATCCTTTTTTTTTTTCATTCCAATAGGTATGGGAAATACAGAGGGTGTTGCCTGACCCTTTTCGCCTCCCAAAAAGTGATAGTGAGACTGAGATAACTATGATATTTCACAAGCTAGACTACAAATAATTTTCTCAATAATAGTTTTCTCAAGAAAGTTAGTTGGATGGTGATATTAGTAGTGCACTTCAAGCATTAAATAATCAGAAATCCCTGAAGGCTTGTGAGCATGGAGTTTAGTTTAGAGTAAGATCCAGCTACTTTATCATTCCGTGCCATATTCAAATAATAGAAATGCTGTAAGTATTTATGCAAAAACTAACTCTAAGCAACTATAATTAAATTTTATATATTATTGTGGTGTCTAGAAAAATCCAACAGCAAGTATACCTATCAAGAAATATTCTGAGTTGCAATACAGTTTGGCGGGCATTGTTCATTGTCTTATCACTTCAAGTGTGGGTGTGTCTCATATTGGAATCAACTGGTAATTACAATACTTAATATACTTGATTACTCTCTATCTAGTTAAGGATGGTGTGTAACGAAGTGATGACGATAACATATGCTTTATAAAGTGTTCAACTGATCAGATGTTTCATGTCTCCACTTATATTTATATATGTATAATTCACATAATATATGAGAATTATGAGCAAGCACAACTATGAACCGTAGATGCCGGTGTTACATGAAATTTGGTCCGTGTGGTTTTCGGTCCGATCAGACAAAATCTGATAGTGGTAAATTTCTGGGAGACTAAATATGCTAGCATATTTGGTCTCCCCCAGGCCAAAAGTGATAGCAAATTTGGTGCACCGAATGTGGATTTAGTCCGCCCTAGTGTTTAGTGTTATTTTAAAGAAGTGTATAGGTCAGATATTATTGTCACTTTATCTATTTTCAGCCAAAAGGAATTTTCTAGCTTCTTGAGGAATGCATGTAGCTATGTCAACTGTAATAGTTAGAAGAATATCTTAATTAACGGTAGCTCTTGACAACAAGCACTCAAAGCTACTATGTAAATGGCTGAGTTTTTGAAATTATGTCTGGTATGGGGTCTCAGTACCAAAGAAACCTTTGCCACAACTTTTTAAGACTTCAAAAACAAGTTCTTAAGAATTACTGTACATGCTTGAGTCCAACAGTAAGTTTTACCTAAAAGTGTTTTGTGGTATTAGATAGAACCTAATACAAGGGGCAACAATTACATTTCCTTGAAAGATACGAGATTGCTAAACTGAAAGATTCTGTTTAGTGGAGATGTGGGAAGGGTTAACCACGAAGCAAACACAATAATGCAAGAGTCAGTTAATATTGACATACATACGTCCACACATATGTATATAAGTGAGTGGTACACTTGTCAAAGGAGCCTGCCGAAGTTAGGTAACATAAAGAGTTATGTTACTATAGTATAGATTAGTTCATGCAAAACACTATAGTAGCATATGATCATTAATTTGAGGAAACAAATACAAAATTACTCTCTTACCTGAGTTATGGTAGCTTCTGTAGTCTTAAGCTATTCTGAATATCTTAATTACCAGTAACTCTTGAACAAATTCTCAGCTACAAAATAAAATAGGCCAGTGTTATTCTTGTAATATTAGCCGACAAATATGAAAATACTAGCTACTTGCCATGATTTTATTAGTATTGGTAACTTCTGTAGATATAAATTTAACCTATTCACTGGCACAAGCACCTATAAGAGCTCAAGGATGGCGTAATGCGGGGAAAAATATTTCCTCCTTAAACAATAAGCACTAAAGCTTAGCTGCAGCATCCAGAGCATGGCTAATGTGTATTTTTATTACATGTATATTTAGAATAGAAATAGCTATTACGTGACTAAGGTAGTCGGGCAAAAAATATACTTGACGTTAGTTCGAAAAATGGCAAGAAATATTTCTGCAACTGAGGCAGTGGATTTCGTCTGTGATGACTTTTTCGACAATGAAAGTGAGAGGGAAGGTGTACGGGAGTTATATAGCAACTGTGAGGTAATACTGTCAAGGATAGTGAGTTGATTTGCTCGCTAAAGCTGTCATTTCATGGATGGTTGAGGAAAGTACTAGTTTTTCAACGTGAGAACTACTAGAGCACTGATGCACATAAAACATGAAAGAGCAGCAGAAGGCTATCTTATACTTATATTGGCACTCTCAGAATTCACAAATAGCAAACTCACATGCTCCTCTCAAAAGACAGCTTTAAGTTCTCCACTCACAGCTCAAAGTCCCTTGATAGCAGTGTTCGGGACTAGAAGAATCTCCGAACAGGGAAAAGGACTTGAACAATCTTATTCATAAACTCGTTCATACCTGTTCACACTTATTCATCAAATTACTCTATCTACCTTACCTGTTTATTTTATGTATAATGATATTCATGCTCTTCCCTAAAACCACTCTAACTTGTACCATGTCGTGCTCATATAATGTGTTGTAAAATGTCTTGTTGAATTGGTTCATTGTAAGTCAAACTTGGTGATAGAGCAGACCGCGTTACCTGCGAGTGGCTTGTTGTTGAGTTGAGATCTACCACGCCGGCAAAGTATCCGGTTGCTCACCTCACACTAGCCGCGGGGCGTTAACTTGCTTAGCTAAGGGCAGCTTATAGTGAACCCTGGTCCTTCGTAAATTCCGGGACTACGACTAGAGGAAGTTACGCGCCTCCTGTTCAAGCAGTGTTCAAACAAGCTCTTCACAATTGATTTAAACAAATATCCCTAAGCAAAGACCTTATTAGCTGACAGTTCATGAAGACATCTATTAGTTCATGATTAAATTTCACTACTGGTCCATGCTTCACTGGTTGCATTCCAATGGAACTAGTAAGTACTGTAGGTATCCCCAGACCCATTTTCTTGCTGTACATGACTGGAAGAGGGAGGAATATCTGGCCCGCATGACTAAGGTTAAATTCAAGGTTTGGATGATAATACGCTAGCTAGACCATGAGCTTTTTATTAACATTAGTTTTCACCAGAAAGTTTCATAGAGACTTTGAGTCAGTAAAGTTTAATAATTACAAACTTGCCAACTGTCATGAAACCTCCAGGACCATCACACACTTATCACTTAGCCATTGTCCGCAACAGAATTGTACTTTTTCCATCATTTGTCTTGGAAATTAAACATCGTATCTTTTTACTTTGCATGATCTGCAAAGACGTTACTTAGCTAATTCACCAATAGTTCTTGATTCCATAAAGCTCATAAATGCTTTCACTTTCCTAAAAACTTTGTTCAAAATACAGTGTTCGTTTCTCACAAAAAATTTTCATGGAATACATTTAAATTCAATTGGAAGTAAAGTTGCCTCATAATTTTTAAGCAGCCATCAGTAACCAATACCTATTGTTTCCAGTTCATTACATTAAATTGTTATTATTTTTCACTAATACAGGGTTGTGAAGTTCAGTCTAGAATTAACATTGAATAAATAAAAGGAATTGTATATGTTTGAACTGATTTGTTTAGTATAGTTATAAGATTACACTTCAATATTTTACACATGTTGATTAAGATAAATCATTTACAAATAAGACATTTACGAAATTACAACCACATGTTAAAATAGATTATGATCTGATATAAACAACACAATTTTTTTTTCTAACATGATAGGATGTAGTTATAATTTAATATAAATGTTATATAATATACAGATACAGCATGGGTCGCCATCGTTATCCAGCTCCACACTGGGAAAGTACAAACAGAAGACTATACAGATCAACGCTCTGGGAGACTCGTTGTTCATATATCAATCAACCTCAATGTTTCTCTAACACTCAATATCTGTTAATAGCCATCACAATGATCTGGATTTTCAGAAGAAAAACTAAAACTCAATATTCCAAACTCTGTACTGTAATAAAGCCACTAAAGACAAATAATATAGTAGAATTGTTATCTCTACCATGGAACTGGTCCATTTGGAATGGTTCAATAAATATCTTAAAAGAAATTCATTCCAGAACTACTTCACTAAAACAGAAACTATTATTACTATGTGGAGATGTAGAAGCCAATCCTGGCCCCTATAATAAAGGTAAATTATCCTCTATCCAGTGTGATGTTAAAATGTAGTCAAACATAACAACAGCCACTTGTAAGGCAATCAGTATTTATTATGTGAAGATAAATTTCTGTTTTTCTTTATTATATTATTTCAATTGAAATATAATAAAAAAAATTGTAGTATTCTCTCACTTTCACAGGGTTTCTAAACAATATAGAATTAAAAATATTTGGTCACCACCGGGAATCAAACCAATTATTGCTTGCTTGACGTTATTGGGCTATGACCACCAGCCAGCAAACAAACACTCTAATTCTGTATTTATCCTGTTAAAGTGTACTGCTATGCTACAGTCTCACTCTCAACAGACAAACAAAAATTCTCTTTTTTCAAAGATTTTATTTGTTGAATTTTTTTACTCCACTAATTTATCACTTTATAATTTCTTTCTCAGCCTTCTTTTACTCATTAGATGTATTGTCTTACTTTCACAAGCTTTTTAAACAATACTGAATTAAAAATATTTGGTCGCCACTGGGAATCGAACCAAGGAAGAATACATCTAATGAGAAAAAGACAGCTGAGAAGGAAATTATGAATTGTAAATGTTCATCAGAGCTTTAAATAGAATAATGAAAATATTCATACTTGACATGTACAGCATTGGTGCAGATTAGTAACCTACAGACATTGGAACATGTGGTAACACAAGTTTAGTAGCAAAATTGCCCACTATAAATCTGTTATATTTCTGACTAAATTCAGTTAAACAATAAGATATTAATCATTAACTATTATTTTACTTATTAATATGTTAACCATATCCCCTTAATTTTTTTCAACAACCTATCTGAAACATGATTAACCTGATGTGTATTCATATTTTTATGAATTACATACAATGATTAGCATTGGCATTCATTATGAGTACAAGTATATTCCACTTAAGAGCATTATATGACAGCTGCTTTTGGACTTTAATATTAGCAGCTGCCTGAGATGACTGAAGGATTGGCAGTTAAACAATATTTTCCATTATGGTATAATATTGTCATATAATTTATAAAACAGCTAACAACTAACAACAGCTAAATACTAACTAAAATATTTATTGGAATATCCAAGTACAGGTCAAGTGATGACTTTGAAATTAAATTGAAACATTTTAAACAAATTAAAATTACATAAGAAACCATTCCAATTAATAAAAATTTTATTTCAGTAAATTAACATATCAGCAAAACATATATTGCACCTTTACATTAATTCTGCCATGAAATAATATTACTTTGTATATTTGTAAAATTATATTTTATTTGTACAATTTACACTATAATTTTATTGTAGATCAGCCTCTCAGTAGATATGAACCTTCACCTCAGCAAGTTCTGAACAACTGTACGTATATGGAGGTCATGTTAATAACTTTGATGAGAATAAAAGACAACTGAGAACCATAATTCAAATCTATGAGTGCTCTACAGAATCCTGGAAAGAACTTCCAACATCTGGTACCCCACCTCCTGGAATATATGGCTGTGCAACATCTTATTCAGGTCATGTTCTCTACTTGTTTGGTGGTCATGATGGTACATCGATCCATGCTTCACTGCATCAGCTAGACACCAGATCTATGACATGGAAGCAGCTCTCACCACAACATGATAGTGGACCCATGAGGAAAACCGAGTGTCAAATGATATACTATAATGATTCGTTAATCGTTATTGGAGGCCATTGCATACCATCAGGTGAACTGCAGTCTGGATCACAATTTACTAAGTATAAACGTCATCAAGATGGTCGTGACTGGACAAATGAGATTCATAAGTACCATATTTCCCAAGGTAAGTTACAAATTGAATTTCAATTTATTTGTCATGATTTAGTTTTTACATATTATTAAAATACAGTGTATATTAATAAAGTAATACAGATATAATTTCTTTAGAGTTATTTGCAGATTTAATGTAAACTATTATTGAAATTATCATGGAATAAATATAACACAATGGTTTTATATATTTGTGCTATACTTAATTTTGTCGTGTAGATGTGAATAAAATTTAAAGGTTTCAGACATAGAGGAACTATTTCCCTTTTACGTTATAAACATTTATCAGGAATAATTATGTAATAGTTATGCCATGGCCAACGAGGGGTTATGGAATATAACCGTCCAGATCCTGAGGGCGAAGCCCGAGGGATAAGGGCGGTGATATTCCATAACCCCGATGTTGCCATGGCACAACTGTTTTATACCATAGTTGCTGCTACTACTACTCTCTCATATCCACCTATATGGGACC
>WLWI01004151.1_pt1 | contig 12313 bp, 8 predicted proteins | sample 6701501 | NCBI WGS metagenome assembly WLWI01 (sample SAMN12718690, study PRJNA515312) | sponge metagenome | isolation source: marine sponge | host: Mycale hentscheli | place: New Zealand: South Island, Marlborough, Capsize Point | collected 2014-11-01
TGACCCTCGCATTTTTGTGTTAGTTATGTGGTCGATCCCGTCCCAAATTGCACTAAACAGAATCCTCTGGTTTATCGATCAGTACCCGTATCACCCTAGAAATTGAATTGTTTACCGTTTTGAATTCATTTGCGGGTGAAAACTTAAGGGACTTCCATTTCTATTCGAGTTAGTGGCGGTGGTAAGTCAATGCCTCTTTGTCATGGTTATAAGCCGTGCGCAACAGTATTTACTTGAAAATACATTGTCCACTTACTGCGAAGGTAAGTCTGTATAGGTGCATGTCCAGTTGTGTCAAAGCATTGTATGTTACAACCACTACAGAGTTGTTACTATGGCACTGAAATCCCTTTACCCTGTATGCTAAATTAAAAAACTGGACCTTATTTTCAGTATCTTCAGTGTTAGAAGTCAAAATCATTCATATAAAAATAGTATAGTCTTTAGGCTCGCTCGCCATTTGTGCTCAAGCACATCACTAGTATAGGGTACCAATGTATAGGGTGCCAACGTAAAAACGCGCCCAGTGTCTAGAGAAATGCTATATAAGCGCGCGCAATTGACCTGGCGTCACACTGCAACAAAGAAATTAAATCATTGAATACCGCAGAATATCACGAGTCTGTAGGCTAGTATTTACACGAGTACCACAGGTAGTCTAGCGCTGCCTACTCCTTTCCCTTTTATTATCCACTCGTTCAAGGGAGGGAAAGACGGTCTGGTAGAAGCTTGTACGTCGTTTCACGATAAAGGAATGCAATTATAACGTAACTGGGCGTTGCGGTCGTCAAATACCACACTCACCCGAAAGTATTATAGAGATTCCTAAGTTTCAAGATAGCATTGAGGTACTGCTTTTGCTGTGGAAAATCTTTTACTATGCTCTTCATTATGTGTGAGGAAGCAGTGAGTAGTACTGTGACTTGCATTAATATTAAAAATTTTTAACAATAATTGAGCATAAATTAGCAAGCCAATTTTCCAGTCATTCATTGAATGCTCTGTATTATACTTGTTGGGGTCTTAAATCCCATCATTAGGTTTCGAAATAGTAATAGAAGGACCAGCTCTGTGATAATTCACTCATGAGCAGTAGAAATAAAGTTTCAATTGGTTAAATCACGATAGTAAATCTAAGTACAACATGTTACAACAATAGTAAATGAGTAAAGTAGCGTAAATAAGGTGAATGAAAAAGTTTGTGCATTATAAACGTTCACGTTGACGACATCGACGAAGACGACCTGACGTTACCCGTTCACGCAGGCCGGTCTGACCTAGACAATATTATTATATTTTAATTAACTTGGTTGGGGAGGGCTAGCCCCCTCGGCTGCCCCCTTGGGATCCTCCCAAGACTTTGTATTGTTTATCATTACGGTCAATATGTGATGATGATATTCATACATCACCCCTGACAGAATCTCCCTTGTTTTGCTAAATCTCAAGTTATGGTCTCACAGGAACAACTAAATTCACATAAAATGCAGGGAGATCAATGATAATCATTGAAGTATTAAATTCAATAAATTAGTATAATGAAATTCATATTTACTCTATATGGCAATATTTAGGAGAACGTTTAGAGGATATTGGATTTCTAATTAGGCCTGTCAGTAGCAAAAGGAAAAAAGAATCAGGTAATGCATTCATGCATTTTTACATATTCTGCAATTCCCCTTGTATATCAATCTGTTTATTTTAAGAATCCAGTACATCACCTACACCTTTAGCTTAGTCTCGCGTAGCCAGACTGTTTACTACCTTTACCGCGCTACACGGGGGAGGAAAGGGAGTTGGTGGAGGTAGCTAGGCTTTAACACTATGAATAACATTAGCAGTATCACAACTGTAACCACTTTCGGCGAGCTGCAACTTCGCGCACGGACAGTGATGAGTATCCGACGAGTCTGCGTTAGATGCTGTGCACAAATCTTAGGCTGTCTGGGTTACTCGTGTCTAATGAAAGAATGAATACATTTTGACTGCAAAACAGCATTGATCCATTTTGCTGAGTAAAAGATTTCGCTTGCAAGTTTCTCCTTTACCGCACGCGGTCATTAATGTTATTCATAGTGCTAGAGTCTATAATTACCTCCACCAACTTTCTGGTGGAACTGGAACCGCTGAGTCAATGGCAGTGTTCCAGACCCTTTCCTCCACCCGCGTAGCTGGTACAGGGTGGCAAAGGGTCTGACTACGTGAGACTACCTTTAGCTATGGCCACACAAGTGTGCGCATTCCCGGCGTAGCGGTTCGGTAAAGATCTGGCTACACCAGACAAGCTCTCTTGGTTGGTTTGTTGCATTCAATTAAAAAAAATTATCTTCCAAATTTCTTACCTACTGGCATTCAAAGATTTATCTTCCAATTTTCTCACCCACTGGCATTCAAAATTAGCTAACTTAGCTACTCAGACAAAACACCAATTCTTTACACACAATAGATAGCAAAACTAAACAAATTGAAGAGTTGCATAGAAATTGTCTGATGAGATAAAACCGAACGCTTTGAACAAAAATAACTGCAGAATAAATAACACTGACACAACACACAATATGGATGGTAAGTAGTTGGTAAGGTAATTTACCTCAACATCATCACATTAATTATTACTTAATTAATACCATTGAATTATATTTGATTGGAACGATTGAAGTAGTGAATAATGACTGGTCAGTGGCCGAGTAGACTGGCTCGAGTGAATAATGACTGGTCAGTGGCTGGAGTAGACTGGCTCGCTGACTGGATACTTCTTGGAGCACGTCCGACTGAGAGGGAGTTTCTATTAGGACATGGTCTTCATATGTCTATATGAATCCATAGCAAGAGAATTATTATTACTACTACTACTACAAATACTTCAAAGGCTGAGAATTTATGGTTTAAAATTAATTTTTTTTAAAACTCTGACTTTTAAAATCTCAGCACCTGCATAGGTCTACAGGAACCCCTGTTCCTAAAATACTTAAAGAATGTTTATTTGTTATTGTTTTGTTTTTGTGTTTGTGTTTTTTCCATTCTTTCTGCTAGTGATATTGTTTTAAGTAACCTTCCACAAGTATTTTTTACAGTGCTACAAATTCTTGTGTTAGCAAGAATGTTAAAAATGTTAATGAGCCGTGCAATTCACCAACCATTGTACAATACATCTCTGTTGGGTTAATGCTGTGTGTGTTTTTGTTCATGTAGAAATGTGCCCCTAAAGAAATCTTCTACATCACGATTACACTCATCTACATTTGTAAGTTGAATGAGTGGGTGTGGTCAATGCTGTGAGGGGATGTACGGTGATTATTATTTTACATGTGTTTGTGTTCTTGTAGTCGTAGTTTTTATCCTCACTCTAATGGGGTGCTCTCTATATTGGAATTGTGTGTAAGTTGTAGTATTTCATTTCTTATCACATTATCTGTAGTTTATCTGAAGCATAAAACATATTCGTGTCGTGTTTTCAAAGCAGATAAAAACTTTACTAGGTCAAAACATCTTTGTAATATTACTACAAAATAATTTCCAATGACAGGTAATTTTCAGATTTTTTGGAGAAAAAAATACATTATGGTTATTTATACTACTACTACTGTTAATGCTATTGCTTCTATTACCGCCAGTTGTATAGTAGTGGAGTTGTAATATTGTCCTCACATTATATTAGCTGAAGTAACATTGCCACCCCCCCCCAATTCAAAAACTTGTGACTTTGTATCACTACATGAAGAAAAGAAAAGACACTTTGGAACATTTTAATCAGTCTTTTTGTATGATGTATTATAGCTTAAAAAATCAGATTTCATAGGAGTGTGCCAATCTCTAATATTTTGCCCCCCCAACCACAAGTGTGTGGAGCCTCCTCTGGTGATGATGAGGCTGCATGCTGAGACATGAATGGCATAGTGTCCAACCAGGATGTGATGTTATAAAACTTAAAATGTTTCTGGGAAGGAGGATACAAGAGAAGGGGGTGGGGGGGAGGGGGGGGTACGAGAAGAGAGTATGGAAGGGAGAAATTTTACAAACTGAAAATATTAACGTGGTGCACACAATGTAGTTCACAGGCGAGGGGCCGCGGAGGCCGGAGAGGATGGGAGAAAGGGTGAACATTCATCGTAAATAGCCCTGCTGATAGTGACATATTTCTCCACTCATATGCACACACATACATACTACTATATTTGAACTTTAATTGCCACTTGATTAATTTTCTGTTGCCTCTCACTTTATCACTTCTTGTGATGAACCTCTCTCACAGTCCTTAGTCAACCACCACATCAACTGCTGCTATCACCACCTCAGGATCTGCCCCGTTTGGCATGCTCGGCAATCCCTCCCCTTTGTCGTCCATTGGTCCGCCTCCAGAGGTATCCCTGAACCCATCTTCCGCAGGACCACCACCGGGAGCATTGAATCCTTCATCCACATCGCCATTTGGCACTGCTCCTGACTCATCTGTGGCCCAACCCAACCCCACGTCTTCTTTCAACTCGTTTGACCTGTCCACTCTGGATAGCAATCTGCCATCCTCTGCCAGTGCTCCTTTCAGTGTTGAGTCTGACAATTCTGCACAGGTGTGTACGTGCATGTGTGTGTATGTATGTACATGTACATACACACACACACATGCACTCACATATTTACATACATATAGATATATACATATATACATACATACATGCATACATATGTACATATGTACGTACATACATACATGCATACACACACATACACACATACATACATATACATATTTACATACATACATACACACATACATACATACATATGTATTCTTAGTGATGTTACATTAGGTGTATGCATGTAATAAGCTTATTATCCTACGTTAACATCAGGAGTCAGTGCGGTTGCTGTAAAATGTCTGTCTTAGTTGTGACTCCATATACATAATAATACTACATATTATTATGTCATGTATGGTGTGTACACATTTACTATATCCAGCCTAAGCGAGTGGAGGATGACTTCCTGGGTGAACTGGCTCAGCTTGTGAATCATGACTCTCTCACAAACCCATCAAAGTGCAGCAGCCAAAAAAATTTTTTGAGCCTTCCCCTTCCAATCCATTTGGTACGGGGTCATCAATGCCTCCCAAGTCGAACCCATTTAAGGCTAGCAAGACAACAGCCCCCACACTCAATCAGCTGGCTGAAGCCAACAAGCCTCCCATGCAATCACGTGAGTTTGTGGGTTTCTTTGGAATTCAATGTTTGTTTAATGCCACTCTTTTATTTTCAACAACCTTCTCCAGTACACATTGGTGTTTGCACTACATGTGATGTGCATGCATATTATTGTTGTAGTGAAAACTATTCACTAAGTTCAAAGTCTATCAGGATGTGAGTATACCTGTGAAGCTAGCATGAAATTTCAAGAAATATTATCACATGCGCATTTTTTCTCCCCGAGCTATATATACATGGTTCTTCCAGTCCATGTTTAATATTGACCGATTTAGATCAAAGGATGATGTTCAGCTGTTCATGTTTTATGCCAATTTTTCAACAGTGAAGATTACACAGTATATGTAGCTTTATAGACTGGAGTTTGATAAAAATAATTTGATCCACGAAGCGGTTAGGCAACTTTATCTGAGCCGCATGCATGCACTTAAGTACACGAGCAACCCTGTGTACCAAGTAGGTCTGAAGGTTAACATAGAGCATGCTTGCTTTAATGCTTTGTAAGCACAACGTATTCTTTATATGTGTGTGTGTGTGTGTATAGTACATGTTATATAATTCTTTTCAATACAGAATAAGTCATGCTAAAATTTATCTGGTTTACAAGAGAAACAGTGTGCTGAACCCATTAAGAAATTCTGCATGTACTATAGAGCTAATAGTCTTATTTGTGAACTCATTAATTTGACATGTTCTCATTTTGTGTAAGAATGTTTATTATCATAGTCATTCCTCATTTCACAGAACTCCCGGCTCCTTTGATGCCCACTGCTTCTGCTGGTGTCACAACAACCAATGGGACTGCTTCCTACAACCCCTTCAGCTGAAACAAGGGGAACTTATCTCATTTGGTCAACTTGTTAGTATTATGGAAAAAAATGTTTATTTTTTTATGCATTAACTTAATTATTGCCTATGTTGAACTGTATTGTATATCCATGGTGATAATACATTCTGGCATTTTTATGTGTTTATGTGAGCATTTTTTAATTTACTCATATTATTATTATGTGATGTTGTTCCATGTTATGTACTGAGTATTCCCTCCACTGCTACGCACTTAATTATTGTATGAAATTAAAAAATAATTATCATGGGCGTACAATTCACAAGGGACAATGTAGCTAAGTAAGTATGAAGATATTGTAAATGACAGTTTTCTGAGGGGCTAGTGTTACATTATTTGACCACCTGAACTATGCAAATGGAATCTGGTGCAGCTCGACCCGCGTAGCAGTTTGGTAAAGGGTATCGCTATTACACCAGTATATGCAAATGAGGGTCAACCCTTTGACTTGCTTCAGTTCCAGGCCATTAGCGGAGCTAGTGAAGCTCCACAGATGTGGTGGCTCTGTCAGTGATACTTGTATGCTCCAAAATAGTATCAGTCTTTGCAAGCACAGAAAAGAAGATGTCCTGTATTTACCAGAATAATGCAAACATGTGTTTTCCAGATCCTAACAATCCTGGAGCCCATCTTGTTAATAAATCCTTGGCTCACAACGTTCAACTATATCTCATGCTGAGCACCATATCATTCAGTATAGAGGATTCACTTATGAATTTGGTGAGCCTTACGGTGTTCAAATATTAGATGTTACGGACCCCTGTTACAAATAATATAAGGACAATCAAACTATTAATGGTAATGGAATTCAGAATGTTGGGTCTAGTTACTGCACTTGGGAAGAAGCTTCCACGTTTGCAGAACTGTGGAAGAAATATAAATACAAGTTAATAATAAATAATTGCCAACATTTTTCTCATACTCTCACAAAGTATCTTACAACTAGCATGTGCACACTCCCTCCTACTAGTGCTCAAAGTCAGAACATGACTGGCTCTCAGAGTAACTCTGCTAAAAAAAGATCGTGCCACCAGGCTGAGAGAAGAAGCCGACGCAATTCTAACAGACTGTAGTATAGTCTGTTGAGACTCCAGCACTTGTCAACTTCAAGCTAGTTTTGGCATATTTTTTGTTATTGCTGTATTAAACTCTTACATTAGCTGCATATAACTTATTGTGAACGTGTGATATCTAACATACTACTACATTACATTTATATTACTGATTAGTTAGTTTTGTCAGTGGTCGTTACTGACACTAGCGTATTATCGTATAGATTGTATCTTTAATTAACTATTGAGAAATATATATTGCAGCTAGCTTACAATTACTGATGCTCACATATAACAAACAACACAGTTAATGAAGTTCAAACACATTCAAAAGGTGGTGTGCGTATTCATGAATAATTTGTTAGATATGCCGTTGAGTTAGTGTCCTCAGTAACAAAGACTACAGTGTGGTGTTGTATTATACGATTAAAGCTGAGTCAGGTTGGTAAAGCATAGTCAGTGACGACGACAACGACTAATATAATAAAATGATGCTATCTAATGAACTATAAAGAACAGTCTAGACAAGTGCAACACATAAATCTTTGGTAGCTATAGCTAACAGGATGGCCATAGGTGGATTCATACCTCGCTAAAATTACAGTTGCTAAAAAAATTACACAAACACATAGTTATAGGCATTCTTTTGTAATATGCAGAAACAATAAAAAAGGAGTTTTGGTAATTTCAGCCATCAGATTATGATTAGCTATCAATATTTTCAATGTATGCACAGCTAGTTATGTCTATTAGCTGCAACATAGCTAGTTTAGTCAATACTAGTTGTTGTTGTTTTATATTCCACTGCAAACAATATCTCAAATACTCTGCACTCTCTAGTTGACTCCAAGCCATTCACTTACCACTTAAGAGAACAGTTTAGGACAAGGTTTTTAGCGAAAATAAAATCAGTCGCGGAGGGGGGGCAAGCGTAAAATATATCGAGGCGATTTCTTCAACTAAGGTGTCGACCTTTTACCAAATCAATTGTTTAAGTCGTCCCAGGCACGCCCCTTAATTGGAAGCTTATTAATTGGTCATAACTTTGCTGGGGGGAGCTTGTCGGTTCTTAAGGTAGTTGGTGCGGAGAGTTTGCGAATTTGCGTAGAGTTCGTCAGTCTGCTGGGAGAAACCCTGGGCTGTATCCTTACAAGATTGTTGTGTGTCTCATTCAATTATTCTCAGAAATTATAATGAAGACAGTATTTTCTGCCTTGCTGATACTTTTTGTCGCTGAGGAATGTCTTTGTTCCAGTAGCAGTGGAGCTAGTGTAGCTCCGCAGTCCTGTGGTACCACTAATGAGTATTATGTCTGTCCTTCTGGTGGTGTTTGCCAGATACCTGCACCCAATGATCGTTGCAGGGCAAGAAGTCAGCGCTGCACTGGTAATGATAACTGTGCCTTCCAAAACAATGAAGACATGTGCTTTTCTGATCCTGTCAATCCTGGAGCATATACTGTTAGAGAAGGTCATGCATTTTTAGGAAGCTTTGGCTCAAAACGTACACTTTTAGAGCATCGTTTCATTCAGTATAGAGGATTCACTTATGAATTCGGAAGCTCTTACAGTGTTCAAATATTAGACGTTACAGACCCATGTTACAAATACAAGAACAATAAAGATATCAATAGTAATGGAATTCAGAATGTTGGGTCCAGTTACTGCACTTGGGAAGAAGCTTCCATGCTAGCAAATATGTGGAAGAATAAGAAGTACAATTTGTTTACTAAAAATTGCCAGCATTTTTCTGCTGCTCTCAGAAAATATCTTACAACTGGCACATGCGCACTCCCTCCTACTAGTGCTCAGACTCAGAACACGACTGATCCTCTAAGCAACTCAGGCCAGCAACACCGTGCCACCAAGCTGGAAGAAGAAGCGGATGCAATTCTGACAGACTGCAGCATCATCTGCTGTGACTCCAGTGGTAGTTCTTCTTCTAGAAGACTTCAAGCTAGCATTGGAGTGGTATTTCTGATTACTGCTGTTTTGTACATAGTATAAGTAAAGATTTGTATTGTTTTCAGACTATTTTTATGTTGTTGTGCTCAGTTTTATTGTTGGTGTCAATTTTATGATTATATTATAATTATTCAGAAGTTTAATAAACTATTGCTATTTGGTGCAGTGCTAGAGATAGACTGATGTACAGAAGCAGTACAGAACCACCAGTGTGAATCAAAAGGACCATAGCGTGATGTCCTTTTGCCATTTATCAAAGTTGTGTGTGATATAATTATACAAAGTCACACTTGACTGCTAATAGACCCTGTTTTAATTCCTAATATTGCTAGCTAGTGAGAAAGACTTTGTTTGTCATTTGATTCACGTATGAATGCATTTAAACATCCAAAAGAATGTTCAGAAAAGGATTCATTGGACTTTAGTCTCTTGGTGGAAATTCTAAACTCCCATACTAAAGTCCAATGAATCCTTTTCTGAATTATTAAAGGATATATCTCAAGCTGCAGCTAAGGTGAGATATATCCTTTAGTATACCTTACTTTAGTTCATTGGAGGTATCATTCCATTATTTAGAAGGAAAAAAAAGAAAGTAAATTGCTTCTGTGTCTCTTATCACTGCCGAGGAACGTCATGGTTCCAGTAGCAGTAGAGTGGACACAGACCTGTGATACCACTAATGAGCATTGTGTCTGTTTTTCAGGTGATATTTGCCAGGTACTGTACCGTACCCAGTGATGGTTACAAGCCCGGAAGTCAGCACTGCATGCTTGATAACTGTGCCTTTCAAAATAATGAAGAAATGTTTTTTTCAGATCCTGTCAATCCTGAGCATATACTGTTAAAGGTCATGCACTTTTAGGAATCTTTAGCTCGCAACATACACTTTTAAAGCATCATTTCATTCAGTATACAGGATTGATTTATGTAGCTCTTATAGTGTTCAAATAATAGACATCACATACCCATGTTACAAATGATATCAATAGTAATGGAATTCAGAATGTTGACTCCAGTTGGCTATTGCTCTTGAGAAGAAGCTTCCATGTTTGCAGAAATGAAGCACAGATTATAAGTAATGATTGCTGACACTTTTCTGATGCTCTCAAAAATATTTTCAAACCAGCAAGTGTGCATTCCCTCCTACCAGTGCTGCTCAAACTCAGAGCAAGACTGATCCTCTGAGCAACTCAGCTCAGCTATGTGCCACCAAGCTGGAAGAAGGAGCAGAGGCAATTCTGACAGACTGCAGTATAATCTGCTGTGACTCCAGTGGTAGCTCTTCTTCTAAGAGATTTCAAACCTGCATTGGAGTGATATTTCTGATTGCTGCTGTTTTGTACACAGTATAAGTAAAATTTTCAGACTATTTCAGTCATTCTCAGCTGCAATGTCATGCATCTGCTGTGAGTTTACAGGCTAGCATATTGGAGTGGTATTTCTGAAATTTTCATAGACCAAGTCAAATGTTAATTTATAATAACACTATTACTGGGAGACCTAATTCATCTACTTCTAAACATCCTTTTGAAAGTTTAAATGCATTAAAAAGTGAATCAAATCTCTGACACTCAAGTCTTCACACTAACCACATAGGAATCATGTGTAGTAATGAATTAATAAAGCAACGCTGGTTCTTCACAAGAGTAAATTGAATTAATTGAGAATTAGATAACTTGTTTTGACCAAAACAATCTTTACTAAAATCAGTGAGCACACTCAACTGCATTGCCATTTGTGATTATGAGCAGCTCCACAATAATATATAATAGCTCCCCTGGTAGCTAGTCTATAGGGCGGAGCCAGACCCACTTAGCGCGCAAAGTGTGTGTATTCCCAGCGTAGCGGTTCGGTAAAGGGTCTGGCTACACCAGACTAGCTCCCTGGTTAGTTTGTTGGATTCAATTTAAAAAGAAAAAATTATCTACCAAATTTCTTACCTACTGGCATTCAAAATTAGCTACTTAGTTTCTTTGACAAAACACCAATTCTTTACACACAATAGATAGCAAAAATAAACAAATCCAAGAGTTGCATAGAAAATGTCTGATGAGATAAAACCAAACGCTTTGAACAAAAATAACTGCAGAATAAATAACACTGACACAACACACAATATGGATATCAGTAGTTGGTAAGGTAATTTACCTCAACATCATCACATAATAATATATTACTTAATTAATACCAGTGAATTATATTTGATTGGAACGATTGAACTAGTGAATAATGACTGGTTAGTGGCCGGAGTAGACTGGCTCGCTGACTGGATACTTCTTGGAGCACGTCCGACTGAGAGGGAGCTTCTCGTAGGACTTGGTCTTCTTACGTCTATATGAATCCATAGCAAGAGAATTATTACTACTACTACTATTACAAATACTACTACTACTATTACAAATACTTCAGTATACTATAAAATGTGTAATAGTACTACTACATTCACTATAATAATATTAATATTATTAATATTACTACTACTACTACTACTATTACTAATACTACTACAGCTAATAATAATGTGATGACAATATTACAGCTCCACTACTATATGACTGGCGGTAATAGAAGCAATAGCAGTAACAGTAGTAGTAGTAGTAGTAGTAGTAGTATGTTAAATAAAGTAGTAAATGTTATATAAGTGGAAATAGTCATTCTTCTAAATAACCATAATGTATTTTTTTCCTCCAGAAAATCTGAAAATTACCAGTCCCTTGGAAATTATTACTACTATTAGGATTATTATTAGCACTAGCTACTATTATATTGATTTACAATTATTTCGTAGTAATATTATAGTTCATTACAAAGATGTTGTGACCTAGTAAGGTCTTCTTCTGCTTTGAAAACACAATGACACAAATATATTTTCTGCTTCAGATAAACTACAGAATCTGTGATAAGAAATGAAATACTACAACTTACACACAATTCCAATATAGAGAGCACCCCATTAGAGTGAGGATAAGAATTACGACTACAAGCACAAACACATGTAAAATAATAATCACCGTACGTCCCCTCACAGCATTGACCACACCCACTCATTCAACTTACAAATGCAGATGAGAGTAATCGTGATGTAGAAGATTTCTTTAGGGGCACATTTCTACATACAAAACAACATTGTAGAATGGTTGGTGAATTGCACGGCTCATTAACATTTTTAACATTCTTGCAAACACAAGAATTTGTACGCACTGTAAAAAAAATTACTTGTGGAAGGTTACTTAAAATAATACCACTAGCAGA
>WLWI01004154.1_pt1 | contig 12304 bp, 8 predicted proteins | sample 6701501 | NCBI WGS metagenome assembly WLWI01 (sample SAMN12718690, study PRJNA515312) | sponge metagenome | isolation source: marine sponge | host: Mycale hentscheli | place: New Zealand: South Island, Marlborough, Capsize Point | collected 2014-11-01
TGAAGTTATAGGAGTCAGTATCAGTCACATACTCAGTGATGTCTTTCAATTGACTTGGACTCAAGAATGTGAGAGTAATAGTGAAATTAACAGATACTGTAGGAATGATTCTATAATCCCATGAAGTCATCAATGAATAGCTATGTAGAAATGTTTTCAATTTACTTAGTTTATCTGGGATGCCTGTCAGAAATATACAATTTATCTATAATAATTTAAATGTTATCAACGAGTTATGGGTCATGATGTCATCAATGAAGAGCTTTAAAAAAACATACTCAAATTAACAGATAATGAAGTTATTTAAGGGTTAATTTATAATTAATAATATTGGTTGTTATAAAGAGAAACATCTGCTATTATTATGATTATTTCAGCCGAGAATTACTTAATCATACTCAAATTACTTGGAGGGTCTGGAATTTCTGCAGTTAGTAACTATAATATGGAAACTATGTCATTTTATTTTTATCAGAACTTTATGTGTCTCACTTTTAACCCTTTTCAGTGCCATAACTGATATACAGCAGTTTGACAGGGCCGTAGTCGATAGTACGACCAGTACGACTTTGGTCGCACCTTTTTTTCGTCAAAGGTAAAGATCGTTACATAAAAATACTATAATATCATTAAAGTAGTAGAGGTCGTTTATTGTAACTGGTTGCGTGTGGTCACGATCTCCCAGTTGCTAAAAAATGAGCACTTGTAGTGATTCAAGTCGTGCGAGTAGCCTTCTGAGTGGACTTTCAGAGAAACCTAATCAACCTGTGACCTTTTCATTCCCTAAAAGAGAGTATGGAAAAAAAAAACTGTGGTAAAGCAAGCGTTCCAAGTTACCTGGTTTGGTTCTTGGAGGTGGATTCACTACAATGAGGCAGAAGATTGTGTTCATTGTCATCTTTGCCTTAACTGCCGTGAAGCAAAAGCTGATTAATCTTACTCCAGGAGATGACTCTGCTTTTGTAAGTCCAAACAATAATGTTAATTGAAGACTTTTACTTTAATGTTGCATTTTTAGCTTGTTAGAGGCTATAATAACTGGAACATTCACGTAATACAATTCATTCATTCATTTTTTTTCTGATTCATAATATTATAATTATAACCACATATCTCATTGGGCTAGACCACACCCACTTCCTGTTAACTAGTAGGTCACACCCATTTCCTGGCCTTACCTGTTCAGTTTAGCCGACTACGGCCCTGTTTGAAGTAATGCGTCGGGAAAATCGTTGTTTAATCTTGTCTGACTTGCCTTACTCAAATGCTATAGCCTCAAGAAGTAAGCTCAATAGCATAGATGTTTGAAAGTCGTGTAGCTTTAAGAGTTTTGGCTTACTTTAAAATGGCGACCGGGCGGTCAATTCATAAGTCAGTAGACCTGGATTAACAGCAACCTTGGGATTTTAAATGATGAATCAAGTAAACCAGAAGGTACAGAAGATAATTATGCTTACAGAAGTCATTCAACAACAAAGAGAGAGTTGTTCTGTGAAGAAATCCAGGTGTTTGACTACAGCTTTAAACGACAAAGCAGCTCTGAAGATTCACATGATGATGAAGTAGTTATACAGGACTCAGAATCAGTTTCTTTTTCTTTTACAGCCATTTTTAAGACCAAGTTTCATTTCCCCGACAATTCAGCAGTGAAAGGGTTAAGGAGAAACCACTCGATGATTTGTTGAAAGTATATTATTGTATTTACATGTCTTTGAATTTCTAAAATAATCATTGAAGTCAACTGAAGTCAGTATTTTCAACAGTGTTTACTATTTTTTTGTCAGGGAAGGGAAGCTGAGGTTAGGAGGGGGAAATAGTATACGAGGATATTACTTGAGAGGAATAAGGGGGCACACTGCATGCAGATTTATCACACATTGTTAATATACCATCATATATATAAATTTCATCATATTGATTAGCTCATGTGAATACAATTCAATTTTCAAAACCTATAAAAGATAAGCTGTATATTGCAATACCAGTACCAACTACAAAACTTAGTTTGTATTAACAGCTGTCATAAGAACATTCAGTTGTCTTTGACTTGCTTCAATGATCCTGACGAAAATTTACCATTTTTATGATGCCATGTTCATAGATGTTCACAAAGATAAATCAGACAACTTTGAACTAACAGACTTTGCTATGGAATTCTTAGAAAGGAATAAAAGAATAAAGAAAATTAAGGAACCAATTTTCACCATGACTTTATTAATTTTACCTTGAAAAATAAAAATGGTATCATGAAATATATAATAATTTTGATTACTTGGGGTTATTGGTTATTTCAGGGTTAGTGAGTAGGGATTACTGAAGTTCTACTGTATATACACATTGAACATGTATGCATATTGACAAGAGAGTCTATAGTTACTTCAACTATAGATTTACTATAATTATATGTATGTTCACTGAAGTTTGTACCATTAATAATTATCACAAAATAATAAGTTACAAAATGTGTCAATAATGTTTCATCATTACAATTGATGCACAATAACTTTTGTGTAAGTACTTTATGTTCAATTAAAGTGTATATTTTTTTTGAGATATCATTAACTTTTAATGCATGACTAATAAATATCACGGTTTTCAAATTACTGAATTAGCTAATTCATGACCAAATATTACAAATAGCTACTATATAATGCTTTCAATATACATATTATTACTCACCATAAATAGTCACATTTATAGTACTTGTAACTAGGACACCAATGCTGTAGCAACTCAATCCTGTCACTGATGTCTCTGTTGTGTTTACTGTAATTAATACTGTATTGACTGCTCCATTCACACGTCTTCCAGCAAAACCGGGAATTGTAGATTCTTGTTCTGGTACAAACACCATTGGAGTTCCATCTTTCAGAATAATGCCCCAAGAAGCTATAGCCTTGTTTCCTTGACATGTTACATTCCTCTGTGTGTTGATGGGAATATAATATAGTGGTCCAGTTGGAGTAATGTCAACTAAAAACAACAGCAACACCAATAAATAGTATATCAAGTGTGAACTTCAATTGTTGCTAATTGTCCTGAGCCTCTATAGAAAAGTCATTGCTCACTCAGGGTCCTGCATCAAACACTTACCACCACTCTGATAGAAATGGCCACCGCACAGTTTATTGCTGAGTGTGCATTAAATATTTTCAAGCAGCAGAGGTTGAGTTACAATGAAATTTGTCTTACATGTAAACCATACCAAAAGTGAAACTGTGGCAGGTATGACGGTAACAAAGTGATCTTCAGCTATTACATTTTAAATAGGACCTTACCTTAGTTTTCGGCTTAAGCACAATCCCTAGCTACTGCAGATTGTTCACTCCGAACAAAACGCCCTACCTTGACTTAATGAGTGGGCAAAGTAGAGAAGTAGTAATATTAGCCGGGACATTGGGCTGCTTCTGCGGTATAGTACAGGGAAGAAACTTTCGCAGACAACGGCGACTAGCGAGATTAAGCTACATTTCCAATTATACTTACTAGCGACAACTTTTCATCATTCTCAATCAACGGAAGGAAAACTTCCGGGATAGGACCATTCTGACCCGAGCGAGAATATTTCTGCTTCCCTAGCTATGCTCCTGGATAAGTAGTACTTTCAAGAAGTAATATAACTTAAAAAGTAAGAAAAAAAAGGAAAATAAACATAAACTCTTGCCATAATAGATAGATAGTAGCTATAATAGCCAATTTCAATAAAATGGCGATAATGTATTAGAGTATATGGGAGAAGTCTGGTTTGAAGTTTCTGAGGAACCTTGTGGTGCTGTGTTTGTATTAACCTATATTTAAGTGTGACAAGGAATTTGTAACTACAGTTTTGTGAGATAAAATTGATCATCCAATCAAAATTAATTATTGTATGTTTCCTATATCCTAGAGCCATGGTATAAGTCGGTTGCACCACTCCTTTCAGTCGGTACTGAATTTACACTATCCTAGGGCCTATACCAACCTCCACGTCGTGGTGTAACCTATACATTATTGTGTAGATAAATATCGTTCTGTGAATATACTTGAACCAAGTTGTTTAAGTTTTAGTAACGGTTGCAAAGTGCTAACATCCAAAATTCTTCATTATGCAACATCATAAAGCTGTAACAATTAAATACGTTCTTTCAGCAATGCTTCATAAGTATTTTTAAACTCCAATGGTAGTATTATATCAGTATTGTTAGAATTGTAATTTGTAATTGTAACTAATTACAATGATTACATACACCAAAGTATAATGTCAATTATCATTGGACTATAAAAAAGTAGCTAATTGGTAGTAACTAATAGTGACTTGGAGCAAATAATTCTCAAATACAGGTGAAGTCATCAGTTCGTGGAGTAGATATGACACTTAATACACCATTATGATAATTGTTGTCATAGTGAAGAGAATTCTAAATGAAAATGTAAAATATATCAGAAAGATTATATTTATTATTACATTCCTCTCCTTCTACACTCTTATGTTAGAGTACATTTTTCTCACAACACATTAAATGGGATTTTGAAACATTATTTCTATGAATAATATTAAAAAATGTGAATATTTTGTAATACAAGATATTCACGATGTAAGCACAGAAAAGAACAAATTTTATTATTACAAATAATTAAAGGTAAGAACTTAATTATACAAGTACATGCAATTATTATCTGAAACTAAATATGATGACCAAATACTATTGAATTATCAGTTTAAAGTATTACCTTATTTTGATTAAAAGTATATACAAGATTAATTGGGGTCTTTTGGGAAGAAAAAGTAATAGTTCGCTCTGCCACCATGCAGGGAGTTCCTGTTCTAATATGGTCATGCTCCTCATGTAGTTGAGCTCCCAAACTTCCTCTCAAAGTTTTGGAGGCTTCCCAGGTAACCCAAGTATATGTCAATTTGGGACTATTGAAGTAGCAAATTGCACTAACTGACAAAAAATCAATTCAGCTCAGGTGAAGGAGGCCACACTAATATAACCACACCAAGTCAATGTGCACAAAAGTGATTGGTTTATGATTATGTGAAAGTGAAGTAAAACATATGCTTGGTAACTAGCTATCAACACACGAAAGTCTATACATTATTTTTTTCCAGTATATGTTCTGTACAGGCTTGCTGGGAATTGCCATAGTATATTGTGCAAGATTGCTTGGAGAATTGCTGGGTGTACTCATAACATAATTATATGTGGCATTGAGCTAAAATTCAATGATATTCAATCCTACTCTGTACTTAGGTTGAGGCAGTGATTTACTAGCATGATTTTAAATGAGTTTCTCATTCAATTAAGTTCCAAAATAGTTTATCAGTCTTAGATGCTGTTTGTGCTTCTTTTTTTAATAACCAAGCACAAACAGTAGATTAGCATTCAAATATTTTTTTGTTGTGTTTAAAGATGATATGAAAGCATATACATAGCAATATTTGCAATGCTGGATAAAAAAATACTATATAAGTGGTTAAATTTTGGTTTCTGAGTGGGTCCCTGTCAGTTATATCAAACATAAACGAATGTACAATAATATGTGAGTTTGCATTATATATTTTGCAGTAAATTATTAATGCTATATAAGAGTACTGCAAGAAAATGGAGGAGTTAATGCAGGGAGAAACAAGAAGAAAGAAGTGTGAGTAGTAGAAAAAAGAAAGAGAATGAATGAACAGATGGAAAAAGGGTTGAATGTTGAATGAGAAGACAGAGGTCAAGGGACAGGAAATGGAGAAGAAAATTAGTGAGTGTGGACATGTAAGAAGAAATTGTGTTTGATAAGGAGATAAAGAAATGGAGTGTGAAATAATGATGAAGAAGTACTGGTAAGCGAGAAAATAAGAGAATGAAGAATTATGGGTGATGTGATGGAGACAATAATGTGACAGAACAATATATCTGATTTGCTAGGTAAAAAAACATTTAAGCAATATGTTAATATTAATTTTATCAACTTATCTACAATGATTGTGTGTACAAATTATGTTCAACGGACGATTAAAAATGCTGATGCTTGCAATGCTTATAAAATTATATGTAGTTGTAGGAGTCAGTATCATCCACATACACAGTGATATATTCTAATTGGCTTGTCCATTTAGAAAAGTGGGGACTATTGTGCACAACACAGCATATCAAATGAATCTACAATTGACTGTGAATGTAGTTACTTCCAGACTGTAAAAATGTAATAACAACATTAATAGTAAGTTATGAAGCAATTTTTTTTATCAAAAGACAGCAGAAATAGAGGAACGAGCTAGCTTGTCATGTATAAAATTTATGTTTTGAGGCAGAGTCAATTGAGTGAAACTGTTTGTCATGGATAAAAAATTTCTATTATAATTCTTAAATAATGTACTCTTAAATAATGTGCTGGTCATACGACAAGCCAATTAGAATATATCACTGTGTATGTGAAATCTACCAACATGTTTATCTAAGTTTGTTTGTATAAAGAAAGCCAAACTTTATACGTGAGCTTTTCCTTCTCTAAAAAGCTGTGTATGAAGTGTTTACATCATATTGAAAGTTTTTTTCTTTATTGAAGACTGCAGGGTCAGTTAAAATAATATAGACACAGAAGTATAATTATGCTTATGTAAACCAACATACACTAAAAACACTAACAGCAAATTAGTTTGTGTCTTTGACATGGATAAAAAAACATTGCTTATTGGTTGATAAAATCACAATATATAAAGTTTAGCAGTGCTATTATACATAATAATGTATGCATTCTAATTCAAATTTTTTACTATGACAATCAGCTCAATTACGCATTTCAAACATCATATGGACAATTGACTCACTGTTTTTGGATCATTCTGTGTGCCATAAATCCCAGTATTAGCGTTGGTGTTGGTATACAATTAGGGCTTTTAGGTTCACTTCACTAGTATATTACAAGGAATGTTTAAGTCTGTAATGAAATTGAAGCCCTGCTAGCCACCTGCATGTCTAACATCCGAAGGTCAATCACTCCACTCATATAAATGAAATAACCAGAGTTATAATAATCAAACGAAAATTGACTAAGAGTAACTATGAAAATGAATTATTGTAAGATGAATTTAGTGACCTCACTATATATATATATAATTAAAGTTTTCAATATAGAAATAGTACAATGTACCCATAGTTAAGCTTTATCTACCATTAATCCTGATATGTTATTTGCATATGTGGAGTAATCTCCACATTCAAGTAAAACTTTGGGAAGCTATATTGTTTACAAAACTTGTAACATTCAACCAAACCATGCACTGATAGTTTGTGTTATCAAGTTACAGTATCATATTCTATTTCTTATATACTTGACAAAAATATCTAAAATATACTATTTCCTTACAAAAACAATATATGGTCCTATTCAGTACTTTAGATACGATAAATTTAAATTAAGTTGGTTCTAATAACATGTTTACAATTACATTTGTGTGTATACTTTATATTATCTGAGGATATATAACACAATGTGTACTATTGGGAAAGTCAGTTGTGTTGTTGCATTGTAAGCTATCGTACTGAATAAGCTCTGGCAGTGGACAATACATAAATTAGTCTTAGTGTGTTGCATAGATCAACCCTTTACCACATCATATGATACATTGTTGCCATAGTTCAGGGAATTTTAAGACTAATCTTATGTTCTTGAGTGGATATGAAGACTGACATACAAGAAATAATATGTTTTCAATTATAGCTAATCAAGTAGACGCTGTTCAGGTTCTGAACAAGTACCTGAATAAGAGACTTCACAAGAAGAAGACTGAACTCTAACCATGTCATCCTTTACCCAATGGACATAATGATATTATTCATACATGTAATTGATTACTATTGCATGTCTCACGTAATTGTATCTATTACGTTGTAAATTGTATTTTACAATTGTTCAGCATAATCCTTGCAATCAACTAACTAGTAACTTTGCGAGACCACCCTACAGGCTTTCGCCTGCTAGACCTGCAATGACTGCAGAGTATCTATCTTGCTAGTCCGATGTTGAATTCATCTGCATAACTTTAGCCAGTCTTGGTCAGAAAAAGTGCTGACCTGGTATTTCGGGATAGTAGGATGTTTTTTCTGGAGTTATGCTTCGAACAGTACGCGGTATCTTTGCTTGTCTAAAGTGTGCATTTAACTTGTGTGAATATATTAATGATTTTAATATACAAGTTGAAAAGTTAATATTTTACTATTGTTATGTTATAAACTAGGTCATCATTCTTGTCTTTAACGTATGATGTTGCATAATCTAATTCAATCCTATCCTTTTATGTGGACAAGGAAAGTGGCACAAAGAGGAGAATGCAGAATTTGTTAGCTGAGAAGTACCTCTAAATGATATGTTAACACCATCATCATCATTGTGTTCTCTAGTTGAAAGTGTAAATTCTAATACTTGCAATGCTTCTAAGAATAATATAGTTGTAAGTGCTAGTAAATGTCACATGCACAATAAATGTTTTCTAATTAACTTGGACTGGATAATGGGCAATGTAATAGGGCACAGCACATTATGGGAATAGTATCTTGAATGGAAGTATAAAAATAAGTGAGAATGACTTGTACTCTAAGTTTTGGACAATTTTACTCACAAAAGCCTCTCTATACTTTTTTTAAAGTTAAGTAGAATTAATACAAATAACCTATAGTTTAGTGGTAGTACTTGGTTAGAAAAACTTAAAACTAAGCTGTAGAGGTCTTGAAATCAATAAAGATAGATCATAAACTAAATTTTAGTGTAGAGTGGGGTATCCAAAAACAAAGGTTTTAATTTACTCCATTGAGCTAAGTAAACTTTAACACATAAAATCTTTACTAGCAAGTACCTTACCACACGGTGGCGCCTGACATATTGCACTGCCTGAAACTAGTTTGTTAGCCTCTAAAGCCTTGTACATTTTTTTGTTAACTCTCATTACCAAGACAGTTTACCGATTTTGTTATGGTTTTAAATTGACTCTTTTCACCCTGTAACGCTACAATTTTCATTTGTATTTTAATATACAATACTTACATACAATTTTATTGATTTGGTAACAGAAATTGGGTAGCACTCTCTTATTTAGGGTTGATCATCCCCCATCTCCATAATATGGATGATACTAGATTAGCTTTTCTTTCATTTGGATTCATTCAACACAGGTTAAAAAAAAGTGATTAGTTGTCTTGTGAGGTCTCTAATGATTCTAATCCACAGATTGCAAAAAAAAAAAAAAAAAAAAAAAAAAGGCTATAAAAAAAATAAATCACATTTCTCTATATCATTAGCTTTTTCTTTTTGAACCAGCCTAGAGAAAACTGCAAGCATATCTGGGGCTACTTCTGTTTTCTTCCTTATGTGACTCATACATACAGTTGTTTCACCATAAAGCATCTTAGCCTTCCGAATTTTGACGCCACTGAACAAGTGTCACGTCTTATTCTATTAACGCTGACTTCTTCGTTGGTAGTGCAGGGCAAGTGCTAAGTCTTCTTTGCAGTGGCTGTTGGAGAAAACAATAAAGGCGTGACATATATCTTTTCAGTACAATTATTTTAGATGCTTAGTAGGCATTTGAAATTAAGAAAGATGAATAGTGACTATAGCAAAGGTTGTAAAAATAGTGGGAAAACTAGTTGAAAATAAAACAAGATTTCATAAAATGTAAAAAAAAATTATTATTTTTTTACATTTTATGAAATCTTGTAGATAAAATTTTTGTACTGTTATAAAAATATACATTTTAATGTTATAGATTAAGTGAGAATGTAATTTTATGTAAGAAACATTTTGTCATCAGTTTTACAGACAAAATGTTTAAGTACGTATAGTGTAACAATCTAGTCAGTGTTACTCCAACTGGACCTTATAATATTCCCATCCACACATAGGAATGTCACATATCATGTGGAAGGTGTTAAATGACACAAACCTAGAGCAATGGCCATTTCTGTACTGGTTCAGTTATATCATAAAAATTAGCAACAATTGAAGTTCACACTTGTATATACATTGGTGTTGCTGTTGTTTTTAGTAGACATTACTCCAACTGGACCACTAATATTCCCATCAACACACAGAGGAATGTAACATGTCATGTGGAAGGAAACAAGGCTATAGTTTCTTGGGGCATTATTCTGAATGATGGAACTCCAATCAGCACAAGTATCTACAATTCCTTGTATTACTGGAAGATATGTGAATGGAGTTACTAATACGTTATTAATAACAGTAAACACTGCAGAGACATCAGTGACAGGATTGAGTTGCTACAGTATAGTGAATCTTACTCTAGTTTCAAGTACTATAGATATGACTATTTATGGTAAGAAATAATGTACATCAAAAGCATTATAATCATTTATACCTGCAATAAAATAAATATCAAGTTATGAACCTTCATAAAACTAGATTAAATTTTTTCACTTAAAGGAGTCTAAAGAGAAGCAAAGGCAAAATGTGATAAAATCTTTAGTTGTCCATGTTAGTGACAACTAAGATTATTTCACGTTTTGCTTTTGCGTCACTTTAGACAACATTTTGTCAGAAAGTTTTGATGTAGCTATAAAATATTTTTCTAATTTATTAATTACTCACTACTATTATAATTTTCCCTCTTTTTCTACTTTTTAGACTTACTATTCATAGGAAGTCTGTGTTCAAAAAGTCCATATTATTGAGCATGCAAAAGGTTAAAGGATAATTGCCCTATGATATATAATATAATTACACATCTACTTGTAAGCTACTAAGAGCATTATAAACTACCTTACATTTTTTCATACATATAATTATACTTACTTGTTATTGAATATTGAAACAATGTAGGCAATGAATGCATTTATTAGAAATAAATTCTTTATTACATATTATGATTATTTGGTTGTTTTATATATTTTTGCATATCCATAAATTAGCCATTTTGTTAATATGTATTGAACATTGTTTAAGTGGAGTCATAATATATTTATATATATTATGTATACTAGAAATTATGTATGATAGCTGAGCCTATTTCCAATAAAAGTCGATAAGTGAAGGAAATAAATAACACTTCGTTCATTGCCACTAAAACATTGCTATGATAACAATTTTATATTAATATTATTATTATTATAATAACATTTCATAAAACTTAACCACTGACCAGCAATTACCAAATTAATTGATTATACAGTACAAAATTCAAATCCATAATACAATTTTCTGAGCAATATTATGAAACTTTTTAGAAGCTTTTCATAGCTATTACGGAGCCTAGTAATATTATAATTTATAGCACACACATGATACACATGATGTTGGTTTATTAATTATTACTGCTTTCAAATGCTTTGACATAATTCCTTCATAATAATTTTTAGGAAATCCAGATCCTTCATGGGAATTAATACTGTACAATACGTTCGCATACAATTTTGTTATGTAGCCTCATTACTATTATCAAAACTTAATTAGCTAACACTGACTGTATATAAACATATAAATAACTTTCTAATAAAGCTATATTTCTAGTTTTTCCTTAACACTTATGAAATTCTGAAGTTCAGAGTTTGAGAAGTCAGTCTGACTATAAACAGTTGCATGTTAGCATTCAATCAAGGTACTACTCTAGCAGTTCAGTGCAGCTTTTTTGCTACACACACACACACACACACACACATTGTGCAGACATACAAGAAAAGTGAGTTAGTAGACTAGAATGAAAGAGGAAATAGCTATGAATATAATCAATATTTGGATATGATGAAGTGAATATACACTAACTGAGCATTGCATAAAAATATGAATAAAAATCAGCTATGATTAGGACTCACAGTGCTATTGTTTTAAACTTAACGATAATTTTACAGCTAGATATTAAAGTTGTTGTATTAGTAGCTGTGATACACATGGTAAAGGGATAACATGACCTCACTCCTTCCAGTGTGAAGTTATAAGAGTCAGTATCAGTCACATACTCAGTGATGTCTTTTAATTGCTATATATTGAATATAGCAGGACAAAGTCAACCTTCATGTGTAAACAAGACTCTACCTTACATACCTTCTACAAATGATATTGAATATTCATTAGTTAGAGTGGGAGACTCCTACTCATTAAACATAACTACACAGGTATGTTATATGGAATATTACACATTAGTAGTTAATTTTATTTACTCTATTAATATTTAGATGTCAGATTGTCCACTAGATGGTAACAATCCATTATTTGCTTTGCTTCAAAGTCAAAATACCACTCTGCCCACATTGCAATCACAATTTATTTTATCTAACTTGGTGTCGACAGTTATAATTCCGGGATTAAGCATAAAATCAGTTTA
>WLWI01004156.1_pt1 | contig 12297 bp, 8 predicted proteins | sample 6701501 | NCBI WGS metagenome assembly WLWI01 (sample SAMN12718690, study PRJNA515312) | sponge metagenome | isolation source: marine sponge | host: Mycale hentscheli | place: New Zealand: South Island, Marlborough, Capsize Point | collected 2014-11-01
GCCATGATTTGGAAGCTGTGTAATTGCCTCACTCATAGCAGATGCTTCTTCCATAAAGAGTATCTGACTACGTTGCGGTGCTTGTTTTTTCAATGGAGCATCCAAAGTATAAGCACCGTCTGAACCAAGCCTTCTGGCTCGTGCCGTATCATCGCTATATGTTGGGACAATAGACGTAAGCAAACGTTCCTTGAGTGGTTCTGCAAGCACGGGGAACATCACTTCAACCCTGCGGAAAAAATTACGCGGCATCCAATCTGCACTTCCTAGGTAGACTTCTGCATCGATTCCCTCCCCAAATATGAATATTCGACTGTGTTCGAGAAAACGATCGCCGATGCTCCGAACCTGAATGTTTTCACTTAGCCCAATGACGCCGGGACGCAAGCAGCAAATGCCTCGAGAGAGGATTTCGATAGGCACACCAGCTTGGCTGGCACTGTAAAGAGCTTTAATAATCTGATGATCCGCCAACGAATTTACTTTTGCAAAAATTCTCGACGGTTTTCCAGCTGAAGCGAGGGCAGCTTGGGATCCTATCAGCTCAAGCGTACGGCTATGGAGGTCGTTAGGAGCGACTATAAGTTTTTTCCACTGATGTCCTTGGGAATAGCCCGTAAGCAGATTGAAAAGTGCGGAGGCGTCTTCGGCGATCTCTGCATCAGCTGTAAACAAACCAAGGTCTGTGTAGGAGGTTGCCGTCGCTGGATTATAGTTGCCTGTCCCAAGATGAACGTATCGCTTCAGTCCTTCGCGTTCATTCCGAATCACGAGTGACACCTTGCAATGCGTCTTGAGATCGAGAAAGCCAAAGACGACGTGCACTCCTGCTCTTTCCAATTGACGGGCCCAGCTCACATTATTAGCTTCGTCGAACCTGGCCTTAAGCTCTACAAGCGCTGTCACGTGCTTGCCCGCTTCTGCTGCATCCATGAGAGCACGAATAATCGGTGAATCACCACTCGTGCGATAAAGCGTTTGCTTGATAGCTAATACGCGTGGATCTCTCGCCGCAGATGTGACAAAATCCACGACTGGATCGAACGATTCATATGGATGATGAACTAAGACATCCTCTCGAGAGACCGTTGAAAAAATATCTCGCTGTTGGCGGAATGCGGCAGGCCTTCTCGGCGCATGTGGCTTGTCATGAAACTTTTCAAAACCCGGTAGTTTATAAAGTTCCCAAAGCCCCGTGAGATCAAGAGGGCCATCGATACGGTAGACCTCGTTATACGTCGTCGCACCTGGTTCCTCACTCAACCCCCTTAAATCCTCGTCATCAATAATTCTTTGAGCAATTGACTCGTCGGCCTTTGCTGCAATCTCCAGCCGAACAGCTTGCCCTCGCTGCCGTTCCTTCAATCGCTCTTCAATCAGCCTGAGCATGTCATCTGACTCTTGCTCAAGAAGTTCCTGATCACAGTCACGTGTTATTCTAAAAGTTGTCCACGACTTGACAGAAAATCCTCCAAATAATTCTGGCAATCTTGCTGCTACTAATTCTTCCAAAAGCACGAAGGAGACATTGTTCGTGTTATTCCCTGGTAGCAAGATAACTCTCGGCAAAACTTGAGGCACCTGCACAACAGCAAACAACTGCTTTGGCCCTAGACCTTTTTCATGTTCGAGCATCGTGCCAAGATAGAGGCCACGGTTATGGTACCGTGGGGAAGGATGAGCAGGATCACACGCCATCGGTGTAAGGATTGGCAATGCTCGCTCACGAAAGAATCGATCGACGTATTCCTTCTGTTCTCGCGTTAATTCCATGTTCCTCAGAAGATTAAAACCTGCTTCACGCATAGCCGGGCCAATACTTTCCCGGAGACACCGATATTGCCTCGCCACAAGCTCCTGACTTCGGGCAGCTATGGCTCGCAACTGCTCGCTAGCCGTCAGACCATCAGCCGCAAAGTCCTGTGGTGCACCGTCACCAAATGCCTGCTCTCGAACACCGGCCACCCGGACCATGAAAAACTCATCAAGGTTGGAGCTGAAAATCGCGAGAAATTTCATCCGCTCGAGTAGCGGATTCTCTTCATTTTCTGCTTCCTCAAGGACTCGCAGATTAAACTCAAGCCAACTTAATTCACGATTGATAAACGCTTCTGGTCCAATCGTCATTTCAGGTTTCTTAGCCAACGGTACTATCCTTTCAAGAAAGGCCACTTTGAGTCTGCTGCTTCAGCTACCACGGCAACAGGTTTCACCCAGCGAAAACCGGATACAAGCCTTCAGCTACCCGGTTAATTGTTTCATATTCCAAAGGCCCATGTGGCTAAAAACTCCGTAAAAATGATCGAAATATCCAACAATTTGACTCTTGTTGAAGCGGCTGTGGCAATCAGTCGGGAACTGCTGCCTCGGCCGACCCACCTGACCCCCGGCTGGTGCGCTGCCTTAGCAAGTATCCTTGAGGCAACCGCACGCAAGCCCGGCAATGTTAGTCCTGATAAGAGCTTCAGTGACCTGTCCTATGATGACCTTTGCAATGCAGCACTTGCTATGGTGCCGGCCCTAGACCGTGAAAAAAAAACGTCTCTTGGGGGAATGATCAAGGATGCTGTCATCTGCTCACGATCAAAAACACTTTCGAATGCAAACTTAGGGATCATTCTTGCGATTTCTCCTCTCGCTGCTGCAAGTACGTCACCCGAACACCCTTTGAGGGCAACTGATGCGGACACTGAAATCGAGCAATGCAACGCTCAAGACACACTGGATATCTACGATGCAATAAATCTTTCAACAGCTGGATCACTCGGCAAACGCGACTCATACGACATTCACAGCCCAGCTCCGGAATCAATCCATCACGCCATGCGACATGCGGCTGTAACGGAACCAACAGACAGCATCGCTGCCCTATGGGCGTCTGGCTACCAACCATTATGGGATAGTCTTGTATCTGATTTACAATATTACGAAGCACATGGCGTGTCGTGGGAGCAGTCAATTATTTTCACCGCACTATCGCAACTGGCTCGTACACCAGACTCACTTATCATCCGTAGACACGGGAGACAAAAAGCTGTTCAGATTTCATCAGAAGCTGCCCTGGTACTTGAATTGCCTCTTGATAATCGCGCACCTGCCATCGAGGCATTTGACTGGCGTCTCCGTCACCCCTGCCGTATAAACCCAGGCACCACTGCTGACCTTGTTGCCGCAGCACTATATGTCCATCTGTGGAATTCAAATTTTCATGCCCTCTTATAAAGACCGATCGAAATGACAGATTCCTATTCCGTATCGCTAAAAAAAGCTGTACATGTTTTTTCAGCTGGCCACTTTATCACTCTCACAGACGATATCTGTGAAGCGGTGCATGGCCACAATTGGACTGTTTCTTGTTTGGTCTCTGGAGTTCCAGATAGCCATGGAATGGTCATTGATTTTATTTTCCTCCGGGACACACTGACAGAAATCATTTCCAAACTCGACCACTGCATGCTACTTCCGACAGAGAACTCATTTCTTCAAGTCACCATGCAAACCGAACAAGGACAGGACGAAGTTCTTGTAAAGTTTGGCGAACGACGGTGGGTTTTCCCCGCTGATGAGTGCAGGCTACTACCTCTTGCGAATACAACTGCCGAGTTGCTGGCAAAATGGATCGGCAACGAGTTGATTCAAGCGCTCAAACAAAGTGACTATTCACAGACAAGAAACATTCGCCTGGAGGTAGATGAATGCTTTGGCCAATCGGCAATGTGGGAATACGACACCCTTACGAAATAGTCACTTCTTCAACGAGTAAATTGCTTGCCGCCTCACGTGCCAAGGCGACAATCGACTCATTGACTCTGATATAGAGCACGCCTGTCGGATTTCCAGTTTCCTCGACGTGCCCCCTCGACCCAAGAACCAATCCGGTTTCTGCAAGGTATCTCAAAAAAACTGGTGATTGATCAAGCACCCGAGTCACTCGGAAACTGACACCTGTCGGAAAAGTTGACAGCGTGTGATACTCATCCATTCTCTCTGGAACAGATGCTGTCGTGCCCCGAGGAATCGGATCACCGTGAGGATCAACATCAGGCTTTCCAAGGTATTCATCGATCCTGTCAACGAGCAGATCACTGACGGCATGCTCCATATGTTCAGCCTCATCATGCACCTCATCCCAATTCATTGAAAGTGTCTGAACTAAAAACTGTTCAATAAGTCGATGCCGCCGAATCATTCGTAACGCAAGAACTTGGCCTGTTCGTGTCAGCGAAACACCTTCATACGGAGTGTGGCGAGCAAGGCCAGCAGTATTGAGTGTTTTCAGCATGCTCGTTACGGTCCCTGGTGCAACCCCAAGAGCTGTTGCTAATTGTCCGGTCGTCACAGGCTTCTTATCCTGCTGAACGGAGATCTGATATATCGCTTTGATATAATTTTCCACGGTAAGGCTTGGCACAACAATCTCCGGAAAAATAAGAATAGTCGGTGTACACTATCTTCATGCACGTTGCGATTTCATCTGGGGCCAATAAAAAACGGCTCATTGACTGCGTGATCGAGACAAGTGTTTCGCCACCGGCCATTTCACATTTGTCGTCATTCACTACCCCTAACATATCATTACCCGTTGCATAATACAGAGACATCACCAAGGAGTTCTCCGCCAGCAGTAAAGTCACTGAGTGACGGTGCAGCAATCTGCCTTCAAGGGGTTCTTGCGTCACCTGAAAAATACCTAGCAGCTATTCTCGATTGTTCAGGCACACGAATACTTGACTGTGGCGTGAAAGCACAAGGAACAGCGGAACTCGGTGTTATCATGGCTGACGTTGCGATGGGCGGCCGCGGAAAAACTGATCTGATTTCCGATGAAAAATTGATATTTCTTTCAGACATCTGGCCACAGTGTCCGTGGCCCCTGGTGCAAGTACATTCGAATGACCCCGTGTCAGCATGCCTTGCCTCGCAGTATGCAGGCTGGCAGATTGATCATAAAGACTTTAAAGCGATGGCAAGTGGACCAATTCGCGCAGCAATAGGTAAAGAAAACATTTTTGAAACAATCGGTCGTCGAGAGCAACCACAAGAAACAGTCGGTTTGCTCGAGACCAATCGACTGCCTTCGAAAGCTGTCTGCTATGAACTCGCAACCCTAGCCGGTCTTTCCACTCGTGATATCACACTACTTGTCGCCGCCACGAAGAGTCCGGCTGGAATGGTTCAGGTCATTGCCCGATCACTTGAAACAGCGATTCACCAGCTTCACGAGTGTGACTTCGATTTAGAACGCATTGTTCGAGGCACTGGGGTCGCACCCGTTCCGTCTGCAATACAAGGATCACTTGCTGCAATTGGCTGTGCGAACGATGCAATTCTTTACGGAGGCGTCGTACGACTTGATGTTATCGGTGACGATGACAGCTTAGAGGCTATTGGTCCTCGTGCTGTTAGCAGCCATTCAAATCTGCATGGTGAGTTATTTTCTGATTTGTTCAGGCAGGCAAACCATGACTTCTATGGCCTTGATCCAGCCCTCTTTGCGCCAGCTGTACTTGAATTCAGAAATATTGAATCCGGTCGCCACCATCGATTTGGTGTTATATCGCCAGATATCGTCAGTAAATCTTTTTCAGCTGCCGGTTAATCCCACCATGTCCTTGTCGCTCGCCATACTGGGGTCAGCTAAAAGTTGGCATGCTGCTGAACTTCTTAAGGCGTCTTCCTCTGAAAACATCCGTCTATCTGTCATTGATTGGGGCACAATAGGCTCTTTGTCTGACCGTAGCAGGGAAAGGTTTTGGCCAGATTCTCTTCATAACGCCGATGCAATCCTGGTCCGCACAATGCCCGCAGGAACACTCGAACAGGTCATCAGCCGCATGGACATCCTTGCACGACTTGCCATTCGAGGGAGCGTTGTACTCAACAATCCAAAATCTCTGGAATCGGCAATTGATAAATATGTAACAGCAACACGGCTCGTTGATGCTGGAATACCTGTCCCCCCGTCAGCGATTGTCCAATCATCTGCAGACCTTCAAAGGTGTACTGACGAATTCGGTGGCGTTGTGGTGGTTAAACCAATTTTTGGATCCAATGGTCAAGGACTTGTGCGATTTAAAGGCAACACAAAACAGGCACCTCCTTTTCTTTCGGAAACCGGTGTGGCCGTAGCCCAGCAGTACATTTCCAATGACGGGTGGGATGCACGCATTCTTGTCGTTGGATCAGAAGTATTTGCAATGAGGCGGGTCGCAACTGACGGAGAATGGCGTACAAACATTTCACGCGGTGGACGAGCTGAATTATTCACGCCGCCAACAGAATGGATCCAACTCGCTTATGCTGCCGCCCGTGCACTTGGGGCCGACATTGCGGGCGTTGACATATTACCTGGCAGTGATGGATCCGCATGGGTGCTCGAAGTAAATGCGGTTCCCGGCTGGCGGGCACTTCAAACTGTGACAAGTGAAAATATATCGGCCACAATACTGGATACTGTCCGACATCATTTTGCAACAAAATCTCATGTGCGTAGCAATCCACTAGTCAAATAAAAGTGACTGTCCCTCACTTGAATCGTGGGCACGTTTTGCTTTGGAAGACTTCTGCGTTCCACCCGCTTCGTATGCTAGCAACAGGTCTCTGGCTCGATTAATAACAGCATCTGGAACGCCAGCAAGCCTCGCGACATGCACCCCCCAGCTTTTATCTGCAGCACCTGTGGTGACCTGATGGAGAAAAATGAGTTGTCCTTCATGCTGTTCGACAAGTACCTGTGCGTTCGCGACGCCTGCGTATTTATCGAGCGCTGCAAGTTGAAGATAATGCGTTGCGAACAAGGTCCTGCAATAAAGCTTTTTGTAGAGGTACTCGACAACAGATTGAGCCAAAGCGAGTCCGTCAAATGTGCTTGTTCCACGACCAACCTCATCGAGAATCACGAGGCTTTTCTCAGTAGCTCTGTTGAGAATACGTGCAGTCTGTGACATTTCGACGAGAAATGTACTCGCGCCGCTGGCAAGATCATCACCAGCCCCAATGCGGGCGAACAATCTGTCGACTATCCCAATCCTCGCTGCCTTCGCCGGCACGAAAGAACCCGCCTGAGCCAAAACTGTGAGCAATGCAGCTTGCCGGATAAACGTACTCTTGCCACCCATATTTGGTCCAGTTACTAGCAAGACAGAAGGAAGAGAATCCCCACCTACACTTTCCCCCCGTCTCCCAACGAGCGCAAGATCATTCGGCACCAACGTGCCAGCAGGCAACAATTGCTCGAGCACCGGATGTCGCCCCTGATCAATAGCGAGTACCGTATCATTAGAAATATCAGCCCGCACCCATCGACGTGACCTTGCTACATCGGCAAATGTCAGGAGTACGTCGACGGTAGCTACATGCTCTGCAACCTCATCCAGACGCTCTCGATGCTGTGCCACATAGTTTCGTAAATTCTCAAAGAGTTCGAGTTCCCGACGAACACCCTCTTCCTCGGCACCAAGAACTTGCCGCTGACGCTCATCAAGCTCTGGTGTCGTGTATCGTTCAGCATTTTTAACGGTCTGTTTACGAACATATTCGGGTGGCACTTTATCTGAATAGCCCCGACCAACTTCCAGGAAAAATCCAAACACCCGGTTAAAGCCGACTTTTAGTTTTGGAATGCCCGTCCGCTCACTCTCTGAGGCCTGATATTTCGTGATCCATGCCTTCCCACCCGTTGCAAGTTCAACGCACTCATCATAGCGACCATCGAATCCTGGCCGAATAAAACCTCCATCACGCGCAAAGGTTGGACAGCCGTCACGAAGCGTTGCCGTGATTTGCTTTGAAAGATCAAGACACGGGTCAAAATGCTCACCGAAATCAGCGAGTAGCGTAGACCCATTGGGTGCATCTGATGCCACCAGTGCCCCTGCTTCACCAAGCAGCGTAATCAACTCCGGCAGGATTTTTGTGACGTGACCGATTCGCTCAATGTCTCGCGGCCCAGCTCGACCAGACATAACACGTCCTATCAATCGCTCAATATCACCGACTCCCTGAAGTGTTGCACTCAATTGATTCGCAATACTGGGGTGATCCACAAGCACGGCAACTGCATCTATTCGCTCCTCGATTGCGGTCTTCTCAACCAGAGGGGCGGTCAGCCAGTCGACCAGAAGCCGACTTCCCATAGCCGAACGTGTTTTGCCGAAAGCACCCGCCAACGAACCGTCTCGACGGTGCCCAGACTGAGAAGAACTTCGTACGAGTTCCAGGCTCCGCCGGGTTGCTTCATCAATCTCCATTCGCGATCCTGATCGCCAGGCTGAGAGAGTCTTAATTCGACTAATGGCTGCTGGTTCATTCTCTTCGAGATAGGCAAGAATGCCTCCAGCCGCAGTTATCGCCAACTGTTCTTCCGGAAGATTAAATCCCAGCCCATCGAAACGCAGGCTACCAATTGCCGAGGTCACTTTTGTTTCCGCCTGCTTATCTTCAAACCACCATTCCGGACGTGCCGTCAAAACTGTTTTAATTCCAGACTCGGCAAGAAGTTTTTCTACAAACGACCGATCCCGTTCACTACAAAGTATCTCGGACGCCTCAAGCCTCAACAGATGATCTTTTAATTCTTCGACAGTTCGGACTGCTGACTGAAAACAACCAACCGACACATCAATCCATGCAACCCCAACAGTCGCAGCACTCTCATAAAATTCTTTGCCAAGATTCTCTCGTGACAGAAGAGCCTCGGGGGCGATCGCTACAAGATGGTTTGCACTATCGGGCTGAAGTAACGATTCATCTGAAGCTATTCCGGGTGTAACAATTCGTGTGACTTCCCGTCGCAGCATACCTTTTGTCGTTTTTGGGTCATCTATTTGTTCACAGATTGCAACGTGCTCACCAGCCGCAACAAGCTTTACGAGTTGTGGGTCTAGTTGATGGTGCGGAAAACCGGCCATCGGGGTTGCATTTGGCCCCTTGTCTCTGCTGGTGAGAGTGAGGTCGAGCAATTCAGATGCTCGTTTTGCATCGTCTCCAAAAAGTTCATAAAAGTCCCCCATCCGGAACAGTACCAGAGCACCCGGACAACGGGCCTTTGCCGCCTCAAATTGTTGCATCATGGGGGAAGCCATGTCAGGAATGTAGCAGCCTTTACCGAACCGCGAGAAGGACGTAAAACGTTAAAGGAGCGGCGTCCGATGAGGGGCCCCTGCGATGGAGGCCTGTGAACCTGGTCAGGGCTTAACCGCAGCAGCCATAAGCAGTCGTCTCTTTGTGCGGTGGGCCTCTCATCGGCAGTCGCTCTGACTCGCAGAATATCCTGCGAAACAGGGGTCTTGAAACCCTTGCCCAATGCGTTTTTTCCTTTTTTAACCAAAACCAGTGAGTGCCATGGCTGATCCGGCTGCCTATCAGGTTGTTGCACGCCGGTACCGGCCACAGCGTTTTGCTGATTTAATCGGCCAAGAACACGTTGCTCGCGGACTTGCTGGAGCAATTGATTCAGGCCGCATTGGCCACGCTTACCTCTTCACTGGTGCCCGGGGCGTTGGGAAAACAAGTGCGGCCCGCATATACGCCAAAGCACTTGAGTGCACGAATCGGGAATCCGGTGAACCTTGTAACCTTTGTGAACGCTGCCAGGCAATTGCCGCAGGCCAAGACGTCGATGTAATTGAGATTGATGCTGCAAGCAACCGCGGGATCGATGAAATCCGTCAACTGCGACAGAATGTTGCTGTGAGACCAGCAAATGGCAATTACAAGACATACATTATTGATGAAGTTCACATGCTTACCAGAGAGGCGTTCAATGCCCTCTTGAAAACTCTTGAGGAACCGCCACCTCATGTCAAATTTGTACTCTGCACCACAGAGCCAGAAAAACTTCCCATTACTATTTTGTCTCGCTGCCAGCGATTTGATTTTCAGTCTGTTAATACGCCTGCCATCGCACAACGCCTTGGTCAAATAGTTGAGAGTGAAGGCCTAACAGTCGCCCCTGCTGCACTTGAACTCATTGCTCGTCGAGCAGCCGGCAGTATGCGAGACAGCCAGTCACTTCTCGAACAACTCTTTGGAATTGCAGCTGGTGATAAGAAGAACATAGAGGTTGAAGATGTTCATGCTGTCATCGGCACGGGGAAAGAAGAAAAAATCGGCGAACTTGCTCAAGCACTTATCAACCGAAACTCTCCTCTAGCGCTTTCTGCACTTCACGACTGCGTTTCACAGGGAGCCGATGCCGGTGGTGTACTTGAGCAGCTGCTCATCGCACTCCGGAATTGCTTAGTTGCGAGCGTAGGCTGTGGGCCAGAAACGTTTATTGGAAGCAATTCGTTCGGGATCAACTTTGCAGAACTTGGCAAGCAAGCGGGAACAGAAACCATGCTCGCCATGCTTCAGATCATTGATCATTCGCTTGCAAGAATGCGGCTAAGCACGCACACAACCGTTCTCGCCGAAATGGCAATAATTCGTCTTGCCGCACTTGAGAATCTCGACAATCTCAGTGAAATAATTGCAGGAATAAAGCCGGGTGACGAAAAAAAAAAGCTGACGCCAGAAGCTAACCAACAGACTGCCAAGGCCGACCAGCCCGCTCCGGCAACCTTTTCAAGCGTCAAAGCAAAAACACCCGCTTCTCAGACACAAAGTAAAAACAACACTCCAACCCCAGGCACTGACCCACTCGTGATCTGGAAAAATGCCGGAGAAATAGTTGGGGGGCTTGCCAGTGACTTCGCCGCCATGGCTGTATCGGCTTCACAGGAAGCAAATCATTTCAAGATTGAGTTCCCGGCATCAGCAGGATCCGCAACTGCTTTTCTGAACCGGAACGAGATCACCAAACAGTTTCAAAACGCACTAGAAAACCTTACGGGGCAATCCTGTCGATATTCGGTGGTTCTTCAGGAACCAGAATCCGCCGCAACTCCGTCAGGGTCTACTCCATCTCAGGACGGGACGCTCAACAAACCCTCAAAGAACCCGCTCAGCAAAACAGTTATATCTTCCTCCGGGCTTCTCAAAGAGGCGGTTCAGAACCCACTTGTGAGTCATGCCCTCACAACTTTTGATGCAGCCATTCGAAAAGTTGACCCACCAAGAAAGCCAGCAAACTCCCATCAAAGAATGGGTGAAGCAGAAGAAAACAATACGGAAGAAAACGGAGCAACATAATGGCTAAAACGAAGTCACCAATAAGTCGATTGATTGATGCTTTTGCCAATCTCCCAAGTATTGGAAAAAAGAGTGCTGAGCGGCTTGCCTACCATGTCCTTAAAATGCCGAACGAAGAAGCAATTGAATTTGCAGAGAGCATTCGGGCTGTAAAAGAAAACCTGAGGCCGTGCAAAACGTGCTTCAACCTTTCAGAGAACGAGGAATGCGACATCTGCAAAGATCCACGCCGTGACCAAAACGTCTTATGTGTCGTCGAACAGGTCCGAGACCTTCTTGCAATAGAGCAGGCGGGCAGCTTTCGCGGGCTGTACCACGTTTTACAAGGACGACTCTCACCACTCGATGGAGTTGGGCCAGAAAAATTATCTATCAATACACTTGTGACCAGACTCAAAGAGGGTGTGATTCGCGAAGTCATCATGGGCACCACCCCAAATGTTGAGGGAGATGGTACGGCACTTGCTATTGCGTCTCGTCTCGCCGGACTACCCGTAACAATCACCCGTCTTGCCCGAGGACTGACTGTGGGAGCCTCTTTAGAGCAAGCAAATCGCGATATGTTGGCTGATGCAATCGCAAGCCGACAGCCGTTCTGACGATTCAGGTGTTAATTGCGTAATTCTGAAATACACCAACAATGGTATGATTGCGGAGTCTTAATCGTTGACGCAATTGTTCATCTCAATGTCACTAACAAGCGGTAGTCCCAATGTCGATGCGGATGTCTTTTGGTCAGGAGATGCGGATGGCGCAAAAGCAAGTGCTTGCGCCCCGCATGATCCAGTCCATGGAAATCCTTCAGCTTCCCCTCCTGGCTCTGGAAGAGCGAATCGAACAGGAAATACAAAACAATGAGACCCTTGAATTAGTTGAGCCTGAGATCGACAACAACGCCCCAGTTGAGCCTCAAGCAGGGTCCCTACCAACAACAGTGTCTGAACAGCCCCTCCTCGTTGACCAGGAACATGCAAACAAAGACGACTTTGAACGCTCCTACGATTGGTCAAATGAATACCCGGATACTGACGAAGACAGACGAAGGCCTTCGGCAGGTCGAAGTGAGGAGACATCCGATCGCTATTTCGACACAATTGCGAACATGGAGGATCGCCCTGAGACCCTCTTCAACCACCTCCATGACCAATTAGCTAATTATGAAAC
>WLWI01004158.1_pt1 | contig 12293 bp, 7 predicted proteins | sample 6701501 | NCBI WGS metagenome assembly WLWI01 (sample SAMN12718690, study PRJNA515312) | sponge metagenome | isolation source: marine sponge | host: Mycale hentscheli | place: New Zealand: South Island, Marlborough, Capsize Point | collected 2014-11-01
AGCTAACGCTATACTTTGCTCGTTGTTTATGTTCTGGCTATAAAATAGTTATAAACCAAAATCATTAGGTTTGTATTTCGATTTATAAATCGCATACAAACCTCAATTTTGGTTTATAACTATAACAAATAAACAAACATCCCCGATTTTTTCATTTTTACCCCTGTAAGTGTCTCGCTAGCTACGCTCGCTCGCCAATTAAATTTAACAATAGTGGAGTTTAAGGCTCGCTAGCCATTTGTGCTCAAGCACACCACTAGTACAATGCTATACATGAGAAAAAAATATTATCTTGCAAACAACTAGTCTTGTCATTGATAGCAGTTTGATCAAGGGTCTGGCTCCATAAAAGTAACAACAAGCACAAGGTATAATTTAGCAATAGTTTATAATAGTACTTGTGTTTGGGTTTATTCGTCAACATTTGAAAAACTAAATTTGATTCACATGCAAGCACACTGTGGATGATGCTTAGCCTAACATATCCAAAGCCTGCCTGCCTGCCTCACACACACACATGCATACATACATGCACGCATGCACACACACTGATTTATACATCCATTAAGAATAAAGATTGGCACACCAGGAATAGGAATGGTCACACTTGTAATACTGACTACAGGTTATCTGGAGAATTTCACTTAAACAAACTCCTGCCACCCTAACCATATCATCAAAATGTTGGAGAAACACCTAGTGACAGACCAAAACTGCTGTGCTAGCCTTATATCAAACATATAGCTGAAGCCACATTTGCATCAGTATATTGGCGTGGAGTTTGATCCGTGTTTAGAGCACACCAGTATCCATAAACACCTATGAACTATATACCATTCTATTTGACATCACTTTACATCTGTCTTACGGCATCACCACACATCCACTCTTAAATCACTTGTATGTTGGCGTCATTGTTCCGTCCAGTGAATCTGATGAAGATCCTCAGACCAATACATTCAAATAAAATGTATGATGTGACAAGCTAAATAACCTCCTAACTTAATTTATTTCTATATGTTTCACACGGTCTCGAACGAAAAGAAACATTTCGGCATTTAATAAGTGGAGGAAGAATTAAACTCTGAACCACTTGCTCAGTGCAATACCTTTACTACCATTGAGCTATTCATGTCAACCTTGTTTTCTTAATCTTCATTTTATGGTGAAGGTAATTGGAAGTTTCAACATCATGCACAGCTTATTTGGTCAGCTTAGAGATTAACTTATTATTTACAGTATTTTATATATTAAATTGGAATTTAACAAAGTTCTGGACTATTTTAATAATTTTTCTTTATTAGTTATAATTATGTCCCACAAAATTATATTTTTTGAAATTCCACAGTAGCTAAAGTAAAAAAATATGACAGAGAAAACACAAAGTATTAAATGTTTATCACTTGTGCTTTACCTTTTCTATTGAAGACAATCTGTTTCCAAAGTGCTTACTAAGAAAATCAGATCCATTTACTGTCTCTCTCCACGTTTTCAAATAGGCTTGCCTGACCGATTGAGAAAATAAAACTAATAGGAGAAAAATGAATGTACCTTGAAAAGCCACCATGAATGTGTAGAAATACGCTAATGGAGCTACTTCCGGTTTGCATGTTAATAAAATTCCCACAATCCATGTCAGACCCATGATGACTACAAGAGTAAGAGCAGATCGCAGCCAACTGCAGCTTTGGTCGATCTTGCTTTTCTCTGTGTTTCGTTTGTTATGGTTATAAATCACTTTAGCAACCATGAAGAAGAAAATAATATTAATAGAGATAATCACAATGACTGGGGCTATAAATGCCCAAATAGAGTGAGTTTTTGCTGACAAGTCACCTATATGACACCAAAATAACAGTAATAAGAGCTTTTGACTATTATATTTTGGTTGTTATCGTGCAGGCAGAAAATATTAAAAAAGTAATAATAGCATCAAAGTGGATTGTACAATACATTTCTCTTGCTAGCCAATATTTGCAATATTTACAACATCAATGGATCGTCCTAACTACAAATACTTCATATGATTGATAGCTAGCCTAGTGTTACCATAATGCTTTTATAGCGACTCAACTGAACATTCATTTATCAATGATATCTCAGAAACAACAATATTTGAATTCATCACAACGTACGCTTGCTGATATCCGTAGTTGCTATCTCCACGAAGTCCGAAACCGAGTGGTAGAGATAATAATGACATATAAAGTAGAGGAAATCCATACGATAAAACAGTAAATAACATCAAGTATCTTTTGTTTTAAAAACAAATACTTTTACAAGAGTCAAATATAGAAAGATTCCTTCCATTCGCATCCACATAAATGTAGCTAAGAAGAAGTAGTGAAGAAGAACAGCTACCATCTTGCAGTGAGGTGGAACATGGTCACTGCTTGCACCCGTTTTGTCTACTCCAGCTATGAAAATGGCTTGAGCAATTCCAAGATTAATGCATAAATTAATATGAATAAAACTTCTCAGATTTCGAAGAGCTCTAAGACATAATATGAAAGAATTCATTTTTATTGATTTAAAAAAAAAGTTTTTAGAGCTTACTTTAATGCACTAAATGTAAATACTGTTATTATCATTGCTAGTAATGATATGACAACACCAATAGTGCTGATATAGTTCAGAGACAGCTTCACTGGATCACTGTACGCTGGAGGCTTAGGACTGAGTAGAATGGCAAAGTGAGTCAGGTGATTGCATTCACAAACAGTTTCTGAAAAACTTGAAAGTTGAACATTCTTTACGCATCCTCTTTGTGACCAGTGACCCAAGAATAACACAGATCTAAGACAATATTCATTATAACTTTACACTAACAATAATAATGTTGTCAACTCAAAATCATCACTAGAAAGCAATCAGTATCAGTACATGACCAGTAATACCAAACAATGAACGACAGGTAGTTGGCATATACTGACAAACTTAACTTGTAGTCAAAATCCCCTCCATTGTTCAGTTCATTTTCCCCTCGTGGGCTGAATGCATTCCAACTAACTCACCCTGTTTGTATTGGTATATCTAGGAAAACACATGTTGTATTCTGTTCTGATGAATTTATAGTTTTCTGAAAAATATATTATAAATAAATGTTGATGAAGAAATTTCAGAAGAAATTTTTTTCTAACACTGATGTAGACTCATCACAACACTATGCTAAAGATTACTATTCAGACACAATATTGTCAGCAGTTAGAGTTTGAGATACAAATGTGATTGTTAAGAAATGCTAACCTAGTTTTACTTGAAATTGAATGTACATGTACATAGTTTAAAATTGAATGTTCATTATTTAGAATAGTTTTTTCATATAACATCTATTACACATAAGAAAGTCGTTCCAGAAATGCAATTTTTTATTGTAATAATTTAATAATAATATATTTACATTTTTTGATGCACATTTGTGTAACTTACTATCAGTTCTTGTGAATGTTCAAGAGTAATTATAACTGGAGATGACAGATTTAAGTTGCTAGTATCACACGTTGAAGATCCACATTTAATAGATGTTCCGATCACATCTGAGACTAATTCATACGTGCCCCTGAATGTAGGAAAGTAATATGTAATTAGCTATTGATAATATCTTCTGTAATATGTATTGCTTACAATGTATTATTTTCCAATTCATTTGGAAAGAAAAAGGTTGCATTTCTGATGGCAGTGGATATTGTAATGATACTGCCATTACTTGCAAACACCTCTAAAGATTTCACTGGAATTTCAATAGTTGCATGAGATTCAGGCCAGTTCTGAAGATTTGTGTCCAATGAAGTAAAACCACTTCCATTATTGAAGTCTACAGTTGTCTGATTAACAACTAAGGCTATACAACAACAATTGTACAGAGAATTAATTTTCTATTTCTTGGAAAAATATTGGTAGGAAACTGATGGTGGCTAAAATTAATTTTAACTACTAAATATATTTGTTCTTCTATAAATAGAAGTACTAAAAAAGTCGTACTTAACTACATGAATTGGGAGCTAAAACATTAACTTCAGGAAAAAGTTCAGTTGTTTTTCTGTTATCAGTATTTTAAAAAAAAGTTTTGTGTAGCTACTACAGTATGGCTTCTCTAAAAGGACAAGTATTAGGAGATGAAGGAGTTAACTCTCTGTGTAAAAAATATTACTGAAATTTGGAAACATTACATTCTGATTGCTTGTATTTGGAATGTAAAAAGTGGGCTGAGCTCAAGGTCCTCGAACTGGGCTGTTTTGTTAGTCATTTGTGCTCGATTACACAACTACTTTGACTAGTACTATCTTCACTCATTCTATTTGTCATTATGCTCTTTATCACAACTATAATGAAAAAAAACAAAAAAAAACAATATGCACCAACAATAGTTGAAGTGGTATGTCTTGTTGTCTACATGTATCACCACTAATATTGAAACCTGAGCCACTATGGCCTAGAACCACTTATCTATAAGTAGTGTATTATTGGTAGGAGGATTGATAAATACTGTCATAATATTGTCAGGGACTGGAGATGACAGATATACTATGCCTAGACCAGAAGAACTGCTAGACCGTGTTGGACAAACAAAGTTCATTAGTACTTTAGACATGACCAAAGGATACTACCAAGTGCCAATGAGTGTAAAAAATCGAGAAAGGAAAGCGTTCTTATCGCAACTTGGGAAATACCAATTTAAACTTATGCCATTTGGACTGAAAAATGCTCCAACTACTTTCAAGCATCTTATTGACCTTATTTTTAATGGTATGCTAAACTGTGTGGCAACTTATTTGACGACTTCGCGGTATTCTCACAAACTTGGGAGGAGCATCTGTTGCATTTGAAAGAAATTTTTGAAAGATTAATTAAGGCTGATCTGACAGTGAGAGCAGAAAAATGTACAATTGGAGCAGATGAATGCATTTTTGATAATCTCCGTGCTTTCCTTGGCCTCACCGGATATTATAGATAATGTATTTCCAATTATGCGACCAGAACTGTACACTTGACGGATGCACTGTGCGGAAATTGACATGACAAGTTAAACTGGAATGACACATTGGAAAGCAAATTTACTTATCTCAAATCTGCTAGCACAAACAAATCAGTCTTGAAATCGCCAGACTTCAAGTTACCATTCATCCTTCAAACTCATGCTTCATTGAGAGGTATTGGAGCAATTCTGAGCCAAGTTGTTGAAGAAGAAAGTGAGAAACCAATCGTATTCTATTCCAAGACATTGAAAGGAGCTCAAAGAAATTATACAGCAACAGAAAAATAATGTTTGGCCATAATGGCGGTAATTCAACACTTTGCAGTGCACCTGATGGGTCAGAACTTTGTCCTTCAAACATACTACAAGGCATTGAAGCAGCTGTGTACAATGGACCATAGTAATCAACAGCTCATGAGATGGTTGCTCTCCTTGCAGCCATATCAATATGTGGTAGAACATCGACCAGGAAACAAACACACCAATGCAGATGGATTGTCTTGGCAAAGATTCCCAGAGGCGCTAGCCAAAGAGGTTGGGGAAGGGGGGGGGGGGAAGTGTGAGGGACAGCCCCCTAGAAGGACAAGGGACTAGCCCAGAGAAGCCAGACTGTAACCAAGGGACCTGATAGACAAGGCATTCATGTTTAATGGACCCCTCCCCCCTTAATCACCCGTTAGGTGTTAACGATGTCGTGACTCATTGTTTCATGTTTGTGCATATATTCTTGTGATTTTTGTAGAGTAGCTCAGTCTGACGAAAGTCAGAATAGCTGCATCTTGATTGTTACTGAACATTTCCATTAAATTAGTATTACCTAACGACTGTTCGACTGGTCAGATTCATTGTGTAGCGGAAGCTCTAGCTATCGACAGAGTAGAGCACCATTACACATATCAAACATTGAAATCTTAATTCTGAAATAGCTATATAGACACTTGAAGAAACCTGGAAGAGTACTGTCATCATTGAATTATAGAAGTATGATAATACGCTATGTAAAAAGTTCTCTTATATTTGGCCAGTTCTTTGAATATTAGGTGCCTCAGATAAGTCATGCTAAATTAGATAGCAGGCTTCTGAAAGGAGTTCAAAAGGAAGCGAAGCCACAAATTTTGCACGCATAATGATTTTCATTTAATTTTTAACACAATTTCTGTTCATATGGCGAAATACTTGAATTTCGTAATGCAATTGTGTCAAGATAAATGAAATAATCTGTACATGTCTGTATACTATGTTATAAGCACTTGGGACTATCTCTTCAAATTTAGGATATGAAGTACTTTGTTTACATCAAGTTCTCAATTCATTTAGATATTAACGAGAGAACTAAAAGTATAAAAACCAAGCTAGTCAGTTAGTTAAAAAATGTAATTATTAGCGAACAAAGTCGCAACTGCTGACTATAAAGTTCTTAAAATTCAGTTTACAATCTTAGCTTTGTTCTGTTTATGAATATGTGGCAGGCTATAGAAAACAGACCACTTCACTCAAAAAATTGAAAAATGAGTTATTATTTTTGAAAAGTACAAAAAATTTCCATTTAAATAATACAATATATGTATAATTACAAGTTGAACAAAAAAAATTCCAAAGTGAAAGATGAGTCTAGGACTAAAAGTGGTAGGTATTGAGGAATAAAAAGTTCATATGAAGGCATTAAATAGAGTAATATGTTATGTATAATAGCAAAACTCAATGTTTTGTGCATGTTCTTTTAACATAGGCTACAAATTATTTACATATTATGCTACAAATTCGTTACATAGGCTACAAATTCTTTACATAGACTACAATTTCTTTTGTGGTGGTTCCCGGTAACAATTGAAAAGTTATGCCGCAAACTGAGAGATACTAAACGGTTTTGTGAACTTCAGCGGTGCGCTGGCTTTGAAGATAACTGTATTGGGAGCTCAAACTTGGTACAAGTGTAAGTTAAGTTCTATAAATACTGATACTTAAAGAAAAAGAAAACACAGAACTTGACTTAAACCGCTTTATGATTTTGTGTGTGAAGTGGTCTGTTTTCCTACAGCCTGTCACATATAGATTTTAACATTTCTAGTTAGCTGTGTCATTATCCTAGCTATGGCGAAAACTTTAGTCTTGTATACAGAGTGAAAAACATAAAAATAAAATCAGTCATTAAAATTATTGGATCAAAAAATCACACATTTAACAACACAGACTTCCTAACGTGAAATACACTTGATGAAGACCAGCTGGAACCTCAAAACATACGAATCAGTCTGAACCAGGCATGGTAAGAATTGACTCATGTGATCATGCGTGATTCTATACAGCAGGTAACGAATGAATGGGTGTGGTCATATAGCAGTACTCATCGTGGTGCCTGCCTTTTCTCTCATTATCTCCAAAACTAAGCTGAGATTTTAAAATGTGGAAAATTAAAGGGACTTCAGAAACCATCCTCAGTCTAAATTCCTCTTTCCTCATGAATGTCCACTATCTTTGAGGTCCATTGTTTAGAAGTGAAAATAATAAGACTACTGTTATTTGGGTGCACATACATCCCGAGGATTAATTATCCATTTTATTACACTAAAAATATGTAAGACTTGTTGTCACAATGTCATACAGCCTTATTAAAATGACAATTGTAACTGAGTTTTAACCAAAATGAATGTTATATTCTTATATGTAGTCATATGGAATGATCAATAAATTACTCTTTTCACCTTACCTATGGAATTAGATATTATAGTGACCGGTTCTGAGAATTGTGCAGCCATCTTGTCCAGTGACTTCAAAATTGTACTTCCTACTATTGCTTCCATGTTCTAAATCAAATCAGATCAACAAGATAAAACTGAATAGCTAATTGTATTATTTATATACTAATTTTTGTACTATAAAGCAAATCATTTACTATATAGTTTTAATAATTTTGAATGATACTCTCAGCATTTGGTAACGTGGTAGTTGCAAAGCTATAGTAAACTAAGGTTATAATGGTACAATAATAGCTGGTGAATGTCTGTGCAGATAAATCACATGAATATATTTAACTCCTGCTTAGCAGTGCTTAGGTTCTCAGTCTCCGTGGCATTACCGGTGACAGGGAATATTCACTGTTTTGCGGCGGCAAAAACAAACACAAAAATAGATAAGTAATAAATACCTGTACTATGTACATGAGTCATCAATAAAATTATGTAAATACCCTTAACTAGTCACAATTTGTCTATTATACCAATAGCTCCTGACAAAATATAGATATTGATATTAGCTAAATATATGTGTTGCACTGACACAAACTAATCAGTTTAAAGTTATATTTAGAGTAGTAGCATTTCTAGCATTCAGTGTAAGATATACTTACATATATGGTTTTTCTTTCCACAATTAAATCCACTATCTTCAGCACAATCTAAAAATACAAGTGAAGTATAATAATAAAGATTGAGATTGAGCTGGTAAACACCTGTGTAAAGTTTTGGTAATCTCTGGTGGAATATGCAGTCTGTGTTGAAGGTTCAGTGACAGCAGAAACCGCTTTGGAGAGGAGATAAACTACAGCAGTTGAGGATGTGTTTGAAGATAGAGCCATAGATAATAATTTCACACTTTGAATTGTATCTGAATCCTGTATATAAAATATATTATATACATGCATTTATATTTAGAATATATATGTATGTTTACATGTATGTATGTCTATATTTATTATAGCTCTATATTAGCTATCACAGTTTCCACTATCATAATGTTTATATAAAATATTCAAACATTTTTCATCACACTTTGTTTAGTTTCGCTACATAATTGTCATTCACACACTGATGATAGCAGATGCATAGGGTTATAAAAAAATGTCTAGTGAAATTAACAATCGTTTAGTACAGCTACTTAGCCATGGAAGAATAATTAAATTATGATAATAAGCAATGGAATACAAAATATTGTATTACTATCTTATAACTATTAATATTTGAATATCCAGCAATTCTTGGTAATGTGATATCTAAATAATTCACAATAATATAGTCATTTCAATAGTATATAAATATATTCTTACTATTTTGAGAGCATCATTATCTGCTTCAGAAATGGCACTCAAAACTTGATTTGTAGATGTTTGTTCAGTGCCTCGAGTTTCTTGTGTCTTTGAAGTGTCACTCACACAATAATTCTTAGCATCATCAGAATCACTACTTAAAAAAATGTTGTTAGTTATGACCGAACGATATACTGAAATTTTCTTAAATTTTGTTTGATAAGACACTTCTTTCCATTGATCCAAATATTAATGCAGTACTGTTGTAACCACAAGCACATGAAATATCTGTAATTTCTCCATTTCTGATATTATTTGATGTCCACACTTGATGACTGGAGTACATACAACAAATTCACTTTTTATTAAAGTGTAGACATAATATTTTTAAATGTGTATTAATATTCAAACAATTCTACAATTCAAATAGAGCATCACGCACTTTATTGCATTCCTAACAAAACGTCATTTATTCATGCGTTTACAACAAGAATGTATGTATGTATGTATGTATGTATGTATGTATGTTTGTTTGTATGTATGTATGCATGCATAGATGTAGGTGTGTATGTATGTATGTATGTATATATGTATGTATGCATGTATGTATATATGTATATATGTATGTATGTATATATGTATGTATGCATGTATGTATATATGTATATATACGTATGTATGTATGTATATATATGCATACAAATGCATGTACATTTGTATGCATTAAGTGATTGTATGAATGTAGCTTTGTATAGCATGCTTGCTGATACATGTGTTTGGGATATAACAGAGACTCCAATTCCATAAATTTGCTCATATTAATACAGAATTTGAATAACAGTCACTATGCATTACAGTAATTTCCATTTAAATTACACAGTAAACCAATATGCTTACATTTTTGTTGATCATGATTTGTTTTGTGTAGGGGTAGATAAGTATGAAAGCTGAAGTTTACTCAACTTAGAGATCAAAACAGCTGTGTGTTGTTCTAATCTTAGTCAAGTGTTTACCTATATTGTTGCTGCTATTTGTTGGCTGTGTCAATACAAAAGTGGTGTAAACTTACTGAAGATTTGAGTTCAAATTAGTTGGTTGGTATAGAAGTCTCTGGCATAATATTAAAGTGCAATACTCATGAATATTTAACAAACTACAAATCTACTATCCTACAATTGAGAATAGAAAAAAGTTCAAACAGAGAGTTATGCTTGTAAATTGGGAGCACTGAAGAGTATATTATGACTAATTATTCAAGTGTGTCTTGGATCTGAAACATGTTCACTTACAAATGCTTACAATTTTTTACCTTTTTGTAACATTTTGGAAAGAATCAGAAACTATGCATTTACTTTCGTTGTTTTCTGAAAGTAAGGCTATGTTTATGTCATCCAGAGCCCAAAAATCGTTTAGCTCATGCAAATTTGGTACGAGCCGGGCAAATTGAAGCCAGCGAAACTGAACAGTGTCTGTCAATGTTATATCACAAACTTCCAAGTTTATTGAAGTTGTTTTCTGCTGGATTGCCTGTTTCATAAATGTGTCGTATCCACGAATTCTATTCGGAACATGTCCTTTAGATATATTAGGATAAAGATAAAGAAGAGGAATCCAATCCTTCTCTACAGATGTTCGTACTGAAAATTCCGCACCTTCATTTAAATCATCAAGTTTAACAACTTCATTTTCCAGTGATGCGAATATTCTAAACTGTATAAGACTGCATGGAGGAAGATTATACAATGATAAAATAACTAACTACAGTGTATTATAAACATTCAAAAAATTTTAGAATCTGGAGTGGAAATGTTTTTGAACATTATCCTATGAATACAATTGCTGCTGTATTATTTAATACACAGTTTAATACATTAGACTATACACAGTTGAGTTCACTCATGTGTGGTGGGTTAGGGTAGTGTGTACAAATGTGTAGTTTGATATTACTGTCATTAGACATAACTTACAGTCTACTTTGATTGATACAAACAAAACTGAATTCAAACTTATTGTTTTCGAAAATTTGAAGTCAGCCGCTTTCCTCCATGTGACCTGAAGACGTCTGGGTGTTATTTTTTGAGTACATCCAAATCTGTCATTGAATCTTTATGTACAATAGAATAAGAAATTAAATTTTAAAAACCCTGCAGTAGTATTTTTATAATTTTGCCAGCTTTTTTAATTGTAGTGATTAACCAGTTTATTCATTTAGTGTCAAACATAATCTTCATGAAATTAATTTATATACACTGTTAAAACAGGGTGCTTAAATAACACCTCGCGAAGTGTTTACCACGAGGCACTGTCTGGACACCCACATTGAGCCCTTATAACTTCTATACTAATATGTATTATACCAAGTGAGTAAATATAACAATAGCTTATATCCTTTAGTTTCTTCATTTCAAATATCTTTTATTAATGACTATCTATGGAGACAATATAAAGCTTTAAAGTGGGGTGTCCAGGCAACACCTATTTAACACCAAAATTAAGTTATCCAAACACCCCATTTTTAACAGTATATATCCATACTTGGGAAATATACCTGAAAGAACGAATGTTTAATGTCAGTTATGGCATAGGAAAACTTTTAATAAACTATAATTCTTAATTAATAAATGATAAATGATTGATACATAGTGGTAAGAAACTTAGCTAAAAATTAGGCTCTATGAAAAATCAAGTATTATTGATTATGCCCTATTTCAGCTTAATAAAAACCATGCCGCTTTTTTTATGCAGCTTCTATTATTATACAATAAATTATACATATCTTATATATAAATGTCATATATAAGATATGTATAATTCATTGTAATAATAGAAGCTGCATAAAAAAAGCGGCATGGTTTTTACTAAGCTGAAATAGGGCATAATTAATTGGCGAGCGAGACACTTACAGGGGTAACACAATCGAAAATCGGGGATGTTAGTTTATTGGCGAGCGAGCGTAGCGAGCGAGACACTTACAGGGGTACCACAATCGAAAATCGGGGATGTTTATTTATTTATTTATTTGTATATATGTATGGACGTATGTATGTCATTTTGTACTTTGACCCTCGCGTTTTTGTGTTAGTTCGGTAGTCTACCCCGTCCCAAATTGCACTAAACAGAGTCCTCTGGTGATCGATCAGTACCCGTCATCACCCTAGAAATTGAATTGCTTACCGTTTTGAATTCTTTTGCGGGTGCAGTTACAACTTGAAAACTTAAGGGACTTCCATTTCTATTCGAGTTAGTGGCGGTGGTAAGTCAATGCGCTCTTTGTCATGGTTATAAGCCGTGCGCAAC
>WLWI01004159.1_pt1 | contig 12291 bp, 8 predicted proteins | sample 6701501 | NCBI WGS metagenome assembly WLWI01 (sample SAMN12718690, study PRJNA515312) | sponge metagenome | isolation source: marine sponge | host: Mycale hentscheli | place: New Zealand: South Island, Marlborough, Capsize Point | collected 2014-11-01
TAGCTTAAGTCGTTCCCACTATAATAGACCTAACCATTCCCTTCCGTCGGCTTGAAACAATACATTTTTAAGAAATCGATCAATCTTTTCTCGATATTTACGCACGCCGCGTTGTGCCCGGTTTTCCCGTAGACGGTCACATATTTTGACACTATGCCAAGAGGAAAACACAGTTTGTTAAAACATCACCCCACATTCAAAGCTGTATATTTATGCATCAAATTTGGAAGATGTCATTTAAGCAATTGTAAGCACGTTCCTACATAAGAACCAATCGAACATTGTATGTATGTGTGTATGTATGTGTAAGTGAATGTTATTTGTAAATTAAATGATTATGAAGGTTCCTTAGTCACATGGGAAATGTCAGTATGCAATTCCTTGTTCTAATCATGTACTTGTAATCACTCATATAAAAAGTATTTTACTTGGTATGTTTGTCAATTCTTCATGTGTCATTCTCCAATTTAAATTATATATTCAAATTCAACTCAATACGTTGATGAGCGAAGACTTCATTGAGTTAACCCTCACCAACAACCAATCATGCGCCCATAGCTATGTTTACAATTATGTGGTGCTTTCATTATTACACTTTTCTCAAGTAAATTTAATTAATATATACCTTCCTGAGGAGCCACCACTGCAGCTGTAGCAATCCACAACACAGCATCAATGAGTACAATGATGAGATTCAATATCCAAAATAAAGTACTGACAATTCCTGTATAAAAATTAACATTAAAGTACATAAATACTTTCCATCAAACTTACCGTTCTTATTTTTTCTGAAAATAGTGACGATGGTAACAATTAGTAGACTAAGAGATGCTGCCCACAAAACAAGTCCAATGACCAAGGCTGAAACATTTCCAGGAGACATTTTCTCAGCATCTGGTAAAATAGCTTCACATAATATTATGGTAAACTTGATAATATAACATGTAATCATTTGAATAATTAACTATCTACTCTTATCATAACTTAAAACTAACATAGTATAGTTCAGCTGAAAGCTAGAAAGCAATCCATAGATAATTTTTGCCATACAATGAGTAACATTTGTATTGTTAAAACATTAATTATGAGCTTCTGTATGCTCACAAAAAGTCTTCTTTATCGTAAATATATCTTTATATACATGTATACAATTAAAATACAATTGTCACTCACTCGCTCAAATCAGAAACTTTTAATCGCTCCAAACCTGAGCTTACAGCTATAATTGCCTGCAATGTAGTGCTCAGATTTTAAACTTATCTCACAGCAACCTTTTTCTAATAGACATCACTCATGAAATTTTTAACTCAAACATCCAGCTAAATCACATATCATTATGTATGTACTACATTAACAATTACAATTCAGGCAAAAATTGTCAAAAGAGTTGTATACTAAATCTAGAGTCTCTATGTACACAACCGATGGCACATTATGATTAAATTGACTCTTAATGTGACTTTATAATGGGTTTTGCTGTAATACAATAGTGGTGATAAGTCTTACTATGAGGTTTAAAATGGCAACAATTTTAAGGTGTGTCATATTATATATCCATATGTTACCTTTAACCATAGAAAACTCATCCTCGATTAAGATAGATTGACCAATGTCAAATTGCACTGCATAGAATATATCCTGCTCATTAATTGATAAATTAGCCGTGGATATAGAAGAGTTGATGGATCCATTAAAAGACATCCGTGACAATGCATCAGACTTGTTCCTTCCAATATAAACTACACATGTTCCATTAGTACTTGACACACATGTGACAGACTCCAGACAAATAGATGGATTGACTGCTATTATGGAATTGTTCATTGCACCAGCTACACAACAATACGCAAACAGAATAATATTATTAATATTGTTAACACTAAGCGTGCATGTGCGAGAGGGTTACAGTATTTAGTTTGTCAGTCGGTAAGTCTGACAGTCAGTCACTCTGCCACACAGATGTCAAAAATGGAAGCCTCCTAGAAGATTGAAACAAGTATCAAAATATTTAACCTGAACATTTTAAGTCCCTTTAATGTGCCAGAAATTTCGACATATTTTTTTCAGAAAAAAGTTAATTATTTTTAGGCCATACGATCTTAAGTGATTGTCGGTAACACCCCCTTATAGTCACATCGTACTCACATGAGCTAATAATTTATTCGCTGACTGGGGTATTTTGCTGTAACTTATTCTCAGCAGTTTACAAGAGTGCTTGAAGCTTCCCATTGAAACTACACTGATGAAGTGAGTGTTGTTTGTGTGTTAAGCTTCTCTTATGAAGACAGAATTAATGTCTACAGTTTGATTGTACGAGTTGCATATTGACTTGTTCAAGCTTTATATATCGACATGTGTGAACATACACATTGGCATATTCATATTGATACTACTCCAAATAAATTATTACTTTGGTCTTTGTAATAACTAGCTAGAGTATAGTAACGCAGAGGGTTTGCACGATGTGTGCTTTATTGTTTATTTACTGCTATGAGCATGTATATAATTATATAATGTGTGTATAATATCTATTTGCATTAAGAATAGTTCACAGATAGACTTGACATTATGTGGTAAGCTGAGTAAAATGTATCAAGATGTTGCCTCCAGATAATCAGTAATCAAGTGCTGTTAATCTTGTAACCCAATAATGGCTACTTTGTCTTAACTCTCTTTCATTTACACCTATTGTTTAAATATATAATTTTCATAATAATGAATGTATGTTTGCTTGCCTAGTTCAAGTATAATAATATGATTCAAGAGAGATTATTCTAGTTAGTAGAAATTTTTTGTTTGACTAAAGATAGAAACTGGTATTAAGTGATTCTCCATCATATTTTATAATAATGATAGTAATGATATCAAAGGTTCAGAATTTAAGCCAAAGTCTGAAAAAATATGATTATCATTCCTTCTTTCTCTCAATATTTCAGTTTTTAAATGAAACACAAATCTAGATGCAAGTTAAGTTACTTAAACATTTTTATATACCATTTGATACAAGGTCATACAAAGTTATTTATTAGTTCATCAATGAAATGTATAAAACAGCGCTATTAGCTTCAATTTAAAAAAAGATGGATTTATTTTGAATTTCATTAACTAACAATTGTGTGGTATAATAATAGTCTACTATGCATGCACAATAGGTGAACAAGCTGTGTTCACAGTGGAGCTAGCCAGCCAAAAGTGCTCTGTGATGTTTAGTAGTGCTTGGAGCTGCAGATAGCTATATGAGTATCTTGCTGCAGTTCTTCAATGAAACTAGAGTGTCAGAGAGTGGCAGTAGTTGCCAAAGGCCTTTTGGGTGGAGTAAGTGCATTAGTGACCTTGCAAAAAAAAAAAAAAAAGCCGCTTCACACTTGTTTTCTTAGTGATAATTGCCTGAGAAAGTAAATACAAAACTTTGAATGGCCTAACATAATTTTGTTATTAAGAATGGTTGAACATAATATTAACTAGATAATTCCATAAAATTATTATTAGAACTGACCAATGGCTTCAGTTTGGTTGAAGGAACTGGTCCTCAGATCATTGTTACTGGCAGTGATTTCTACATAGTACTGGCCATATCCAGGTTCCTGTGGAACAATGATTTCCTCTGTGCACTGCATCTGAGTTAAGTAGACTGATCACATTAGTTGGGTCACTCTTTAGCCCTATGACGCACTCAATTTCCAATCCTAGACATTGTGCAGTGAGAGAACCCTTAAAAATGAAAAAGATGCTGAATTAGTAGAGCAAACACATAAAAAAAAATACACTGGTGTACAAATTTAAGCCAATTAAGTGACAACGTATGTGTGGCCAGTAAGTATTGCATGTAATAAATTATAAAATTGATAAATTAAAAGGAACTAATAATGTGTAACTAATAAACATACTAATTTCACAAACTTGCTTAGCTTGCTAACTATTATTTAGGTATTCACTAATTAGGAATATCAATTCGTGAGTGAGTGAAGTAAGCGAGACAGTATAAAGAATAGGTAATTGAAATCTGATTAATGTTATATTTGCTATAATGTTCCTGCATACTCTACTATATACAGCACTAACATGGTGAGAAATTAAAAACTTTTCGTGAATTTTTCTCTCATTTATGGTATTAATCTTGAATACCACAATTTCCACGCTAGATTAGGAAAAGTATGGTTCGAGTAACTTTTGGTTGGAGATGGTAATTCTTCAGTACAAAATTTCTATACGTACTGGACAGAATTAGTTCAACAGATTTGGATCGTGCTTGCCTAGCAATACTGAAATTATTTTAATGAACTCAAATAGCTCTTTGGCTCAAAGCTAAAAAATTATATAAGATTATAATGTTTTGGATGACATAATAGTTGTTGCAGGCTTAAACTGGATTACAAGGAATAAAAATATTACACACAATCAGAGATATTATTGTATTATTTTTACGTTATTGTTTTAGAGAAATTTATTTCTCTTAATTATTTTGTCAAAACATTCATAAGTATACTTACCAATATCGTCCAAGTTATTGAAATCTGAGAGAGTTTTAAGTTCTGATTGTAGACTTTTTTCACTGTCGTAATATTAATTCTTCCAAGTTCTAATATTTGAATAAAAATAAACACATCAAGTATGTCAAGTAGCCAGTTTTCTTATGAGAGCTTAAATGCATGTATGCCAATTGAGCATGCTAAAAAGTTGCTAAGTTATTAAAGCTAATTTTTATAGCAGATAGGCTTTTGTGTAGCACAAATTTTGATGACAAGAGCATGGTAATTATTCAACACCCTTCAGCAATATGTAATGGAGCCATGCATGGGAATGAGCTATTATAATTGCGTATATTCATACAAAAATTATTCAGAAGATGAAGTTGACAACACTTATATGTGACTGTCTACAGGAAAACCGGGCACAACGCGGCACTCTTCGAAAAATTTTTTTTGCACATACAGAGTTGTCGGCGTCCAGATATTGAGCTCTCCAAGTTTTATCGTCATAGCTTAAGTCGTTCCCACAATAGTACACAAAGCACATGTATTATTCATGATTACACACACCGTCGGTTGTCGTTGGTCGTCATCGTTACTGACACACAAACGTATTATTATATAGAAGATTAATAGTTTTTAAAAAATATGGAAACAAAGAACTATAATTCAAAAATGGGCATAAAAATCTTTCCCAAATTGAGAAGGGTGATTCTACAAGTCTAAATCATAGCCTTAAATAAATTAAACAAAAAATTAAAGAATAAAAGAATCATTACAAAATTAAAAAAAAATTAATTTCTCGAAAAAGTTGGGAATCAAGAAACGCAATAAAGTCACACTAAGTGTTTGACAATTTTCAGAACTTCTTAAGTAGTTGATTAATGACAAGGCAGTGATGAGTTAGGGGTGTAGAATCACCATTCTCAATGTGGGCAACTTTTGTGATGCTCAGATTTCGAATTAACAATTTGGCTTTATAATTCTTTGTTTCCGTATTTTTAAAACAACCTAGGTTTTTTTCAACATTTATGAGATGTTTTTTTAAACTGTAACATTATTAATGCATTATTAATCTTCTATAATAATAATATGCTTGTGTGTCGGTAACGACGACGACCAACGACAACCGACGGTGTGTTCATGAATAATACATGTGCTTTGTGTGGTTCGGATAAAGTATCATCACTTTATGGTAGATAAAGTGTCATCACATTCAGTAGAACGTGCTGCTTACTTCTAAAAAGCGGGTGCAATAGACTATTGAAGGCAGCGCAGGTTTCAAAAAAAGAAGGCAAATAAACGGAAGAGAAAGGAAAAGGCGATTAATCGTAACTGAAAAGTGGATGGAATCGGCGAAGTAAGGCGCTGTAGGATTAAATTGGAAGGGAAGAGAAGGCAAAAAGGTGAGTGATCAATTATAACTAAACAGTGGGCGGAATCAGACGAGTAAAGGTGGGAGTTAGTTTTCAAAAGAAAGGCTAAAGTATCATGTATATGTTTAAATTTTTTAGAGCAACGCGAATTATTTTACAACATTATGAAGTGTTTTTTCTTTGCCATAAGTATTCATCTTTATATGATTCCAGTTCCATATCTAATTATTCACTAGGAATGTTATGTTTTTTCAACTCTTGAACTTACCATAGCCTTCTACCGCAATATGATTACTTAATAAAGAGTCTCTTCCACAATAAATAGAAACTCCTTCTAAGTAGCTGAAATTTCCGGACAAAGTTGATACAATATCAATGATAGATGAGCCAGTAGCATTAACAATAGTAATATTAACCGGAGAGTCGATTTCATTAGTAGGAAAATTGTCCGTTTCGTCATATATATATTGTGCCACCATTGATCCATTGATAAACCAATTTAATATAATTGAAACATCTCGACCAATACAAGTTAGTTCAATTTTGCCAGGGCAAAATGACCCATTAGTATTTGGTGGACTAACTTGTATTATATAGCTTCCACTGCCACCACCTCAAATACAATAAAAAATTTAATTATTACAAGATTGGCTTTCTATTAGACAAACAATTAGCACTAATATCATATCACATTAAATCATAGCTGATCAAGAACATGCTTTCACAATGCTACCCTTTACTATGTACGAGGTAGCCAGCTTGATAACTGTGCTCAAGTTTGTGTATTTTTACACTTTCTTTCATTGTATATTATCAACTATGCATTTTTCAGTCATTAAAATATTTTTATTTTATTCAAGGTGCTATTGGACATTTCAAGATAAGCAAAGCTATGGAGAGAGTGAAGAGATTGATAGTACATATATGTGTGTGTGTGTGTGTGTAATGGATTAAAAGCAGCTAGCTACTTCTGACAATGTACCATTCGTTGGGGAGCTCCTAACAACATCATACAATGGGTAGGAATAATCAAATAGTACGAGGAGGTGCGAATTTATTAATGGCTTGCATTGTACAACTTATACTAGGATGTTTTAAGATAGATCGTAATAGCTACATTGGATCCTTTACTTGATAGTACCCCAGAACCATAAATTTTAAATAAAAACTGTTTTGGGAATGTGTTAAACTATGGTAAAGGGTGAGAGCTGAGGCTACCACAATTCAAAATACAAAAATAGATGCTTTTTTCCATCTTTTCTCTTTATTCCAAAATGAAATTTTCAAACCGAAGCCAGCACTTAGTTTTAATACAATGACTACACTCCTACTTACATTAATAAATGGGAAAAAGTTGGGGGAGGGAGGGAGGCTAACCCCACCCCCAACTGTCAAAAATTGGGGCAGTCACCCCCTTGCCTTTTCTACTCCCCTGCACGTCTTTGTTTAAGTGCAGATTCAGGAAGTAACATTGAACTTGAGGTTACCCTCCTAATTAACCAGGTTTAGGTCTTGTTTAAAGGAGACATTGGTATGCATATAACTTCAACATAGTCAATTGTGGCACAAGATCAAACAAAGCTGTTTTATGATTTGTTATGTTCTTTGTTATTTTATCCCGTTATAGTTCTGTTACTTGAAACTCGATATCATAAAACACTTCAAAATGTAAAATGTAAATTAGATTACTTTTGTCACTTACTAGGCTACATATTCAGTTGTTCTAAAGACCTAAAATTTATATATAAGTAACAGTATTACTTTACAGTTTATTTGCTGTTTTATTTATCATCACTTCATTATCTTATGTCTAATCAGTGACAAATGGGTTCATGAAGCAAAACAATTCAGAAATTATATATGCAAACAATACAATTAAAAAAACAGACACCTTTACATAATGAGTGAATGGTTCATGTTCTCAACTTCTGAATTGATTACAACATCCACTCAACAAGGAACCTATTGCAGAGTAGTTCTCTGCACTTCGTAACACTTGGCTATATTATATTATAAAAATGAGTAAAAAAAAACTGACTCACAGCAGAGATTGAAAGCAGAGAACAACATTTATTGCACAAGCATCATAAGCAAGACATTATATCTAGGAGATCATAGCTAGCTCCTCCATTTACTGCAACTAGTTAGATATTGCTATAATAGAGTACCTACCAATTACTCTTGATAATACAGCAGTTGTGGCCAATAGTAACTTCCCTATATACGACATAATTTCGAAGCTGAACTGAACTTTTCAGCTGTTTTCGCGATAAAGTTGGGTGAGTCGGTTTCAGTTACGCCCTCCTGGATTTTATTAATACCCAGCTCGTGAATATTATTAAAATTATCCAACCAGTATTACTAGTCTCGTTGGCCAAACCCTTTACCCAATCGATACGTAGGTAAAGGGTCTGGCCAGAGAGACTAAGTATTATAGAGTCCTCTATATGAATGTAGAAAAAGGCGCTATCTGGATACCAAATACTGATAGCTTCAGCTTCTGCAGGTACTAGGTTAGACTGGGTTAGCCAGACACTTTATCTTCTGCTTCGCTGGGAAAGGGTCCGCTTCTACCTGAATCACAGCTCCAGTCACAGATTTTACACTCTGTAAGCATTTTGTTATTGAAAATTCCAAAGCTTTATTATGTTCTCTTTCATCAGTTAAAAACTGCAAAAAGTAGATCAATGACACTATAACTGAATAATGTAAAAGCTTATGCAAAACAAGAATTGTAAACAAAATACCAAATAGAGTAGCTATGAAAAAAATAACAACACTGGACTACAAAAAAATTGAATAAGGACAAACAATAATTCAAGCATGTGAAATTTAACTTGACTTGAATATTATTATAATAGAAGATCCATTCAAGATTTATACTAGCTACTACAACAGTCTCTTAATAATTGTTTAGTACTTCTTAGGCCTATAAAGACCTTTGAAATTCTAGCATAGAGCAAAAATACAGTAAACAGAAACTTTTAGGTCATAGCAATCTTCCTATGAATTATGGTCAGCCCTTTTACCTTGCTTTCCCCCTCCTCCTCCGTTCCTTCCTCCCAGGCTAAACTAATATATGCAAGTTTATGGTAAATATGACTAGGGTGTAATTTATAATGTATACTGGTGTTAATTGTCTTTAAATTTAAAGAAGTTGAAAATATATAAGTCCCACAATTAGCAGTATAGCTCATATACCTTCATTTTAAGCTTGTGTTATATTAAGTTAGTTGTAATAAATTAGAACAAGCAAACAATTAGTTCAATACTTTTTGTACACAGTAAACTTCGACTGTGCAAGCTAAATTTACTTTTATAATCACAAATCACTACAAAGCCCAATTGTAGCCCTTTATGTTAACTTGATGTGTAAACTGATGAAGATTCACGTCTAAAATATTGGCAAAATTATCACACGTAATGTAATGATCACATAATACATCTATGTATTACATCAGTACATGAATTACTACAGTAAACGTTTACATTAGGCTTCTTATAGTACATTAGTTCATGCATACATAGATGCCATCTGTTGTTGTGTCTTTCTTGTGATGAATTGAGTATGCTTCGTTCTTCTTCATTTTTGTAACTTCACTTTTTATAGTTGGCTTCTCAGAATTAATTTGAGCTGAAATGATACCATAAATAATTAATTATTGATAAATTTTCTTTGGTCTTACCTTTATTGGTGAGGTAATGCAGGATAATGACACCTCCCGTAACCACTAATACATTAATATCAGTTACTACAGATGCTACCTTTAATAAGACATCAGCTTTTATTACAAGGGACTTGCTGCATTGGTCTACAAAAATGCATAAGTAGCAGACAAAATGACTATTTTTTGTTATAATACAGCAATATAAACCTTACATGTTAAGTAGAGAAAAGAGAATAAAAGGCAATTGAAAGAAGTAGACAAATTAGACAATTAATAAACATTTTTGAGTGCTTATAATTTCTTACAATGTGTCCACTAAACTGACTGAATAACAATTTTTCAATTTTTGTCGATATTTTAATGTATGAATGAATTTTGTTGAAAGATTATATTGACATGATAAAATATCATTGATTACTTACCTGAACTTAATCCAGTTATAATGCTAGTCACTAGCCACAGGATAAATGAGATTAAAAATAGAATAGTTTGCACTATAATCAAGATCTTGTCATGTGTACAGTAAGAGTTAGTAAATTTTTCTTCTGCACATATAAAAAATGTTGTTATGATATGTCAAGACATTTCATTAACAAGTTAATGTAATTTAATGAGCCACAGGCTAGTGAAAAAATAATTTGAGTGAAATATTTTGCCATATCACACTGATTGTGTATAATAAGGGTTTTATTGTACGCTAAATATCTTCACTGGTGGAGCTCATACCAGAGTTGGTAACTCATTGGGTTGAATAGGCTAGAAAAATTTGAGTGCGTTAGCTTACAAGGGCCCCTCACACCCCCAGCTGATATTTTAAGAGCCACTCTAACCATGTTAAATAAGCTTCCCTAGAGGAAATAACTATAAAATCCCAAAAAATAGTTATGCTAGGCCAGTTTCCATAAACTGCAAGCTTATTTGAGGTTACCTACACTGTAAAAATTATAGCGTGAAAACCCACCAAATTCACACCAAACTGGTGGTGTGAATGCCCACCACCTATGCATAGTGTGTCCTTCACACTTTCTTCCTAGTGTGAATACACACTTAGTGTGAAGGAATAGCATGGACCCTTTACCGAACATTAATTATATTCATATGCAGGCAAAACCCAATGCTATTATCACTGTAATCTACCTTATAAATGTTTTGTACACTTGTGTGCTAGATAAGAGAGTTTACTAAGATTTTAGTCGTTGATTAATGAGATCTGGGATTACACCAATCCCTTTTTGGAAAAAAAAATGTTGATATGTGTTACTAGAATCAATGTAACTTAGAATAATTCAGCATTAATGTAAGTATGAGTTCATAGTGATTGTGGTGAGAATTCACACTAAATTTGGTGTGCACTTCACACCCAAATGATGAGGTGTGCGCATCACACCATATTTTGGTGTGACTATTGTTACAAGTGATTCACGCTTAATTTGGTGTGAACTACACACCTTTTGGTTTACAGTGTATACCTTCATTATTCACTCCAGTATAGTCTGTCACATTATATGCAACAGTTCTACAAAGCAATAAAGTTGAATTAAACAACAATTGACTGGCATCAGGATGCATTAAATTTTTAACATACAAACAACAAATGTATTAACTGATTTAATTTTCTTTATTATTATAATAATTTAGTCATTCACGGCTGAAATAATTACTATAATTGCACATTTTTCTCGTTCTAACAGCCAATATTGACCCCTTAAAAGGACTTCGGCAAGAAGTCACGTTAGCTAAGTTTAAATTAACAACATTGGCTGTTAGAAAGCGAAAAATGTGCAAGTATTAATATTTTAATAATAATAATTAGTGTGTATTCTCTCTATTTCACAGGCTTTTTAAACAATACAAAATTAAAAATATTTAGTCACCACTTATGAATCAAACCCAGTACCACTCTCTGCCACTGAGCTACCATAACCAGTCGGCAAACAAACACTCCAATTCTGTATTTGTACTGTTAAGGGTACTGCTATGCTGTCTCACCAACAGACTAACGGAAAGTTAGTTTTCTTCTTTTTCCAAAGATTCTTTCTCAGCCTTCTTTTGTCAATAATAATAATAATAATTTTTTTTTAAAAATAAAAAAAAAAATAAATAAATAAATAATAATAATAATAGTAATAATAATAATAATAATAATAATAATAATAATAATAATAATTTATAGCTACTCTACCAACATGAAACTATGCTGGTTTGTGGCTCTATATATATTACAGTTAAACAATGATAAACAAGGTCTTGTATACAATTGCACATACCTCGCACTCTGAACGCGCTTCCGATACTATTAGCTAATATATTCTTGTGCTGCAATTTGATTTTGTGGGCGTCTTTTATCAGGAGTCTCAAATGTCACAGTGAGGGCAAGGGGTATGCGATACCATAGAGAGGAGTGCAAGAGTGAGGATGACTGCTGCGGTAATAAAATACCTCCTCCGTTCTGTCAGTCTGTTTACCCGAAGACCCCTTACCAGAGCAGGTATTCTGGATGTAGAGTGTAGAGACACCCGGTTCAGGAATATTTTGCGATTGAACCTAACGAAGATTCCTGGAAACCTTGGATGGGAAGTATCGGGTGAAACTGGAATCTTTCCTGGCTCATGCGCGTACACGGGTCGTCACCCCCCAAAATTAAAAGTGCCAAGCCACACCTCTCTCCGACCTAGTCCTTTCTACCCACGCAGTGAGCTCCATTTTGCTCACTGGGAACAGAGCGTGGGTTTTGAGCTGTTATAGCTGCGGTCGCGCTTCAGACGTCGCTGGAAAGGT
>WLWI01004161.1_pt1 | contig 12290 bp, 9 predicted proteins | sample 6701501 | NCBI WGS metagenome assembly WLWI01 (sample SAMN12718690, study PRJNA515312) | sponge metagenome | isolation source: marine sponge | host: Mycale hentscheli | place: New Zealand: South Island, Marlborough, Capsize Point | collected 2014-11-01
CCGTCCGGGCAGACTAAATTCCCATTCTCATAAATACGGATATTCAATAAATTATAAGCTTGGAGACTTCATCATAGTGCATATGTTTCACTACCTTGAACAATGCAGCAGCTACATTTTCAAAATATTTACGTTTCATAGGAATTTCCTCAACAAAATTTGTGAAATAATCAGTTATAGTTAAAATGTATCTGTTTCCTTGATGTGATGCAGGAGAGATGGGGCCAATGAAAAGTCAATACCAATGTGGTGCGCCATGGTGATGCAACTGGTACTGGATGGAGCTCTGGAGTAGATTGGCTTAATTTGCCATGGCACAGATCACAATTACTAACCTGGATATATCACAATTAAAAAATAACAACACTCTTTGTCATCAGTTGACCACACCATACGCGTTGTATATCTATGACCACACTCACTTCTGTACAAGTTTATAATTAATTCGAGCGCACCCGGGCGGACCGAAATTAGCAGGGTGGACCTATTTTGGCTGCCAATTTCAGTCCGGCCAGACCGTATTTGGCGGGGGACCAAATTTTGCGTGACAGCACCTGCTAAAACTAGCACTTTCTACTGAATGTGACGACCTTTTACCTACCATAATGTGCCGCTACTTTACCAAACCGTACAAAGCTCATGAATTATTCATGATTACACGTAGTTACTGACACTTAAGAGAGCTCCAGCTGTTTGAATTTAAAGATTGTGTTTTACTTAATCAGTTTGTAGAGGGACCAATTAAAGGACTTTAAATTTTGTGTGGTTTTTGTGTTTGATAATACTTCAGCCCCCTCCTCTTCCCTTCACAAGTAAATGTTGCTCCCAATATGCCCTCACTAAAGTCCTTGTGAAGTCTTTTGTATGTCAAACTCAAAGATTTCTCAAAGGTGGATTCAAATAATATCAAAAACACAAAAACTACACCCATAAGAGGAAGGGCCACAGAGAAGAATCCAGGAATATACCTTTTATAATACCCTATCATTCCCAGGAATGAGATCAAATCCTTCTTTGTCTTTCTTGAATGAACTCCAAGCTTCAATTCTGACTTCAGGAATACTAACCGATCCTTTTGCTCTGTGCCTTAAGTATTCAATTTCTCCCATTCCCCAAACACATTTGCTAGGTTTGGCTGTTAGTCAAAATTGTCTCAACCAGTCTAATACTTCCCTCTATAATATGATCTTCCCATACTGCACTGTATATCACAATGTCATCAATGTAGCAACTACTGAATGACTCTACACCTTGTAGCACAGTATTAGTAGACCACTGAAAAGTTGATGGTGCATTCATTGGTCCAAAAGGCACTCTAGTGAAATGGTGTTTACCCCAAGGTGTTTGAAATGATCACAATCAATGGAAAATTCATTGATTACATTAAAACAATTGTTATGTACTCATACTAAATGAACTATTCCATCCTCAGAAGATTCTTTCATTTTATCTACAGATGCTTCAGGAAAAGGGATTGGAAGAATTCTGAGTGAACAGCTGAATTGGACAGGAATACCCCATAGCTTACTTCAGAAAGAAGCTCACAGGAGCTGAAATGAACAGTTCAGTTAGAATGTTTGGCAGTTGTGAAAGCAGTGGACCACTTTGCTGCACTTCTAGTGAGAAATCATTTTACAATCTACACTGGCCATAAAGCACTGGAGAGTTTACAATCATTGAGAAGATTGAATGGCAGTTAGCAAGTGGGCTCTACAGCTTCAACATTCAAAGTTTTCAGTTATATAGACATGGACAAAATCACAAAAATGCTGATGGTCTTCTCGACAAACTTGGGATGTCAATACCGAGAATGTCAATACCGAAGATGTCAGACTGGAAGGAGGGGATGTGTAGAGGGACCTGCTAATGGGTGCACCGGTAGCATCATAATCGGTAGCATCAGTAACTTTAGAATAACAGGGCAACTATAAACAGAGCATCTTTTATTTACTAATCATATCACACATTCATTATTATTTCATTGTAGTATAAAAGGATTTTCAATTTGTATTTTGTGCAGTTTGATAATATTTGAATCAACCTTAGAGAAATCTTTGAGTTTGACATATACAAAAGACTTCACAAGGACTCTAGGGAGGGCAAATTGGAACATTTATTAAAGTAGTGTTCAGCCCCCTCCTTTTCCCTTCACAGTTCCTTTCACCTGTTTTCCAAAGATTAATGGATATCGCGTTAAGACCTTGCTATGACTGTGCAGCTCCATACCTTGACGACGTAGTTGTTTTTCTGCATCCTGGTATGACCATCCTCAGACTATAGGAAGTGGAACTGTGGCTTACCTGCCCATCCAGTGGAATCTATGTCTAAGTTTGTGCAGCCTATCACCAAGTGGGATTTGCACTCCTTTTTAGGTGCAATATCATACTACAGAAAGTTTATTCCTTCCTTCAGCCTCTACTCATACAAGCTCACCCCAGCCACTGCCAAAACTGCTGTCAGTTGGTTGGAGGAAATGCTGGAGTCTTTCCATTACTTGAGGTCAGTTTTATGTCATGTTTGTTTTTTACATGTACCTGTTCAATCTGATGATTTTTCTTCAGAAACTGATGCATCCATAGCTGGTATTGGTTGCGTTCTCAATATACATAGACTTAATGCTGTATTACCATGTGCATTATTACTCCTAGAAGGACCAGCCATTGTTTGGCAAGCACTTCAATATATATATATACATACCACAACACCCCAATCCAACTGATCTCTTCCAAATCCTCAGTCACAAGGATGGGCTCTCAAACTTTAGGAGTTTACTTTTGATGTCATCTACAAGGAAGTAAAACTCAACAGCAATGCAGGTACCTTTTCAAGGCAAGCCTTGACGCCATAATCTCCTCCAGTTCACTCAGCAGACTCAACCAATAATCGAGAGCTCAGCGAGGGGGTGTGTGTGTGTGGAGGGGGGGGGGGGGGGGGGGGGGGGGGGGGGGGGGGGGGGGGGGGGGGGGGGGGGGGGGGGGGGGGGGGGTGTGTGGAACCTCACCCACATGAAGTACTAGTTCTCCATGTTGAACAGAGAACTCACAAACAACATTACATATAACAATCACCTTCCCATGCAAACAACATTTTTCTAGAAATGGCCTTCATCACAGTTACCAACTGTCCCGAAATCTCTGGGACAGTTCCGGATTTATCACTTAGCCACTGTCCCACAACGGAATTGTACTCTTTCTATTGTTTGTCCCGGAAATGATAAACTTTGTGTCTGATTATTATGCTATACATGGTCTGCCAAACTAGCGAATGCTTCCACTGTTCTAAAAAATTGGAGTGTTTATTTTATTTTAGAATTGCTTTTTTTCATGAATGGATCAGATTCAATCTGAAGAAAAGTGACTGCGCAGACTTCGGCGACCACTACCTATTGTCACTGGTTGCAGAAAATCACCTTAAATATTATATTTTAAAACTATCATGCTTCTTTGTATTGTTGTGATTTTGGGTGTGATCTGGGATGAGGCTTAATGTAGAAAAGTTGGCAACTTTGCCTTCATGTGTGGACTGTTCTCATTGGTCACTCTTCATTCTTTTTATGTTTCACCAGTGGGTGGCGGTACATAATAATCCCTGTTCTCCATGTTGAACAGAGAACTCACAAAAAACATTACACTTATCAACCACCTCCTTAGTTATATACACACACACACACACACACACACACACACACACACACACACACACACACACACACAAACAATATTTATCTAGAACTTTTTTTTTGACCATGTGGCCTTCATGTGTGGACTTTTTATGTTTCACCAGTGGGTGGTGGGACTTATATAATCCCAGCATGCCCAGTGAACCTGGTCTTTTTCCTGAAGTAATAGATCACCTCCATCATCTCTGTACTTACACTTTTACTCTAAACCTAAACTAATCTGAAGGCAAGAGTACTACTCATACCTGACCACCCTCATCCACCCCACACCATGCAGGTAGATATTTACAAACAAAAAACATTCAAACCATTTAAACATCTGTACCAAATCACTGCAACCTACTACTTCAGCCACATACCAGGAATCTTCTAGTAACTTTCAGCGAAAATCTTTAGTTCTAAACTTTTGTCTGAAAAAAGAATAAGAAAATTGCATTGAATTAGAGGATGAGAGTTTAGTACTGCATCTCTCATATTCTCTTACCCTGCTCCCCTTCCTCTTAAATATTCTCCCTATAATCATTGCACTTGTGCATGTGCATATATGAATCCAAATATGCACATGAACACTTGCGCAATGACATGAATTTAATTTAATTCTATATTCATAGATAAAAAAATGATGTTTATGTTACACGGCGAGCCAGAGAAATAAAGTGTTGTGTGTCTGCTTTTTTAAGCCCTGCAACATCACAATAATTATATCTGTTATGTGTGCAGTGTGACTTGAATACAAGAAACATTTCAACTTTCTTGCACATAATCACATAAAGAGACTATATCATTTTGATGTAACCACTGGTCATGCTATCTGTATTTGTGTTTTCCATGTAATGGTTATACTTTGTATGTGTAGTTCAGTACTTTCAGTGATATAAAAAAAAAATTGTTCTGAGTCTACTAGTTGACCTCCTGCACAACTAATCCTACTCTGCCAACAGGTTATGGGCCCAGACACAAATCATCACTAGACCAGCAGAAGACTGTAGAACTGGAGTTTTACTTCTCAACAGAAGTATAGGGAGACTCAAAAACTGAGATTGTATGGTTAAAATAAAATAATCATGCCACATAGAAGATGCACTGCCCGATAGCACGAGTGAAAGATGTACTCAGGGGTATAATAGCTGGCACCCTGTTTAGGATGAGGTGACAACTCGAAACTATGCTGCTAAGAAAGATTGTACTGTGGCAATCATTATGCTTGCTGTAGAACCTTTGTTACTCTTTCTCCTTGGAGAATGAAAAGACCCAAAGAAGTAGGACAAAACTGCAAGGTCACTTTCAGAAACAGACTTGGTGGAACGATTACCAGCTGCAAACAAAAACTCTACCAGCCTACCTATTTTGTTGTATGACATTCATCACAGTTCTGCAGGGACAGATTGAGAATGGGACTTGTCACTGAGGGAGCATTGACAGAAAGACTGAGGTACTAGCTCTTCTGGCTAGTTGATCACATGATCAAAGTAGTGCTCAACTTACACCTGCTTCTAAGATGTCACAAGCTACTTTTGAAATGAGTAGGGTCACTTTAAACAAGAATGTTAAACAAATAATAATAGCTTGACATCTAGGCAAGGAGCAGTCCAAAGCTGAGAAATGACGTCCAGATTTAGATGGAATGCTTGTTGCAGCCATTGCTCAGAAATGACAACTGGATTATGGATTTTGGTGCCACATGTCATATGAGCAAATGAAAGCTTGATTATTTAGTAGTGAGCAGTGACCTTAAAAGCAGACATGGTTTTATTGGTGCTGCAAATGTTATTGGTAATGTTAAATTGAGTTCAATTTATGGACTGTTAGAAGAAGTTCTGTGGAAGCCTGATTATTCTCCATTTAATCCCAAAAAGTTGCTTGTGATGCTTTAGTAGAACAGTCAAAATCATGTCATGCCATACTTTTCCAGGTTAATAAGATAATATTCATTATAGGAAACATTTTTATCATTTAACAGCTGCTTTGTAGTTGACATGCACACCATGCATAGGACATTGCCACACTTTTGAAATTGGGGAGGAGGGGAGGGGGGGGGTGCATTTGATCCTTCCCCTATGTCGCTTAATCACTGAGTACAATATGGTAAAAGACTGAAACCAATAACCTATTTGATTTAGAATGATTTTGTTATTTGTTTTATTTTTTTTCATGAGAATATTTCACTTAAGAAAAGTAACTAGCAGTAGCAAATAGTTAGAGAAAAGAGAGAAAAACAATATCCACAGATTTAACCAAACAAACAATATCTAACTGAATCAAAGAATGGTACTTACTAGCTCAGTAAAATTATAGGAGTTCTCACTCAGTGAAATCCCAAGTAACTAAAAAACATCTTAACAATAACCGACCTGTAGGAATCTGCGTGTCCCATATATATACCTGGGAGTCTGATTGCATCATCTATTCGTGTCCGGAAATTCATTTTGTACTGTGACATGGCAATACTCACCCCCGCAGTTATTAACCCTCAGTGCGCATGCGCGAGAGGGTTAAAGAAGAGAAGAATTGAAGATCTGATGAAAGTTCATTCCATTATGCCATAACGCCATAACCACAAATTCAACTGACAGGCATTTCTAAGGAATCCATAGAAAAAATAAAGAGAAATCCAATTGACAATCCTAGTTGGACGATAGCAATTTCGATAAAGACCCTTTACCAGTATAGTCACTGGCTGTATACGCGTTTGCAGTTCTTCTTTCTTCTAATCAGCTTGTAGTAGAAAATGGGAGCAGGTTTGTCTTTTCCAGAGCCAGATTTGACTGGTAAAGTAGCTATAGTAACTGGGGGCAATGCGGGGATCGGTTATGCCACCGCCAAAGCTCTGGCTAGGCTAGGAGCTCATACTTTCATTGCCTGCCGATCCAAGGAGAAAGCAGACGAGGCCATTGCTCTTATGAAAGAAGAATTGTCTCCTAGCGTAGCGGGAGCAAGTGAAAAGGAGAATGTCAACCAAGAAGAAGAAAGTGGCAATGAAGAAGAGGCAAAAGGATCTGGAAAAGAAGTCAAATTGGACTTCTTGCCTCTTGATTTATCTTCTTTTCAGAAGACTGTGGATTGTGTGAAGGCATTTAAGGAAAGAGATCTTCCTCTGCACATTCTAGTGAACAATGCTGGTATCTTTGCTATTCCATATAGTAAGTTGCAAGCAGAATAAAGGTATTTGCGTAGAGAAGTTTGTAAAAAAAAAAGGCCTAAAAAATTATTGTGATGTAAGCAATCATAAGTTTGTTTAATGGCTTATACCAAGTTGGGTTTTCTACTATTAAGTACAACAGAATTAGGTAAAAGAGAGTAATTTTTTTTTTTTTTTTTTTTTTTTTTGCATTTGATGATCTAACTAGTTTGTTCAGGTAATTTTTGTGAAGCAGTGTTCCCCTATATCTAATTGGCTAGGAACGCTTTGTGCCAAATACAAGTACATTAGTATTATTGACCCCTATATAGTTCTGCTAATGAGATTCTAAACAGTTCCTACGTTTGTAGGCTTTGTTATTATTTTAATTTGTGTTGTTATTTACTAATATCAGTGTTGATATAGAGGGGGGATACACTAGGACTTCCCCCCTCCCCTCCTTTCTTCCTCCCACCCACAAATGAAGCTTCCTAGTCACTACATGATGTATAATTTGATGTTCTTTGAATGGATTGGTTTACCAAAATGTTTTCTACCAATACAATTGAATGTTATGTTTTTGCTGTCCAATGACATCCTAATATTCATGTGGGCATTGAGTGAAGGGGTCTGGATTTTGGAAACTCGAACACTATGCTTAGTCTAGACTAAGTGTATGGTTTATAACTTGACTCAGATGATATCATATGTTAGTATTTCCTAGTTTAGTGATGAATGAGTATGAAGCCCAGTAGGCAGTAGATCTAGTGGCACTGCACTGAGAGTCAGAAGACGTAGCCTGTTGAGTTCTTTTGACTTTTATATGTATTAGCTTCTTTTTTATTTTTTATTTTTTTATTTATTTATTTTTTAGGAAAAACTGATGATGGACATGAGACACAGTTTCAGGTAAATACATTTCTGAAAGACTTAGGTTGGCCAATGGTGATACATTTTTCTGGACTGCTTTAGGTCAACCATTTGGGCCCTCTTCTTCTCACTCTCGAACTCCTCCCCATTCTTCTCGCCACGGCAGCTTCATCCGGAGATGGTCGCATTGTGTTTGTGTCCTCAACTGGCCACTTCATGGCGTCTTCATTTAGTGCGGAGGCTGTGGAGTCTGCTGAAGCTGATTATAGTCGTCTAGGAGTGTACAACACTTCTAAATTGTACAATGTAAGGTCATTACATTAAGCAAATGTCCCTTATTGTTCCATTTAATATGACAGTAATTGCTGACGAGTCAGTATTAATTGACTGGGAGATTTAAGTTAACTTCTCTCTCTTCCTTCACTGGTTGGTCACTTTAATAGTGTGTATTTGTATCAGTCAGATTTTCAGCATTCTCATGAATGTAATTGCTGACTAAGTCCTTTTTTTCCCTTTTAGACTTAGTAGTTTTTTATGATCTAGTTCTTCAAATTGTATCATCCTGGAAGCAAGTAGTTTTACAACGTAAGTTGTGAGGCACTATGTTTAAGGGATTAACTTGGAAGTGGTTGTGTGATGTATGTATTCACTGTAAAGCAAGTTATAATCTTATGGTTATCCCATGGGTATATTGCACACTTGGAAATCATTTTCTTTTGGAAAATGTCTTAATTCTTAAATTTTGTGTGCGGAGCTTTCAAAGCTTGCAAAAGGTTTCAACTTTAATTCAGTTCATTAGAAGAGTTAGTTAGTTAGAGGCTCTAGTTGCTTGTTCATAACAAGATATGTACTGTATTGGCTACACCACGACGTGGAGGTCAGTATGGGGCATATGTAATCGGGCAGTACTGACCAAACGGATGGTGCAAGCAACTTGTAACCATGGTTCTAGGCTGTAGGAAATGCACTAAACTAATTTTGATTGGACGGTTTGTATTAGTAATAGCACGGTAACCGTGCTATTTGAGATTAATAGTACGTGTAGTGCTTTTTCAATTGCTTTACGAGCAGAGCTAAAAATAGCATGCGCACATCGGTCAATTACCGTACAAAACTTGATTTGGACCGCACAATCAATGATATGCATGGTCATTGTGTCCGGGCCAAAAGGTGTTGCATCAAAAAGAACCAGAAATAAAGTTTTCTCACTCGCTGGAAAAATGCGATACGCGACGGGCCGGGAAGCAATAATTAAGTCAGTCGCGTGATCCTTCCGATTGTGCTGAAGCAGCAATTTCAGTTCTTCAGAAATTGATTGCGTGCGTGGAGTAGATTGCTACCTTTCCCTCAAGTTTTCTGCGGTGTTCTTCTGATTTAGCTTCTTGTTAGGCGTGTATGGTTGTGTCCAAGAAATCTACGATCTCTTCATTAAGTTTATTTCCTGTTGTCAGCAAAAAAAAGTGCTATTAGCTGTAGCTTCTTTTGTAGCTCTGAACGACTGGACTGGCACTGCTAGTTAATTATTTCTTAACAACTATCACTAACTCACTTATTTAAATCATATAAGGTGTTCACCTGTCAACCTTATAATAAATGATAGTAGTGCATGAACTATAACTATCCTTTGATTCACACTGTTTAACCATACTCTGACCAGTTTAGTAATAACAATAATTTGAATAATGAAATGGGTTGACCACTCAAAATAAGTCAATGTCCAGGCAAACTTTGATTTGTTCGGACAAATTGTCCGGACAATTTTTGAGTGTTATTTTTAGGTCTGTACGAGTACTATTGATCCCTAATAGCACAGGTTACCCGTGCTATCACTCGCTACTAGTAGGCCAGCTTTTAAAGAAAATCATTTGCAATTGTAGCTACACTGTATCGTTCACTCACTATCTCCTTTTTTCAGGATTAGCTTCCTCTGGAACTTCGTTTTCAACATGAGGCTCCTCCTAATCTGTTGAAAAACATTCCGTCTAATATGGGTAGAGCTTCTGTGGTTAAAAATGACATTGTCTCTGACTAGAAAGTACTTGAACTGTATGTTTCCAAGGCTAACATTGCACACGTGCGCACTTACCCGTACTATTTCAATTAGTTACGCGCTATTTCACTTTCCCCGTGCGATTTCAATTAAACAGCTATTTTTCCCATACATTTTTGAATGGGCATTTTACCTTGTAATGGGAAAGGGTGCTATAATGTAAAACCAAAGAGAACTTAGACTAATCTGTTCTATAGACACATTATTGTATATCTTTAAAGCAAGTTTTGTGTACACATAATATATGCAATATTTACGTATAGCTATATATAATTATTTTTGTTCAAATATTTTGTTCTAATTGTTACACTTCTTTAATAGATTAAATACTGTATATTTGGAAGAAGCACAGCCATGGAGTAGAGTGTTCTTACCACATGATACTGTTAGAGTTGTTATCATTTTATTTCATTCCTTGTTGTCCAAACAAGAAAGAATCCAGGCTCAGCTATACCCAGAAGGATGCTGAGTTGTTGACAAAGCCAATGGCTAAGAACTGAACAGTTGTAGGTGCTGGTCCTTTCAAAGATATTCCAAGTGCTTCTATGGAGTAAAACCAGTTTGTGTGTCCAACAGTTCTTATTGCTTTCTTTCTTTCTTTTTTTGTAAGACTTCTGTAAAATGGGTCGGTTTGTAAGAGCTTTATTTAGAATTAAAGCCGCATAAAAAAAGGTCAGGGCACACACTTATATGCAATCCCTTGGCAATGACGCTTAGTATTAGCTAAGTTAATAATACATAGTTATTTTCATGTGTTTATATATATTGCGTATGTCGAGTTGGGGAGTTCCTTGCACTCTCATGACTACTAAGTTAGCAAGTGTGAAATTTTTATTTCTTATACCAGTCTCCTTTTGCAGTTACTTAATAGGTAGTACAACAGGCAGTGTTCTGTGACACTGTTGGGTTTTCAATGTCATAGCAACCACTCACCGCTGCTATGTGTGACTTTTAAAGTTGGCATTTCTTCGAAATATTTGAGCATTTCATCCTACTCTAAAATGAGACTTTTATAGTGCTAATATACGGTCTTATCTCTGATTTAGTTCTGACACTGTAACGGGAAAAGCATATACCCATGATACTAAAAAGGGGCTCTCATCGTTCTCTCTTTATGTATGTAATAATATACCAAATGCCCCATATAACATCTTACTCCACCCCCAGCAATTAATTAGATATCATCTTAAACTTTGTTTAGGTGATGACAGGCTACGCTTTGCAGAGAAAGTTGCCTGAATCTTCCTCCATCACTGTATCTGGTGCGGACCCAGGATTTGTACGTTCATTTTCTCTGTGTGTGTTTGTTTGTGTGTGCATGTGCGCTATTACAAGTGGATTTTGCCTTGTTTGTTTTCCACCACTTTACCATTTTGCGTTCAGGTCAATACCACAGTTAATAGAGGCATTGAAGATAAGAAGTTGCTTCGATTTATGCATAGCATGGTAGCATCAGGTGAGTGGACAGCACTGTGCTCTCTCTCTCTCTCTGGTGTGTGTGTGTGCGTGTGCGCGTGCATGCGAAGTATTCATTAAACCATTTCTTTAGTAGAGCCTCTGGGCTTAATATCGCTAGCAATAGCCCCAAGCTAGCCTAATCTAGCCTTGGAAGTTGGAAGTATTTCTTCTCTGACAGACCAGCGATGCTCATGCTATCCTAAACTCAGTGCATTAACGTGAAGGACCCAACCATTGAGTAGGGCATCCTTTCACCGTCAACTTTCAACTCCAAGATAAAAAAAAAAATTTCTACTGTATTTAACATGTTGTTCTATTCTGTTATCTCACGTACAGTCAACATGACTTACGTATTCATCAGCACATACTGCATTGAACTTTATTTAAAACATCTGTCCCGTGATCTATTTTTCAACTGTTCAGTTTGTGGAGAGTTGAGGACAATATTCACAGAGTCAGAACAATTAGTGAAGAGTTTAAAGTTTAATATAATTACCGAGTTTGTTTATTTGTGTCTGTTTGTTTGTGGTCATGTGACAGTCGTGGGTCGCACTCCGGATAAAGGAGCTGCCACGTCCATCAACGCTGCGGTCAACCCTTCCCTCAATACCCAGCAACACATTTACTATGACAGCTGCAAGCCAAAGCAGTCCAGTGCAGACTCTAGGTGGGCGGGGGACTTGGTAAAGGGTAGCAGATAAATGTGTTTCATAAGGTGTATTGGTTAGCAGCACCTAGTTTAGGAAAGTTTAGGAAAGTTATGTTTGGTAAGGGACGTCATATATACCAGTGTATCAAGAGTGATGGTTGTAGTACTGTATGTCGCCCTGTGTTATAGGTAAGGTGTAGCCAGGAGTACTAAGTTAGGGCTATTTAGTATAGGATTCTATCTGTCTATCTGTCTGTCTTTAGTTGATACATAATATTAAAAATTCCACTTAAGGTAGAGTCTTGATTTGATCATTAATAATAATAATAATAATAATAGTTATTATTATTATTATTGTTATTATAATAACCAGTAATAATAACTAGTGGTGTGCTTGAGCACAGATATCAAGTGAGCCTGCCTATTAGGTTATTTATAACTACAGTATTGTAGCTTAATTTATTTT
>WLWI01004165.1_pt1 | contig 12276 bp, 4 predicted proteins | sample 6701501 | NCBI WGS metagenome assembly WLWI01 (sample SAMN12718690, study PRJNA515312) | sponge metagenome | isolation source: marine sponge | host: Mycale hentscheli | place: New Zealand: South Island, Marlborough, Capsize Point | collected 2014-11-01
AGCAATGACTATGTATATGGCACTTTGTCATATCTGTTGTACACTACTATTTTAATTCAATGTAGGAAAAGATTGGCCAAATGTTGTGTAAACCTATGGACCTTACGGCAAGAGAGAAATTTCTCAAGTTGCAACTGGTATAAATTTTGATAACATTTTTTAATTGATTAAGTACATCCTTGGCTAAATATTTATTAACTACTCATTATTAAGCAATTAATGGCTAAATTATTACAACTCATGTATATTTTTATTTTTTATTGTTATATATTAAGAGTTAACAGTACATCTCGACATTTTTATAGATATATATATATATATACATTATATTATTTTATATCTTCATAGTATTTTTAGATTTGTGATGTGACCAGGGAATTAGTCATGATATCTCTTGGTGTTATCTCAAGCTAAAGGGATTTGGGGTGGGGGTGAGAAGAGCAGGCGTTCTCTACAGAAAATGCCCAGCCTTATTAAAAGAGCTGCCCTAATATCTGCTAGAGGTTTGAAGGAACCCAAATAAACTTGCACTAAGAGCCTACTTTACAAGCTGTGTTACCAATCTTATAGCATGTCGAAGTTGTGTTGGCCACAAGAAAACTTGAATAAATTTTGAACAGAAGGCGCTACATTTGTTGAGTTTGCATCATGGAAAGCTTGTGTCAAAGCAGTTTTCAATATTCCCTCACTATAATACTTCCAAATTGGTGGGAAATTGCTATTCCCAACTCAATACTAAAGTCCATTGGAACAGAAAAAAGCACAGCTTTCCTGCTTTACATGGGCCCGACTTTAGAAATAACTGTATTAAAACTGCTGTACAGACTTTACTGAACTATAACTGCATTAATGCACACCCAATTAATCACCCCTTTTGAGTGCAGGTTGATTTATCATACATTATGTGCCATAAGATTCACATGACTATATTACTATCATTTATTTTACTAAGTGCATTGCTTGCAGTCGTGCCAACTCAACGTGGACATACTATAGTATCAACTACTGCAGTGAAGATTTAAGTAGAATATACTGGCTTACTGCACTCATCACAGATGATATAGCAAAAATGTTTAACTCTCTGGCTTTGTCTTTCGCATTGAATATATTTCATATCAGCCTCCTAAGAGTTGAGTAAGTGAATATCCAATCAAAAATTAGTTTTTATGTGTTTCCTATAGCCTGAACATGGTACAGTTCAGTTGCACCTCTCCATTCAGTTGGTACAGGACTTACATTATCCTCAGGCGGCGCTCAGTTGTGTTAATACATACTTTTAACAATGTTAGTAATCGTATTCATATAAATCAATAATGAATTATAATTGAACTAGGATAAGTACAATGAAAAAGATATACCTATTGTAGTAGCATGCCTGAATGGATTATAACTGAATTAGGATAAGTACAATAAAAACAGATATAAAAAATACTGATTGCACCATTGTCTGTGGTAATCATGTAGAAAAAATGTGTACAAGATCCAACTGACTATATTGATCTAGTGCAAAGATATAACCGCCAAGGTTAGTATTTGTCAAAGCTTGTCTTTATTACTTATTTATGCTAATTTTTTATGTACATAGGAAAATTATTTAAAGCATATCAGTTGTGTATGGCAGTTAGTGAGAGCGATAATTTTACTGACAGTATGGATTGGCTGGAATGTTTCATAGCTACAGTTGAGGTAATGTAGAGAGTGAGAGACACTTTAATTAAAATTTGCAAAGACTATTGAAAGTCTGACTAACATTACGCTGAATAACAGTAATAATTGGCATAGCGTGTAATCGTATATTTATTTTGTCATGTTATCAGCTTAAAATAATAGCATTTTACTAAAAAAAATTAAATAAAAATATGAATTGTGTGTATGAGCTTATCATTACGGTTAGCACAACCTAATAAATAACATAGTTATTTTAACCATAATAGATAATAACAAAAATAAAACCACTGAACAATTGATATAAATTGCTTTTAATGGTGTAAAAAATCTGTACAGGTATATTTTGTAATATCTTACTTCTTCCCTTTTTTGTTGTATTTCCAATAGGATTTCAGTAACACAACAGTAATAGGTCAGTAAAAGTTTTGTGTTTTTTGAAATGTTTATGCAAAAAATCTTAATTTTTGTGTTGTTACAGATGAAGGTTTTTTATCACTGATGTGGCATAGAGTTTTGCAGTTTAAACTATACCTAAAATCTCTGGATAATTTGAATGTGTTCACCATCAAAGAAAAGCTTCTTGATATTATTATGAAGTAAGTCGATATACACCTATTGTAGTAGCATACCCACATGTAGGTTAAGTACACAATGGGAATTTTTTTATAAATAATATGTAATGTCAGAAGATAAATAGCTGTTTTATTACACATATTAATTATAGTCTTACTCATATGACTGCCTTTAATAATTATTGTCCTCATTGCCCTTGCTAGAGTTTCAGTATTATTCCTGTTGGTTTGGTGGAAGATCAATATAATTGGCACTTCAACATTTAGTACTCTACTATTTCAGCAGTCATGATTCGAACTGTCTATTTGCTAGCTTTCTCTCAAACATAGTTGGAAGCACAACAGTACAGATAGCAAATTTAGAGCTAATTAGCTAAACACACATTTAGAGATCGAGCCTATATGCTATAGGCCGGAATGTGTTTATTGTTTGATAAAGTCTATATCACTGTACATATCTTTACAGCCAATATCAGCTTCATATAACCAATTGCTTTTTTTGTGAAGTCATATGTCATAAAAGTATTAGGATCACTAGCAATAGTTAGTAAATTTATAAACCCAATGGATTGCTAAAGCCGTTGGTCTTAAAAGTTAAACTTCATGAAGTTGATAAAGCATTGAGGAAAGGTTAAAGAATTGTGCTTCACATCAAAATTGAGCTGAATAATGATGTACCTTAAGCATTCTTGGCTTTGTGTAGAAATCTGTTTCTAGGAATGTATTGAATATCTAGATGATCTTAATAGACCAATAAAATTGGCACAAGCATTAAATGCATTAAAATATTATGTGAGATATGACTCATCAGAATTATCTGATGATATGAGAAATAAATAAAAGCTTTATACATATAGTCGATCTGAGATGACCATAAGTCATTAATTCTAATTCCTCGTTATGTGGTGGTGCTTGAAGAGGTGATCCTACGTAAGCTTGTGCATTATATCTACAACACATTTTCCTTTTCACTAATAATACTCAGTTTATACCTAAACTTTGTATCTCTTTTAACAAGACAGATTAGCTTGTTTTAATATTAGATTAACACAAGCATCATGTCAAAATTTCTTGCATTTTTTTCTCCCAAATACTCACAATTTTAGTTAAAGAGACTGATCAAGAAAACAATTAATTACACTTGGAACAATTAATGTGAGGTTTATTCAGTAAAGTATTGTTGACAATACAGAGTTTGGTACATTGTGATACATTTTGTTAATTATATCAATATATTCTTTAGGCTTGATAGAGGCTTGTATGAGGCTTCTGTTTTATCCACGTCAGTTTTTGACGATTATAAATCATTTCAAATGGTGTGTTCTGAACTATGTGGTCAGCTCTACCTGATAATTGCTCAATACTTCTACCTCTCTGTATTTAACAACAATTCTAAATCTTCATTTTCTGATATGGTAATTATTATGCTATTGTATACTTATTCCTACATTCAATGGTAGTTTAGGTCTGTATATAATTATGTGATAAGAGTAATCCATTTAATTGAATTAAAAAACACAGATTTTTTTTACTAACCTTGTGAAACATGAAGGTTGCATATAAAAGGGTGTAGCCGTGGACATATTTCGCAATAAGTGGAAAATGGCGGCTGACTGTTTTTGTCACTGACTTCCCCATACCATTTTAATAGCTTTACAGCAACTTAGCGCACACAAAAGCTTGGAAACAATGTCACATATATATAAGTCGTGAGCATCTTAACGGAAGGCAAAACAAGAAACAAACAAGAAAAAAATAGCAACATCAACAAATTGCAGGCTCTAAATAGAGAATGAATAAAAGATCTGTTCACCATTGATGCAGCTAAATTCAAATGCAAAAGATATACAGCATGCTAACATAGTTCTGCAAGATACTATATGAGGGTTCATCTTCAATCAAGAAATACTTTGTTATGTACACAGGGCATTGATTGATGGACTTAAGTATTACCCACAAAAAATGATTACATATAGCTGTTGTTTTTTTAGTAAGGGCACTCATTGTAAACATAGTGTGGATCGACCAGAAAGGATAGTGAGCTGTAATGGCGGGTTCTGTTTGCACAGCTACTATTTCAAATAGAAGGAGCTAGAGGTCAAAGTGCATGCCGGCGACTCTTCCTTTTATACCCGGACCTCTGGAAGGCATTGAGAATGTGGTAAACAAGGCCACAGATTTCACGTACGGAGAATAACATTGAATTATTGATGCGACCTCTACGTTTAAACATTAGTATCCTTGTTTAAAACATTATATTTCTACTATCATTTTTATTAATAATATAATAACTTGCTTTAGCTTTAGTGTTATCCATAAAAAATAGAGTTTAGTTCATGTGATGTAGTTCAGATTGTCTGTCTTATATTTTTCTCATTTATAAGCAAAACATTGGATAGGTATTTTACAAAATTAGAATATGTGGATGAAACTGAGTTCACTTATTTAGTAACAAGTAAACATCTTGTCTTTATTGTGGTTGAATGAACAAAGTGAACAAGACACTATTTGAGTTATCGATAATAAAAATTATCATTTATATGTGGATTGAGTACTGGCTCAAGGTAAATTGAGTGGGGCTAAAGGTGTGATGCTGTTATGATTTATTTAAAAAAATTCTGCCTTTTTTCAATATCAGAATTTTCAGTGACTTAATATGGTCAAATATTTTTCAACTCAGATTATGACTCTCTATTATACATGTGTGCTAGCAAATTGTTATATTTGCACTTTTGTTCTCTTTTTTTTTTAATTAATGCACTGGAAGATTTTTCATGTATTATATTTTCAATTTTGTATTTCCATACTTTTAAAGCAACCTTAAGATTACTTGGGTTATTGCACATTATACTAAATATAATTATTGGAGTGTTTTGTATTTCTTAGATGGGTATTAAATATGCACACTGTATAACTTCATACTAGTAATATCTCAATTTCAGGTAGAGCTGGGAGATTTATGTTTCATGCGTTCTTTGAGTATTGTCCCCACCAAATTGGATTTCACTTTTTTAAAAGCAAACCTGCACAATTTATACAGAATAATTTGTGCTAGGCAATGCATAGTAGGTAAGTATTAACATCATTATATTTATTTGTAGTGTTGTGATGATGCTTTGAATATTATTTAAGCTTTATAATTTCTTAGGGTGGAAAATTTTATTAATTTCTCATTATAAAGGCAAAGATTACATTAATAAAGTTCTGCAAAAGGTAGGTTCGAGTTTGGCCCATATGTTATAAAACTACATGTTAACAGTTAAGTATAATAATCATATAGTCACATTATTTTTGCTATTGCTATATAGACCTAAATAAATCATGATTTTTATGTAGTGACTATAAATAATTATAATGCACATATTAGTTACTTTAGATTAAAACCAACCAATTAGTCCATTTTTAACATTATTAAATTGAGTTTAAATGTACCTTAAAAAGTTCCATTTTTTCTCTATGTGGTATGTAGCTGTCTTAAACAAGTAAATAGGACAATTTAGAGTTTAGAGAAGCATAATTTGGAGAAAACAATGTCATGTTGGTTGCATGCTGTATATGTATTTAACTTTGTTGACATGAAAAGCCTAAATCTTATTGGTTACAACCATTTGTTTAGTTTTGAGCAGTCTGTATCTGAGTGGTCTATAAAGTTTTAGAGTACACAAATAATAGACCCTTCTTCTGCTTCAGCTTGCAATAAGTGAACAGACTTGATGGAATGCAGCGAAAACTACACTGAGACTTAAAAACAAAAGTAAACTTATATACTTGTAGGGTTTCTCATTACTTACATAATTACAACGAGAAGGCCAGAATAGAATATTAATTATATACTAATTAACGTAATTCCTTCAATTGAAGTATTTCTTATGGCCAATAATCGGTGTTTAAAAATGTTTTGATAATTTTGGGTGATTACCATGCTACTGTAACCAGTATGGAGGATATATCTTTGTGAGTTTCATTATTCTATGTTCATTACAAATAATGAATGTATAATGCAATTAAAATCAGCTGAATTATATCATTGTCTTAAGCAACAAATCAATAGTCGATGAGAGAAATTTGGTCATCAAGAACAATAAGTGCGAAAAATTGATAGAATTTTTATTTATGCAAAATATTTATATTTTTTTCAATATTTTATTATTTAAGGGAGATGTCTTTATTCTGTTGAAACGATTGCAATCAAGTGTATCAGTAAGCCATACGTATTAAAATAATTATATTAAATGTAATAATTTGACCCCTAAATAGGATATCTCATCAAATGTTTACCTATTGCATGGCTGGTTAAAGGTGAGCATGATTCTTTTTTTTTTTGCTAAGTATATTTATAATCCATATAAATTTCTAGTAGTAAATACATTTGTAAATAATATAAATTTAAAATGTATATTTTGACGGAGTATTAAATATAGGTTTATGTGAAATTATTTTTGTAAATGTTAGTTTGCTACCATTTACACACTGCTCAATAGAGCTAATGTTAACTGTACAAATGTAATGATATTGATTTAGATACCAGAACATTCATTAATATTGTTTTAAACACATCAAATTTATTCTGCCAACTTGTATATATGGTGTCATTTTGTATTTCAGTCATTTTTAGTAGCTGACAGGAAATGGTTTGACCAATGTGCAGAACTTGAAATGGATGATATTACTGTTTATGATAGAGGTAAATGAAAAGTCATGGGTAGAATATTTCCTTCTTACTATGTATTATGTGTTTTAATGTGACTAAGAGTTTTTTTTAAATGTTGATATTTTGAGATTCACATGCATAAATTTTTATATTTTTGGTCTTTTAAATTTACTTTCAGCTTCTCCTCTATTTAGAACATTTGCTAGTTTCTCTAACCTTGTATTTTCTTGAATTCTGAGCCTGTCATCTCTTGTTTCTTCAATTTTTGTAGCCTATTCAAGCCCCTAGTCAATTCTTGTCTCTTGCGGTCACTTTTTCTGTTGCTTCTTCAAATATTTATGCTACTTCCAGTCATTTGTATAAGTTTGATCTTTTGCAGTCTCAAGGATAAATATATTTCTTATAGCTTTATTGGATTATTGATTTCATTTACATTACTATCTTTAAATTAATGAATATATTGATAGTTATTAGTCAGTTTATTTTAGTCCTTTCCATTGTCGTCAGTCTCTTATGTCTTTTTTAGTCTCTGCCTTTAATCATTTTCAATGTTTGTCAGTATTATCCAAGCCTTTGCAGTCTTTTAAGGACTCTTCCAGTCTTTTACTGCAGTATTGTCATGTTATACTTATTTAGTCTAACTAGATTCCCTAATAATTTTGTATATTGTTGCATCTTGTTAGATTTTCTACTCAATAGAGTTAAAGATATCCAGTCTTTAGTTTGGCTTTATTTAGTACAGAAGTCATTGGGACAAGCACCACTACGTAAGTTATGACGTATATTATTAATTTGTTTTTACATTTTTCATTTGTATTTTCAGTTTCAGAATGGATATCACTTCTCTTTAGTGATCTGCCACTGTCAACAGATGACTTGACGCAATGCAGCTCAGGGTCTCTTTCCCAATGTGATCTTGAGGTTAGTATTAAGAAGTATGTAACATCAACAATCTTTTGTGTTGTATAACGTAATCCATTATTGAATGAAGTCAATGATATATAATTTATTCTTATTTTTATAATTGTGCCCATTTCTCTTTTACACTTCTTAAATTAATATTATGGGCGCTGTTATACAGAAAAATACACTATTTTGCCACATAGTAGAATTCATTGAGTTTGAGATACTCTTTTTCAGTTCTGTACATATTTTGTTTATCAGGAGAATTACGATACTTTTGATGTGAACATGTGTGTAGGCTTTATTTATTCTACTGTGCCATGAAGTTGAATCAAATATGACAGGGTTGCCATTCCAACAAGGTCTAGCACTGCATGAGGTTCTATTGTAATCTTCACCATGCTGTCTTAAGTGGAATTGTCAGGCCTTAAAACATGGACAAATTTAGTGAATGCTGTCATGGAGAAGTTTGAGTATGCAATTCACATTATTGAAATGCTTGTGTAATTTAACTAGCCCTCATTACTTGTATTAGTGTAAGTCACAGTGGCGGCGGAACTGGCCCGGCAGACCCGGCAAGTGCCGGACCAATATTTTTCATAAGTGCCTGACCAATTTTTTCATAACTGCGTGACTATTTCAGTCTCGCCAGCGAGACTATTTACTTAACCGGCTCTACGTCGGCTCTTGTAGCGCTTTATATTTCATGTGCATGCGCAGTGATATTTATAGAATAGAACTGGGTACAAAAATAAATATAACGATACTTACCAGTTGAATTCGACCTGAACTGGTATGGCGTCCTGTGGCGACTCCAGCGGTAGCGTACTGGAGCAGTACTGTCTAGAGAAGTCAGTTAAGTTGCAAACATGAATTTATTAGTGGAAGTGAGCGCAGGAAGAATTTTTGGATCATTTTAACTTGAGCTAATCATTAATTTTCTTTTATTATTTCAAATTCAAATTTTAATAACATTGTTCCTTTAATACAAAATGAGCTATGAAAATAGAAGGTATGAATTTGCCTGACCAATGAAAAAATGCTTCCGCCACCACTGGTACGAGTAGTAGTTCCAAAGGCAGACAGACACAGGCTACTAGATCTCGCCCATGAATACGGTGGACACTTGGGTTCCAAGAAAGTTAAGTCCAAGCTCAACCGTCTGTTTACCTAGCCTGGTTTGGCAGGGGACGTTCTAAAACATGTCTCTTCCTGCCAAGCATGCATAAAGCTGAACCATGCAGGTAACAGGCCAGTGGAGCTAATGGAACGCCCGATTGTAGATGAGCCCTTCAAGAGTAGCTGTTGATGTGGTAGGACCACTCCCTAAGGGTAAGGGAGGGGCCCAGTATTTGCTCACTTATTCCTGTATGACCACACGATGGCCAGTAGCTGTACCACTCAGAACGGTTACAGCCCCGGAAGTGGCCGAAGCCTTTGTTTCCATTCTGTCCCGACACCGTGCTCACTGATAGGGGCGCAATGTTTACTGGTAGAGTGTTCAAACAGGTGTGCGACCTGTTCGGTTGCGGTATGATTACCACCACTCCATACCATCCCCAGGGTAACGGAGTGGTGGAACGGCTGCATGGCACGTTGAAACCCATGCTAGCCAAAGCTGGTACTAGAGGTGTGGACTGAATAGGACCCGGTCCAAGAGGGTACTAGCAAATGGTGAAACTGTGTACTTGAAGCTGCCGGGGAGGGCAGGGGCCTTCCTTGGAGGGGCCGTTTACTATACAGGAAGTCCTGAGTAGGGTTAATTACAGGATAGTGGGTGACGGACTCCCTAAGGAGGGGCAGTAAGGATCTGTATTGACTACAAAACCTTCAATGAAGTCACGCCCCAGGTTAGGCATTATATGCCCACCCTCGAGAAACTTTTGGATACAAGCCTGGTCCTTCGTCTGCTCTTGAATGAGGTTAATTCTTTCATTGGTCACTACAACATTGGCCTGATAAAAACTTCTCTTCAATGTACTGGAATAGACTTTGCTGGGCCACTCATCATCTAGTCGGACAAGCTTCGAAAGCCAACTCATCTCAAGGTGTACGTCGCAGTCTTCATCTGCTTGACGACAAAAGCAGTTCATTTAGACGTATGCAAGGGTCTATCCACGACAGAATTTCTGGCTACCTTCAGGAGGTTTGCCAACAGAAGAGGGACACCCAAGACGATCTATTCAGATAACGGAACCAACTTTGTTGGAGCCAAGCATTTCCTCAAATCCAAGGAGGTAGAAGATGCAATCTCAAGGGTATCCACAGACGACGAAATCAGATGGATAAACATACCTCCCAGAGCTCCTCACTTTGGTGGACTTTGGGAGGCGGCAGTTAGAAAGATGAAGATTTTGCTACGGAAGAATGATGCTGGACTCATCATGACATATGATGAGCTCTACACTCTGCTGACTGAGGTGGAGGCAATCATCAACTCTACTCCCCTCACAGAAATAAAGGAAGATGACATCACAGAGGCCAGGTATCTGACTCCAGGCCACTTTCTGATCGGAAGACCCCTCAAGGCTCCTGCAGACAGACCGACAGGAAGGAGCAAGATGTCTAACTTGAGAAGATGGAACCTCACTCAGGCATTGGCACAGGACTTCTGGGACCAGTGGTGCCCTACCTTCAGTCTCTCTACCACAGGCAGAAGTGGCGCAAGGAGGCCAGACCAGTCAAAGAAGGAGACATAGTCTTCGTCAAAGATGAAACTCTCCCAGAAGATGGCCCCGAGCAAAGATCACTAGGATTCACCCATCTACCGATGGAATTCCGAGAACAGCCGACCTGCTCTGTCATGGCAAGACTCTCACCAGGGCTCTCATCCTACTCATTCCCTGCTGCACAACTTCTTTTCAGGCCCCGGAGGATGTTCAGGATACAAACCTGAACGGATAAAGTCAGCCTCCAGCATACACATTAACTTGTGTTATCCCTTTACAACACGTTAATTGACTTTACCCATTGATTGTTGTGTCATCGTGCAGCCATTTATGCGCTTTAGTCTAGAGGGCATGGTTGCAATTGCCGTAGGTGACAGCGACCCCGGCTTCATTTAGATTAGCACCTGCAGGCCTATAGAAACTGGTCCTTCAATTAACTTAGGCCATTTCCGTAGTGGATTTACTCTGTGCCGCTACAGGATGTATAAACCATGAATACATAGATTTTTGTATTGGTAGAGTTCCGCTAATATTTGTGTCCAACCATAGTGAGGATCAAGCTTGTTCCAGTAGCACACCATGCAGACCGGTTAAAGGCCTTGGAAATAACAAAACCTATAATAGCCGTATCATAAAAGAGAGCAAAGAAGGAAATTTGTAATCGAGTTGTATTTGTACAAAGCTACTTATTTGGACCCCAAGCCATTAACTGTTAATGTCTCCTTTATTCGGTCTGAAATTCAGAATATACAGGGGCGGGGGCACAATAAATTATTGCATCTAATGATGGCTTACAAATAAAAGATACTTCTGCTATTAGAGGTATGTTGAGTTTTTCAACTTTTTTTATTTACTATTAATTGTGATCATTAGATAACTGACTGGTGGTGAGGATGGGTCTAGCTCAGCAGACTAACTACCAACACGGAATGAATCCTGAGCATTGTGGCAAATCCTGACAGTCAGCAGGATTTCTGGGAACAACGTCCTGAACTTTTTTTAAACATATTTGGTGTTTAGCTTTATTTATACATTTTTTACAGGCCATGTGAGGATTGCTGGCACTGCCTGTGAAGGTGCTTTAACAAGTTATTAGATAAAAGAGTATTAAGAAATCTACCATCAATTGCAAGTGCTCATGATGTGTAAAGCCATCCCCACAGCAAGATTGTACGTATGGTCAATGTCCCAATGTTTATATTTGATCTTGACAAACAATTTGCATGTGTCAGACAGACTATCCAATAATCCCAGTTTATTGGCAAGTTTAACCCTCTCGTTCCCAAATTGTTTGGACGCGGCGCGGAAAAATCTAATCTTCTACCGCGGAATAGTGCATTACCGTTTTATTTTTTTAACTTGATGCTGGCTGGGAAAACCCCATAGCAACCATATATCACTAAATAGACCAAGAGTTTGGGATTCCCCTCATTTTTGGATTGAGAAAATTGAATAATATTTAGGCCCTCTACTATTACTTTAAAAAAAAAATTTTTTTCCCCAAAAAATTCCACTTTTTCCATCAATAAAAAAAAAAAAAATAGAAATAATAATGTTTGATGTACTTTATACCAATATTATATTAGTTCAACAATAAAATATGTTGTTTGCTGTGTTTGGTGCTGATTGTGATCATGTAGGAGACATCTATGAGTGTCCACAAGGAACACATGCCATCGGACATCAGAGCTCCACTACAAAACAATTTCATATACACAAAAACACAAACAACAAAGATATTTGTAATACAAACAACAAATTATTCATGATCCTATATAATTGCAACTTTATGATGTATTGTATGCGGTTTCAT
>WLWI01004166.1_pt1 | contig 12275 bp, 13 predicted proteins | sample 6701501 | NCBI WGS metagenome assembly WLWI01 (sample SAMN12718690, study PRJNA515312) | sponge metagenome | isolation source: marine sponge | host: Mycale hentscheli | place: New Zealand: South Island, Marlborough, Capsize Point | collected 2014-11-01
GACTGTGTGGGATGGTAGCACACATATAGTCACCCACTCACTGGCTGTGTGGGATGGTAGCACACATATAGTCACCCACTCACTGGCTGTGTGGGATGGTAGCACACATATAGTCACCCACTCACTGGCTGTGTGGGATGGTAGCACACATATAGTCACCCATATAGTCACCCACTCACTGGCTGTGTGGGATGGTAGCACACATATAGTCACCCACTCGTTTAGTCTGAGGACAGCCAAAGAATAAGTTCTCATTTATTTCTTCTGTAGTGTTAATCAGTGTGGGGGCGGTGAAAGTACAGAAGTGGTGACATATGGCTATATTAATTGCATTCCATTCAAAGCGTCAGTGTCACCCGACCCATCCCAGCACAGTGGTTTGGTAAAGGGTTTCGTCAGGCTAACTCCCTTGAACACACTTTCACAGAATATTATGCATAGAGTAGTTGGACAGTCCAAATGATCTGTTTAATATTGATTGGATTTGTGAGGGCACTGGGGCTGATAAAAGAGAAATCTAAAGTAATGGTTGTCTCTCACCAGCAGGGGCCAAGGGCAGCTTATGAAAATGTTTTCTCTATCCTATAAGTTCTACAAGTTCAGTATATCTGGAGGAACAGATCAAGTTCGCTATAATCAATCAATCACATCCGTACGAGTCGGGAAATTAGGTAAAGGGTCTCATTGGCAAGACTACAACATGCCACTATCAGCAACATGGCCCAACCTCCCATTCACAGGCCTATCCAACACTCCCACCTTACTCACACGGTCCTGTTCATTATTATGCTGGCACAGGCAAGATCCAGTGTCCTGAACACATGTGTAAGGAACAGTCAAGTCTGACTTTAGCTACAATGTTGCAGAAGTATAGAGTATACTAGGCCACGTCAATGCAAAAATATTAATACCAATTTGCATAGTGTCTTTAAGTTGAGGTTGTGGTAAAATTGTGTGAGGGAGATAGACTTGATGGGGAAATCTCCACGATCAATTGCTTACAGTATGGACTCGCCCTGCACAACCAGCAAAGAGCCAAAAAAGTAGCGGTACACACTAGTAACACAGCCTTTATTTCCCGTCCATTTACTCTTACCTGATTTATTCTCCCACTACATTGGCGTTACTAAGACTTAGCGGCTTTTGGCAAGCCCCCGCGGGGTTATGCCTGTCAGAAGAGGTGTGGCCGAGCGCGTCGTCAAGGAAACTGAGACACAAGATGTCAGCTGAAGAAGTACCTAATCGTGCGGACGCGGTTGGTGCATTTGAGTCCGAAGAGGTTGGAGGTGGAGAGGCCGCAATTAGTGTTAGCAAAGAGAATTACGCTGACAGGAAAGTTAGTTTTACAGAAAGGTCCGAATATGACACAGAAATAGAGACAATCTCTCACACAAAGGAAGAGGGAGGCGAGCACACAAAGGAAGAGGGAGGCGAGCATACAAAAGAAGAGAGAGGCGAGCATACAAAGGAAAAGAGAGGCGATGAAGGAAGCAGAACTGAAGAAGAGATTGAAGAGCAGAAGGAAGAATCTTTACTAGGCTCTCATGAGAATGTGCATGAAGATAATTCTGGCAGTCTTGTAAAATGTGTGAGCAACTCCTATGATGTTGAAGCACAAGTAGAAAATGAATCTCAACAAATATCACCTTCAGAGTCACAGAATAATGCAGGATTCTTGCCATGGGAAGAAGATATACAGATGCTGTCTGCTTTTAGCGACAAAAAAGTGAGATACGTTTGCTTCACCTCCTCTCCTCCTCACCCTCCCCATCCCACCCCCTCACTCCCTCTCTCCACTCCCTCCCCCCCTTCCCGCCCTCTCTCTTTACACACAACACACACTCACTCGCACATACTGCTTATTCCCAGTCAGTTGATTCATTGCTATTGTGTAGGAGGAACTGGTGTCTTCACATGCTGAGTACATGCGCTTGCATCCAGAACTTCGTGCTCTCTTGGCTGACTTTGTCCAAGCATTATTCATTCAAAAACCTGAAGATGTATTTCAGTTTGCACAGGACTTCTTCAGACCATATCACCCTCAAGCTGTTCACAACCCTCCATTCCCATCCACTGCACATTCATGAATCAATTATACTAGTTTAATGAATATTGCCGCTACCTTAAATTATTATCAAGTGAATGATTAGCACAAGTCAGCAGTCCAATTAATGCAGATGCAGAAAGTGTTTGCTACATGGAGTGTATTCCATTGTACAATTTCTAACTATGAATTTTCTGTATCTGTTACACGGTGTAAGTTAAATTCTGAGAAATCTTAGGCTTTATATTTACACGGTCTGGACAGCGTAGTTGTTCTTTCTAAATACAGGTCTGGTGACTGGGTAAATTTCCTGCAGCTTGTGGTGGAAGTGCTTCATGAGATCCTCTAAAAAAAAGCTATGGAATGGTGGCAGTTGGGACAGACTTACACCATTGTGTTGCACAGTTGATGCTTTACAGCATATATTAAAATAAAAGTTGGGGCTGACAGTCTGGAACATGAACAATTATGGGTTTGGAAGTGATAGTTTTTGCACATAGCTAGTGCATGATGCTTCTGCAATTTTCATAAAAGATCGCCACAAGATGTCAGAGAAAATGTTTCAATTGTACATACACTTATTGAATTATAAGACAATTTTGGTCTTCTAGTTAATTCATTTGTAAGTTGCAGCATGTGTGCACATCTAAACTGCATAAGCCCCGAACCCCACCTTCCCACTTCACTAATCCAAAATCCATTAATGCCCCAGGCCTACCAGTACCATCCATTTAACAATGAGCAATTTCCTGATCTAGTTTTGGACGGACCGGTTTTACGAACTGGTAAAGTTTCGACAAAGCTAAAAATTGTAATCTAGCAAAGGGCGGCAGAAGGGGGGGGGGGGGGGGGGGGGGGGAGTGGTGATTTAGCGCGCGAGCAACCCGTGGCGGCGGCAGGCAGCAGGCAGGCTTAGAGAAAGGCGGCGCACAGCTTTTTGCGCAGATAGTTCGCGCAGCTATAGGGGAGTTTATAAGCTTGAGTCAGTCTGCAGTTACGTCTCTCTCCCACGGCTGAGTTCTCTGCGGTTTAATAATTCTATTGCGGAAGTTTGCGTAAGATGGTGAGTGGATATGTCAGCGACACAATTCGTGGGTTTGAACTTATATTTGTTGCTGGATTTACAGGATGGAGGATCGTACATGATGCCAGCTGGCTATGCTGCCCAGCCCCACCCTTCTATGGTGTATCAGCAGCAACAACAGATGGTTCCGTATGGAGTAGAGATCCCCAATAGAGTGTTTGTAGGAGGATGTCCATACAATGTGAGATCTGAGATGGTCTATGGTGGGATAGGTGTGCATCACTATCACTTTCAATGAACCAGCATATCATGGTGTAATTGAAATGCTACTTGCTTTAATGTTGTACAGATGACTGAACTGGAGTTGTCCACTTTCTTCAGTCAGTTTGGGGAAGTGAGGGACAGTAAGATCATTACGGACAGAGATGGGGGCAAGTCTAAAGGGTAAGTTAATTACTGGCTCCACAAGATAACTGACATTATTATTAATTATAACTCCAGGTATGGATTTGTGACATTCATGAAGGAAGAAGATGCAGTGAAAGTGTATTCAATGGTAAGACTGGGTAGTGGTGTGTTATGTCCACAGATATTTCAAGTGATAATATTATTTTGTCGGATTTGATGTTTGCAGGGTAGCATATATTTCCAGCAGAAGAAGTTGAACGTATCCAAGGCTGTACGCAAATACGTAAGTGACAAACACAGAGAGATTTGATGATGTCATTATGGACTGTTTGATTTAGGGAGGGCAGTATTCAAAGGCTAATCAAGGTACGTAGTGTTACTATATCACACGTTGACAAGAATAGATTAGAATATGACATTCCATTAGAATATGTGAATGGGCAGAAGATGCTGTGGATGCAGCCCAATGGGAGTCTAGCTAGTCCCCAGGATAATGGATGGGCCATGGAACAATGGCCAACTCATTCTCAACCTGTTAAGGTAAGTGGACACTGCCCCTCACACTTCATTAACACTTTCTAATACCACTAATTAATTCAAAATGCAGTATTATTTTACCTCATCATCATCATCATTATCATTATTATTGTTATTATTATTATTATTATTATTATTATTATTATTATTATTATTATTATTATTATTATTATTATTACATAAAGACTGACTTCCCTCATTTGAATATCATTTTCTTTTAGTGGGCGTGTCAGCTGTACTTAAATCATATTCACGGTCATTTAGCATGTGATTCAAAAATATCTTTCTTTCGGTGACTAGTGTGTGGAGTGTATTCAGAGCAGCCATGAATGTGATTGAGTGGCAGATAGTGGGTGAGGTTTGAGTCTGGGCCAATGAATACTACCTGTGGGGCATGTGATCTTATACACCTTGCAGTTTTTTGTTCAACGAGCACTATACTAGATTTATTGATAATAGCACTATGTGGCCGGCCTCCCCCACGGCCAGGGCTAGAACATATATACATTACCAGCAGGCACATGACTGGCAGCAAAATATTTCCATATACGGTAGTAGTGAGTGTAAAGGAAAGAATCGAGTTTATATTTATTAAATTTCAAAAGCATTTTTAGTTGTCATAGTGAAGCTGCACTGGCTAACTGATTATTATTATTATTATATGATGATGATGATGACGATGATTATGACTTTTTACTCTGTCTATCTGTCTGTAGCCTTACTTCCCTATGATGTCTCCTGTTCCTAATGTTCCTTCACACAACATGTACTACTATAATCAGCCAACCCCTTACCAAGTCAACACCAACGTAAGTCACAGCTTCTATAAGAAGAATACAATTATACAGAAAACAAACAAACATACAAACAAACTTGTCACTGTTCATGGCCAATCCTTCCAGCCTTAAATAGAGGATTATATGATGATTAATATGTCTCTAGCAAACAAGGAATGGGAAAAGGAATACCATATAATAATAAAGAACACACACACACACACACACACACACACCACGCATGCTAACACTTACACACATATCTCCTTAAAAACAGACTTCATTAGCTTTCCTTTCTATAAAATTTTATTAGAGTAGGGGTAAACTAAGTGACTATATTCTATTATATCAGTAATTAATGCTACGATTACATCATTATGGGTATCTAACTTGCTGTATCTTCCATATTTGTAATTTTCATCGTGTAGGCGTGGATAGGATTGGGCCAACCCCTGCAATCACAGATTCAATCATCCACAGGTGCCATCACCACGACAACAGATTACAACCAATCAGCTTCCTCCATACCCACCTACCAACTCGTAGCCACCTTGAACAGCAGTGCTGGCCAGGAGTCGCTGGAGAGCTCGGGATCCTCCACTGATGGTCACCATGGCAACTCACATCCCAGTGAGGGGGAAAAGCTTGCCATTGACATGAAACTAGTCAACGAAAAGACCAAGCAATTATCTCTAGACTCCGCCTACACGAGCGAGGCCGACCTAGACGCGAGCCACAACAGCACTGCCACCAACAGCCGTGCGGCATCGCCTAAACTAGCGGCTATGCCAGAAAAAGTCGAGGTTGAAGAGAGTGATAAGACAGACAAAGAAAGTGATATCAGAGAAGATGAGACAAAGGGCACAGAGGTCAAGTCCACTGAGGATAAACCTGAGAAAGAGGAAGACAAGAAGGCAAAGCCATCTCCACTTCTGCATGCAGAATTCACACCTACTTTCCAGCCCACTAATGGCGTGTTCGCACCTGTCTCTCCCCAGCAGTACTATGCCATCCCACAGCAGTACGTGTCCCCTCCCCTGTCACCTCTGGCCGTTCAAGTGGGCCCCCAGGCTACTTGCTTCACTTATGTGCCTCCTCAGGAAGTCCAACCACATGTCACTCTCATGCCAGGAAATGCTGCTCTGTAGCAGATCTTGCAACTTCACTCCTTCTCACCACGCCCCCATAAATACAGAATTACTGCACTATCACAGGACCTCTCCTCTATTCTTAGCCCATCAAAAATATAGCATATTCCCACTCCTGCACTTCTCTAACCACTACAGCAACCAGAAACACTTATGGAACTCACTGAGCTGCATGCGGCTCCTATTATATATGTATGTATCGGGCATGCTTGCGTGCTTATCTATCGAAACACCAGTTAATGTACTGTATAATGTGTGTGTGTGTGTATGTTAGACCCAGATGATAATAATGTTTGGTAAAAGATCTATAAAAATTTGTTTGGGAATGGGTGCATATGTATGCATACCTTTCTTATGCATGGTAAAGGTCCACATTCAACCTTGCCTACATATCCTTCACTAGTCAACTACAACTGTCCACAATAGAAATAAAAAATCCAGATATAACTTTCAATGATTTATACAATCTAAGTGGTGATTGATTAATTAATTAAATTGTACCAAAAGCTGCTATTATAATGAATGTCCACAGAGTCAGGTGATAGGCCGCCAGAGGACTGTGAAGAGAAGTCAGGAATGTCGCGATATGCCTCCAAACAATAGCAGGAGGAAAATCCCCCCAGGTTACAGGGGTGGCCTCGTTGCCCCCTTCACGAGAATCATTACCCGTCCTTCTGTTGACTGAAACGGGATTGGATTTTGGTTCTGAAATGGGGTTGGAGGCAGCTGTGGGCTCAGATGACTCTTTCTTGCTACCTTTGCTGGTTCCTTCAGTGGCCACTGGCAGAGACTCCGCCACACGAGACAATGCTACCTCATACGCATGAGAGATGTCTGATAACTTGGCGCTGGAGAGGTATTCCCTGGCCAAAATGAAGGATGCAGGCAATGGTAGGAAAGCATGGTAGAACCTCAGACTGCTGGCATGAGTTACAACGGGTGCAGATGGTACCTTGCCGTTCTTCAATAATCCACATGCTGATCCTTGCCGGACACTGCACTTGACACAATGGGGAAAGACTTGTTGGACGAGGTGAGTCTCTCCACTGGTGTTCATGGATTGCTTCACAACCATGGATGGAGGTTGGTGGTCCACAATGTATAATGACTGAGTTCTAGAGCCACAGGAGTGGCAACCATACCTTCGACCAATATAAAGCATCTTCTTTCTAATAGAAGAATTTGCTTTTTGTAGGAGACCTACTGGAACGCCATTGTTAGCAAATGCTCCTGGGAAGAGCAGGTTGCTAGGTAACACGTTTTTAAACTTGCCTCCTAAAGCTCTAAACACCAGTAGACCTCCCACAGCTGAAGAAACAACTTCTGGTTCAATGAAAGACTCAAAACTAACATTAACCTTTTTCCCGTCCAAATATTCAAAGGACCTTAGGGAGATCCAGGACGATCCATAGCTGGCTAGGCCGACAGATGCTAGTCCTACGAGACTACTGTATTTGGCGGCGCAGTGCAGTCCGAAAGGTTTGAACAGACCACGTTGAAATGTTCCTAATAGGGTGGGAAAAGTAGCAGCTCCTACTAACGCAGAGCCCCAAAAAGATTTCTCTAGTGTAGTCAACGAGGTGACTCCTTCAAGCATATCTCGCCAGTAACTGCGCAATATTTAGAGTGTAGGTGGCCAGTTGTATATGATACCCTTTACCCATTTTGTTAATAATCATTGTTGGACTATTTTATTACAGAGTAAGACATGCAGTACTAATTGAAAGGGCGAGGAGGCTATGAAGCCTCTGTGTCGAACATGATTTCAGAGAAACCTTCAGTGTCTTCTGTACAGGGTAGGCATGGACCAAATGCTTCTATGAGTAGAGTTTCTGTTCTGATAGTTTGAAGGAAGTCTTGAAGAGATACTTTTCCATCTCCATCCTTGTCCTGAACAACATAAAACATAAAACATGTACTCATCATGTAAATAATATAAATTATCTTAATAGTGTAGAAAGGAAAATACTTGGGAAACCACAAATACAGTTTGGTGCTAGAATATTAAGGCGCTTGAGACAATCTGCTCAAGACCCTGCCTGTTCTTATTGTGCCAAAGATTTACTGTCTAGTGAAACGTTTGAGCACTTTCTTCAATTAAGATGTTCTACATTGTTTATAAGGACAGTAGAAGTGAATACAGCAGAGGTGTGATTTGGAATGGGTGGTTAAATGCATGATCAACATTAGTCTGGCGTCGCCGACCCTTTCCCTTCTATTATTATTATACGTGGGCGAAGGAAAAGGGTCTGGTGAAGCTAACGTATACTACTTGTGCAACCGCACACGCAGCTATAGCTGCGTGCCAATCAGATTGCTTGAAATAGTCACGTGCCTTTAGGGAAAAGTCTGCGTGGCACGCCTTCTTCTTGATGATACAGATGGAACGGTTAGTGAAATCAGCGTTTTTGAGACTTGGGATACCCAGTGTGAAGCAGGAGCAACTGGAAGTTGTGCTTGGAATCATCAGAGGAGATGTTTTTGTGATCTTGCCCACTGGATTTGGAAAAAGTGCTTGTTTTCAATGTCTGAAAAAGTCTGAACCACCATAAGCTTTCAACTTCTTCTTTTACTACCCTTTACAACCAGATTTAGCTGGACCACCACAAGCAACACAAACTGTTGGTAGAAAAGAAGCCATGGCAATGCTGGATAGCACACCCGTAACTTAGCTTTATAATACTCGCGTGCAAATTATTGCGTACTGACGTCATACCGTTACGCGTGTGCGTTGCACAAGTAGTATACGTTAGCTTTACCAGACCCTTTTCCTTCGCCCACGTATAATAATAATAGAAGGAAAAGGGTCGGCGACGCCAGACTAGATCAACATTATGGTGTTCACATAATCAGAAGTTGAGATATAAAGGATTGACAGTCTAACTTTACCATTTTCTTGAGCATGGCTTCCACCATTTCTTTAATTCCTTCTTCTGGATCTTCTTCAGTTGACTTGACCAGAGTGCTCTTCAGCAGTTGGTAGATCTCCTCGCGGCTGATATATCCATCGTCATTCAAATCATAAATGCCAAAAGAAACTAGACACAACAGAGGACATTATAATTTTGTGTCTTGCGCTTCATAGTACCATAGATATACTTGATTGCCTCTGTTTAAACTTTAATTTTTAAAATTAGAAACTTTGAGTCTTGAGCATGTGATAAATCAAGTGCTTAAGAACTAGCATAGCATCTTTTTAATTTTTTTTTTTTTTTAAACTAACATGTTATTTTTTGGTCCAGTGTCCCACGTAGGAATATGGAGAGTCCTCTGACCCACTCCTCCAAGCTGAGGTATCCATCGCTGTCTCTGTCGAATGATCTGAACACTCTGTCCATGAAGAAGTCATCACTCATGTGGAAGTACATGTGGAGGACATCTCGGAACATGGCCCGGTCCATCTTGCCTGGACTGGCCTGGGATCGATACTTGTTCATTAGAAGGACAACTTCATCTTTACTGACTGCAAGAAATACAACATTAATTAAAATGATTCAAACATTTTTCATTTTATGTATACAATTGGTGTATTAAATTGCAACTTAAATTGCTCAATTTATGGCTAATCTTTAAGCCAGCCAAACCTTAGATAAGTATTAAGAAAATGGCCTAAGGGATTAGAGGTATAATTTGAGATTTTCGTTTAACTTACAGTTTGTTCCTTTGTAGGAATCTTCGGCCATCTTTAAGATAAATTTTCTCTCTATCGCATTCAACTGGACCGTTCTGAACTCTGGGATTCTCGCCATTGCTTGCCTTCTGTACCCTCCAAACACAGCATTCATTGAGGCGTTGCTATGCAACCAAATAGCGAAGGTGTGGCTATATAAGCGACCTTTTACCAAATACGCATGGTCCTCCCTCCACACCCGACCACTTACTAAGCCAATAACAACCGAAGTGACTGTTAGAGGTAGAAGAGATAGTCGCGAAGTACAACATGGCTGAGAGTAACGCTGCGAAACCACCCGAGGACGGGGAAGACCAGCTCAGTAAGAAGAACGACGTTAAACCTGAGCAGACAGCGACCAAACCCAATAAAAAAGTGAGTAGCGAGCTATTTGGGTAGTTAATAATGTTCTTCATACTTCAATAATCAGGCTGCAATCTAGTCATCCTTGCTGCTAATCTGTTGCAGTGAATATTGTATGCATGAATATTTTAGTAGCAAGAACGAGTCTAAGGTTGACAAGCCAGGGGAAGAGGCTAATATAAGATTCGATAGAGGACTTCTGTTAGTATATTAATCCTTAGCAAACTTTTGAATGATATTGGGCTACATGCATGTTATCTGACATTAGTTCATCTGTTTGTCATATTCAAGGTTTCGTATCTCTCATATTGAGTCCCTGCTAGCTAGGGTCTGATTCAGGGGAACATGTAGAGATATTGTCGTAGACTTTCATTGCTACTTTTAATAACTTCCTGGTAATTTAATATTTATTGGCTTAGTAGCATTAAATTAGATATATAAATTCACAATACGTTTCGGCTCATAAGCCTTCTTCAATTGTGAGGTGTGGATATGACTTTAAAATAATAAATTGTCAACAAGAAAATGCATGTAGCCGTGGGTCAACATTGACGCTAAAGTTCTTATAGGAACGGAGTCCAGGTGGAGTTGAACTCGAAACCTTTTTCTAAATTTTTGATGTGGTGTTGGTGCTCTGTATTATTAATGCTTCTGTTAGTCTCCTGTTGAAGTAATTTGAGACTATTTTCACAACTCTCGATTCACTCCAGTTTACTGTATGTAGGGATAGTGGAAGCTGTGAGTGTGAGATAAGCTTGCATGCCGTCATGTCTGACTGCTTCACTGGCTGGCATGTCTTACAACAGTGAGACTGTTCTAGTTCACTAGCCATTCATGAAGTGTGTGTAGTTACTATCGCTGGTGTGAGGTGGAACTACTCCTTCTAGTGGAGTTTGTATGGATATAACTATTTGTAAAGTACCGTATTGCTTTATGTCATTTCTGCAAGTTTATACGCTCTTTCTCGCTGTAACTGCTAAATAGCAATAACAAAACGTGAATAAAGTCAGTGTGGGTGAATTGAAGTGTGGGTGATTGAAATGAAGTTTGTCCAGTTCTACTGAGTAATTTTCACCAAACTAACTAACTGGTTGTTGTGCAGCAATGGCTGATGTGCTCTTATTTTAAACTGATAAGGGACAAAAATTAATGACACACACACACACATACATACATACATATACACACACATACATATATACATACATACATACACGCATACACACACATATATACATACACACACACATACATACATATACATACATACATATGTGACCGTCTACAGGAAAACCGGGCACAACGTGGCGTTTGTAAATATCTAGAAAAGATCGATCAATTTCTTAAAAATGTATTGTTTCAAGCCGACGGAAGGAAACGGTTAGGTCTATTATAGTGGGAACGACTTAAGCTACAACGATAAAACTTGGAGAGCTCAATATCTGGACGCTGACAACTCTGTAAGTGCAACAAACAAAAAATTTCGAAGGGTGCCGCGTTGTGCCCGGTTTTCCTGTAGACGGTCACATATACACATACATATATACATACATACATACACACATACATACACACATACATACACACACATACATACATATACATGCATACACACACACATACATACATACACACATACATACATATAGTTCTTAGTTGGAGGGTGTATGTCATTTGAAGTTGCACGGAACTTCAGGAGTGCAGATGGTAATGGACAAATTTATATAGTAACTAATGAAGATCTGAAAGATGATGAGAAATGTGATGCTCTGTGTAGTCACTAGAGACGTGGCAGTGGCTGGAGGGAGGGAGGGAGAAGTGGCAGTGGCTGTAGGGAAGGACAGGCGACAAATTATGTGGAATTTATGTTTTGTTTAGTCTTCTTCTTAGCTGTTAGTGTATATTGAGAGAGTAGAATTAGTTGTAATGGGAAGAAATAAATGGTGGAATAAGCAGGAGTAGGTGTTTACAGATGCAGCTGGTCACTGTTGGTGATGCACATGTGTTGGCTGGTGGAGAGTGAGGCTGGTCTGCCTGAGTGGTCCCAGCTAGTGCTGGTGGAGGGTGAGGCTGGTCTGCCTGAGTGGCCATGCAGTCCCAGCTAGTGCTGGTGGAGAGTGAGGCAGGTCTGCCTGAGTGGCCATGCAGTCCCAGCTAGTGCTGGTGGAGAGTGAGGTTGGTCTGCCTGAGTGGCCATGCAGTCCCAGCTAGTGCTGGTGGAGAGTGAGGTTGGTCTGCCTGAGTGGCCATGCAGTCCCAGCTAGTGCTGGTGGAGAGTGAGGTTGGTCTGCCTGAGTGGCCATGC
>WLWI01004167.1_pt1 | contig 12275 bp, 7 predicted proteins | sample 6701501 | NCBI WGS metagenome assembly WLWI01 (sample SAMN12718690, study PRJNA515312) | sponge metagenome | isolation source: marine sponge | host: Mycale hentscheli | place: New Zealand: South Island, Marlborough, Capsize Point | collected 2014-11-01
AAGTCTTTTCTGCCTTGACATACCAAGGCAGAGACACTCACAAAAAATCCACAAACAATCAACAAAAATAAAAATGCTTACTCATGCACATCGAATAGTGAATGTGTGCGTTAATTAGAAATAGTACTGCTAAATGTTGTGTACGCGTCAAGTCTTTCGTTCGTTCTAGTTTTGCTTGATTGAGGGGAGGTAGTAACTTTGGAAGTGGAAAAACTGTAAGTATTATATTGTAGGTAGAAAAGGGGGGCTCGAACGACACTCCTCGAGCCCCCTCTAGATCCGCCCCTGAATGTCTGCAAGAGATATAGCAGAGACAAGGCAATTACAGATATCTTCAATGAATGTGCCACACCCACTAGGTCGGACATCATCGACTCTACGTCGAAGTATGAGAACACCAACTCCATCAGAAAAGGAATGGCAAAGAAAGATAAATGCAACTCAAGAAACAATGTAGCTAAAGACTTTTTAACTGATATTTTATGCTATTAGTAAAAATCATTAATTTTTACAACACTTATGTATTTGCCAAAAGTTAGCTAGCTACCAAGCTATACCAAACATTGTCATTAGATAAGCTGTATTTTATAGCTAGATAATATAGACTTTCATCAAAAACACTCACTCAGTCTTTCTTTTGAGGCTTTAAATTATAAAGTTAGCTATATTCCCTGGGCTACAACTCAACCAAGATGTGCTTCAGAGACCATCACTAAGTATTCACATAGTTGTTTTATTTTGATATGTTCAAGTTTGTTTAACTGATCACAACATGCCTTAAAATATATTCTAGCTAATGACAAAGAAATCTCAGTTTAATTAATTGCCTACTCTCGAGAATAATAACAATATAGTTATCATATTAGGCATATCAAAGTATACTTAAGCTCTTTCACAATCTAACCTTTTAATTTAAAGTGAGACTAATGTTAGACTTTGTTGTTTTTCCATTGCAATCATTCAATAGGTAGTTCATACTATTCAAGTCAGCAAATGAGTGGCTAGATATTCCAAGATACCAGCTTTATAAAAAGATTTCTTTATTATTGCTGTAGTTCTTCTATTTTACAGTTCAATGTTGATAATTATAAGTAAAGAAGATGTGGAGTATATTTGTGTTTCAAAATGCCTACTTTACTTTAACACTTCATGGTCTTAGCAATCAAGCGGTGTAAGTATCTTGCAATGCTGTGGAATGAAAACTAACAAAAATGATTGAAAAAAATGTTAAATGAAATATGAAGTGAAACAGATTACTTTCATTGCAAAGTTGTTTTGGTAGATTAAATAGTTCAATCAACCAAAACAACATTGCAATGAAAGTAATCTGTTACACTTCATATTTCATTTAACATTTTTTTCAATTATTTTTATTAGTTTTCATTCCATTTGTTACGTTGTCAAGGCTTCCCCAAAGTTTTTTTGAAGAAGTACACCGGTAGTTGAGATGCCACGCTCTCGAAAGCTTACGCACACCCAAATTGAAACTAGCCCCGTTTTTTGTTTACAATTATTGATGCTCTGTTCAAGTAAAACCACGTGAGCTGTACGCTTTCAAACTGAACGGACATCAGGGGGTTGGGCCAACAGCCGACTACCTTAATTATTCTGCAAGTCCTTCTCTTATGTTTTGGAATAACGAGTGGTGAGAGAATTGCAATAGAATGGTACTAGCATTAATTGTACTTATCCTACCTTCAGTTGCAATTGCTTGTAAGTAAAATTAGCTATTGACAAGGTGTCATTTAGATAGTTAGTGATCTTGCTGTACCTGCTGCTGATGTTGTTTATATATCTAGTAAATATGGAAGACTGCAGTGTGACTGCCAATAGTGATGCAGTAGGAATACCTTATGATGCTGATGGCAGTAGAACAAGGCAGTCCTCAGTTCATAGCTGCATATCAAGCAGAGTCAATGACAACTATTATGTTCATATCATCAGTATCTACAGAGCTACTAGGTTCTACCCAAGAAATTTTGGTTATGACCCAACTTATACATCTAATGTGTGTATACAAGGGAATGGTTCACTCATAGAAAAGCCTCTAATCATTGTATTGGCAAACTACAGATCAACTCAGTGGATTCTCCACATTCCACAAGGAATAGTCGTGAGCAAAGTCATACTGGTGAATCTCTTACAAAATTAGTGTTATATGAACATAAATTGTATTGATTGGAAAGTATTATAATTAATATTCCTTTATTTGCAGTGTTCCTTTCACGGCAGTTCAGTCATATTCCCAAAGGGTCAGACACCTCAAGTGGAGTGGGGTCCACGTGAACATTATGACTACAGTCCTAATAATGATCGGGTAAATTCTTACCAATTTATCTCTGACATGTTTGGTCCTATTTCATCCTTTACTGGAACACGTTCATCTAATACATGGATTTTGAACATAGACAGAAGATTGTCCCGTAGTAGTATTGAATACAACGAATGCATGCTTGTCACAGGTATGCAATAATATACATTTTTGCTGATGCAAGGGGGATGTTGCTACTGCAAAGGGAATGTTACTAATTAGTCAAAAATTATGCTATTTTTTGGGTGTGGGTACAATTGAGACTTTTATGTACTCTATGCTACCTAGACCCTCGCTTTTGAACAAGTATGTAATTAGATAGAAATTTTCTAACCTAAAGGGGTCTGGAAAAAAGCAAAGGAAAAAAATGAAAAATCTTGGTTGTCTCCGGGAATCGAACCCAGGGCCACTGGCTTCAGCCATCAGTGCTTTAACCACTGAGCTACGACAACCCTCGACTTCCAACACCTTCACATTTTTCCTTTATACTGTTGAGTAGTACCACTTGCTGCACTCTCATACTCAACAGACCACCAATTATGTGCCGTAAATTTTTTCCTTTGCTTTTTTCCAGACCCCTTTAGGTGAGAAAGTTTCTATCTAGTTTGTTTGAAGGGTCAGAACTTGATAATTGTGATGATAAAGCCTTTTCAATCCACAAATTATGGCTCCAGAGGGAGAGGTGTTTCCGGTCGACACCAAAAAGGTGTTTTGACGGCACATAATTGGTGGTCTGTTGAGTATGAGACTGCAGCAAGCGGTACTACTCAACAGTATAAAGGAAACCTGTGAAAGTCTCAGAAGTCATGGGTTGTCATAGCTCAGTGGTTAGAGCACTGGTGGCTGAATGAAGCCAGTGGCCCTGGGTTCGATTCCTGGCAACAACCAAGATTTTTCATTTTTTTCCTTTGCTTTTTTCCAGACCCCTTTAGGTGAGAAAGTTTCTATCTAGTTTGTGTGAAGGGTCAGAACTTGATAAGTATGTAATTACATCAATAAAGCATCCTAATAAATAATAATATAATTGGAGTCTACTATGCTTGTATTTTGTATTTATTGGGTACCAGGAGTGAGAATTCCTGTAGTGTTTATATTATAGCACCTGTGTACTTGTTCGAAATCTAAAATTTGTGCATAGTCGAAAATTGGATACAATTTAGATTAAAACAAATACTGATTGTCCAAACTGAATGCTATACCATATCTATTGTTTCAGTTAATGTTGATGGCTGCAGCATTGTATCCAACAGTCCTAACACAGCAGGGGAGCACTCCAGAAGTAGCCGTCGATACTCCACTTACAGTTGCTTGTCAAATGAAAGCAACAACAACTATAACATTCACGTAATTAGTGTACACGAAGCTTCAGATAATTACTTTGGTTACAATTCCACCGTATCTCTGAATGTAAATGGACCCTTGTCTGATAAGCTGCTCATCCTAGCATTTGTGAGCTATGAGCCAGTCCAGTGGTTCCTACACATACCTGAAGGAGTGGTTGTGAGCAAAGTTATACTGGTAAGTCTCATGCTTGACATTAAAAAAAAAGAAAATAATAAATTCAAAGTTCAATAGAAATATATTCATTTATTTACTTTAGTTCAACCATCTTTTTCTTTTATTTAAGTGGCAACTTTTCTAGGCACTATTAGCGTTTTGTCTTAGCCATTCTATCATTTGTAAGTCTTCCTATATACTGCTAGTTAGATTACCACAATTTAGCCGTTCTTGCTAATTTCATAGTTGGTTTGCAATTCTTGGCATTAAATTGCACATACGAATGTGATGAGTAACAGAAACTTAAAGGTACTAGTCAGGACATTGACTGGTGTGCAGTGGGACTCAGGACAAGAAGTATGATATTGATACTAAAACCGGTACAGTTGGGACATATGTAAATACCAATAGCCATCAAGTGCTAACCACAACACAAATCACAATACTGTTGCAGGTAGTTTGCATGTGCTCATTTTGTACTTAATTGATCATGTAAAAGGCTCACTTAGTTTATTCTTTATTCTTGAGTATTTACTGTACACTATCAGTAAGGTGGATTAGATGATTTTATCCATAAAATGATTGGACTACTGTTCTAAGTAGGTCACACATTAGCATTATAACAAACATGCACAACACACATCAAGCAAAATGCTAGCAACACAATATTCTGACTTCATTGTAAATCATATATAGAGACAACATCAAAGGAAAACAGTATATTACAGCTATTGCATATAATGAATTTTAATAGTTATAAAACTTTATCTCAAATAATGTTTCAAATATTTACAATGGCCACCATTAGCATTGTATTTGATATTTCAGTGAATCAAAAATAATGTCCTCGAAAAACTTCTTGCCATCATTGAGCTATCGCTAACATAATGAAGCACCAAAGGTGTGAACCCTTAGTGTTAATACAATTAACTAGCTAGCTATCACAAAGACTCAAAGAATAAATTTTGGTGTAGTATCAATATGTCAATATGTAACTCATACAAATCTATATGTAGCTTGTTCAAAATTGATATATATAGCTCGTGCAATGAAACGGTAGATGTAAATGCCCCATCTTCATAAGAAAAGACAAACATGCAAAAGACACTCGCATACCAGGTAGATTCAACGGGGAACTCCAACCCCAGGACTCCTGTAAACCACCTAAAATATGCACTGGGTTTATACCAATCTCTTTTTGGAAAAAAATGTTGATCAAAACTACCACAGGCAGTAAGTTAATTGCTCACGTGAGTACAGCATGACAATAAAAAAAATAACTTGCATTGTATGGAAAAACATAATTAACTTTCTGAAATACACAGTCGAAACAAAAAAATTCTGGCACATTAAAAGAACTTAAATTGTTCAGTGCAGCATTTTGATGCTTTGTTTTAATCTTCAGGAGACCGCCCACCTCAAAATCCACTATTTATTGTGTGACTGACAGACTGACTGACTGACTTCTTTTTCTTTTTCATGACTTTTGACTAACTTAATTTTCTTGAAATAAAAATTGTGTAACCTTCTAAAGAATTATACTACTACATGCAAATCTTCTTTAATTCAATCTTCATAAGTGCCTACAGTGTTAGTGGGTGTTGTGTAACAACTCTTTGTGGTTGTAATGAATTATGGCAGTAAAAAGAAAGATACTTGTCAGCATGTCTTCCTGTACACTTTAGTTCACAAACTATCTAAGATACAAATCAATGGACCTAATGTAAAATATTCCAAGTCACGCAAGAATATTCAAATGATTATGAATTAGTAATTCAAAAGTTCAAAGTAGCAAAAAGGAGCATAATGTAAGTAATTTATATATTTTGCAGTACTCGTACCATTTCAGTACTGTTTTGTTCTCTGGAGCTGAGGCCCTTCAAGTAGAGCGAGGTCCGAGGCTTTATGGATTTGGAGCTGACAGTAATAGTACCAGTAGGCTGCTGAGATACATTTCTAACACATATGGGCCTGTGGCTTCTTTCACTGGAACACCTGAAGCAAGAGATTGGATATTGACAATCAAGGCAACACACTTTAATGAAAGTGCAGGACCAGCTACTCTTCCAGTATCACCTGTTGTATCAACTAATAGTAGGTTTTACAAGTTTTACAATAAATAAAGCATTATTTATATTTTTATAGAGCACGCTGTGGCACCTGACATACTAACTTTTCAAAAATTAGGAGTGCAGTAGCATAAGTTAGTTTTTGTTGGCTTCCCTCTACTGCTCTCCTTCTTCCTTAGCCATCCCAGTTTTTCTTATTCCTCTTTTCAACTCATGGATTCCCTTCTCCTCCTCTGTCTACCTCTCCTGCTCCTCAGTATCTCTGTCCTTTCTGTATATTTTCTTTCACTTTTTTTTCATTGAAGTAGTTACATCAGTCAGCTTTTTCTCACCTGCTTCTATTTTATTAACCCTTGCATTTTTCTGCTTCTCTGTCTTTCTTATATCCATTTTGGTTAGCCATTGTAGATGAAAACTCTTTCATAACTCTGTTTAGTGGCACAGAGTTCAGTTTTTATAGGATATATTAGGTTAATTGTTAGGTCCCGATGGTTTAAATGGTTTGTGTACAGTCCGTAGTTGACGGTCGCAGGTTTGACACTCAGATAGAAGCCTTTTTTACTGCCATTTTTTCCCTTTTGTCAAATGTGATTATTCAGTACAGGTAATGATGGTGAAGTTGCTTTACCTACTCTGATCAGCTTATGAATTATTCATTGTTATTATTACTATCACATTATTATGTTTCTGTAGTCGTTACTCCATCAAGTCACAACATCACTACTGCTGACTGCATTCCAATTGGCAAGTTGTTAATGAGTACAATTTTCATAGTGCATGTACTATAGAGAAAAGAAAAAGAGTAAAAGTATGTAGCAGTAGGACAGAGATTGAAGGTTAAAACATCATGTGAAGATGTTAGTGTATCCTTTTTTTTTTTTTTAGCTGGTTTAGTTGTTGTTGTTTTGTTCTTTTTCTATGTTGTCACCATCTACAGCTGCTTTCTACTCACAATTTAGTACTTCTGTTTGGATATAGGTTTTGTTTTGTTTTTCAATTAAACTGTTCTTGTTTTGTTTTAAGTATAGCTCACAAAGTTATTTTTTATTTGTTTTTTTTTATTTGTTTTTTTATTTGTTTTTGTTTTCTATGGTTGTCATCATCTATTACTGCTTTCTACTCACAGTTTAGTACTTCCATTTGGTAATAAAACATATATTTGATGAAGTGAAAAACACACTTCATCTGGTCTGTCGTAATTGTTGGATTACAAGTGCCTTTTAATAATTTACAAATAATATAATGTACAATATATTGTTGATGATCTTTAAGTTTTGTTTTGTTTTTCTCTTACAAATGTATTTGGCTGCTTAAGACATATTGTATTTACATATATCTAGCAAGTGTTTAGATCACAAAAAGAGCCTAAGTATAGGGGACATGCACTTTAATATTCTTTCTTAACAGAAATATGGTTGATAGATTCTACTTATAATTCAGTTAAATTGTTTTGTTTTAAGTATAGCTTACAATGTTACTACTACCATACTAAAGTTGCATTTTACACTTGGGCACCAAACCGAGATAAGGATAGTGTAAATAAACTAATGTTACCCTTTTAACAAGTCACAGAGACTCTGCTTTAATTCCTATCACTCAATAATAATAATTATAGTAATAATAACAATATTGTTGTTATTATTTACAAACTCTGATCAGTTAATGAATTATTCATAAATACAAACATCATCATCATTGTAGTTCTGACACACAATCATATCATTATATAGATTACAATGTTGTTGTTGTTATTACTATCATTACTGTTATTATTATTATTATGTTGTTGTCGTTACTCCACTAGGTCACAACATCACTACTGCTGACTATATTCCAATTGGCAAGTTATCAGTTAGAGCTAATGAGAATAAATTGCTAGTAATGAGTGCATGTACTAAGAGAAGAGAAAGAGATTAAAGTATGTAGCAGTAGGATAGATAGAAGGCTAAAACATCGGGTGAAGATGTTGGTGTATTTTTCTTTTCTTTTTTGTTGTTGTTGTTTTTAGCTATTTTAGTTGCAATAGCTATGTGTTCTTTTTCTATGGTTGTCACCATCTACTACTGCTTTCTACTTACAGTTTGGTACTTCTGATTGGTCGTTTTTGTTAGGTTTCATTTTTTTCTCCTAAAATTATATTTGGCTGCATAAGATATATTGTATATACTTACACCTAACAAGTGTTTTCATCACAAAAAAGAGCACAAATATAAGGGACATGAACTTTAATTTTCCTTCTTAATAGAAATAATGGTTGATAGATTCTACCTATAATTTAGGTTAAATTGTTTTCTTTTAAGTATAGCTTACAGCAGTATAGAAAGACGTTTCAGCATGGGGGGAGGGAGGGTGGGGCTCCAAGGGCATGTGTTTTTTGTGTTTAAAGGTGTTCATGTGGCAAATGACCCCTTTCGATTGTTACCCAAAAAAAAAATATGGGTGACCCCTAGCCCCCGAACCCCCACCCCCCTTTCCTATGCAACTGGCTTACAATGTAAAACTACTGTACTAAAGTTGCATTTTAAACTTTGGCAACAAACTGAGATAAGATAGTGCAATTAAACTAATGTTTTCCTTTTAACTAAGTCACAGAGACTGCTTAAATTCCTATCACTCAAGGAAATTAATATCTCAACACATACCACTGTTTCGAAGTTAGATAGTGATAATGCTAAAGAAATATTTAGTTTGATTCTCATACGTTCCTACTTTATTCTTTTACGTAGCTATTTTGCCTTTTTTATCATGCAGGTCAACAACAAAATGTTGTAATTACTTCTATGGCTGTGGCAATAGCTGTACTGGGCATTTGTTCTTGCTCACTAATTATTGTTGTATTTAGTTTAGTGTTCCATGGAAAGAATGGTAAGTAATTTAATTAATGGTAGTTAATTCAGTAGTGCAACTATTAGCAAATTTTCCTATTCTATCAGCTAAAATTAAAATTTAACCCGACATTTAGACTGCCAAAATGCTCTTCAGGGGTCAAGTGGACTCCAGCAAGCAGTTGCAATTTCAGGTTAAGTTTTAATTACATAATATAGGCTGTTAGAATGAGAATATTTGCTATTATTATTATTTTTCAGCTGAAATAATAATAATAATAATAATAATAATAATAATATTATTATTATTAATAATAAAATAAATAATAATAATAATATTCATAATCATAACAGCAAAATTGTATTCTCCTTAATCTAAAGATGAGACTTCACCAAAAATCATTCTAATTATTTAAATGATGTCAACTTAAACTGTGGAAAGATTTAGTAGTTCAGCAATTATTCATATTTATTACTAAAACTTGAACAGGAGAATTTTTTTTAATTTCAAAATATTCACTACAAACTTGGTAATAAGTGTCTATTTTGTGTGTGTGTTTATGTGGCTATTAAATGTGGTTATTAAGTGGGTGTGATTTTGTATAAATTAAAAAAATTGATTCAAAGTAACCACCCTTGAGCAGGTCTGGCTACAGACCTGTTTACGGCTGTAAAGAAGAGAAATACAAAATTGGTAGCTCATCTTCCCTAGCAAGAAGCTTGGATAGGCACATATATGATTCAGGAAAAGAATATTATATTTTGACAGACAAACAATTGGAAGGGTGTCGACAAACATTAGAAGTGAAGAGGTAGGGAAGGCCAGGAAAAGGTGTTGCTCTGGAAAGTCCAATGTATAATTTAAAAAATTATTACACTACAGTACAATATGGGGGTTTCATTTCACTCTCACACTTGCATTTTCAATTGCCTTCAGCTTGTGAAAACACTCGCATGTGCTCATGAATATCTCCCCGTATTGTAAGCCAACTCGTAGAATAAATATTACATACATAACTGAAGTTGCATTTAACTAATATGATTTTTTACTTTTCTAAAGGTGCAAAAGCAAAGGCTACTGCAAAAGAAGTTGTTCAAGCTCCCATGTATGAAGAAATCGAGATCAAGATGGAAAATACTAAAATAAAAGATGATGACCAGTGCAATTCACCTTCAGCTGACATTAAGCCAAAGAAGAATATTGCCTATGAAACTGTATTATATCCCACAATAATTTAATGGTAAAGGGTTTGCTACCACATCAAACATGTTTAACCTAAAGAACTAAGAGTGTAAACTCTCGGCACTAGTTAGTTTGTTCAATAATTTGTTAATAAAGTGACTACTGTTGAATAGAAAAGTTAACTACATTTTAGCTAATAACAATAATGGTGTTGCTTATTAGTAAATATAATATTCCACTTAACAATTTCTTTCTCAGCTTTCTTTAATTATTTGGATCTATTCTCTCTCTTTCACAGGCTCTTTTAAACTGATTAAAAACTGCCACTGACCTACGATAACCAGCCAGCAACCAAACACTCCAATTATGTATTTATGCTGTTAGGGTTATTTCTACGTTACATTCTCACATACCATTGGAATTTTTTTCAAAGATTCTTTTTATCCGTGGAATTTTTTTTATCCATGAAAGAATGTCAGTTCTGTGGCAGAGCTCTTGTGTGTTAAGCAAACTAACCTAGGTTCAGTTATCAGTGACAGCCAAATATTTTTAAAATTCTGTATAGTTTAACATGGCTAAGAAATAGAGAGAATCTATCTAAATTTTAAATTATCTAGCTAGCCAGCAATTATGCTAACTATGGTTTCGAGTGGACAACTTTAGTCTAACACAGTGAGGAAATCACTGATGCGGCTTTCAGCATCCAATAAAGTGCATGTGTAATAACCACAGGAGCATTTGGACTTTTTGCCAAGAATGTTACACAACACTTAGGACACACTTCATTTAATAGCAGGCATATTTACAGTTGATGAAAGAATCCCACCTCCAGCAGCAGAAACCTCCGACATGAATACATCAGTTGAAATAATCAGCTAGAACCGGGAGTAGTAAAACTTGCATGTTCACATGAGCACTCATAATTCTGAATGGCAAGTCGACAAGTGAATGGGTGTGGCCATATAGCACTTATCGTAATGCCTGCCATTTGTCTCGTTTTCTGAAAAGTAAGCCTAAATTGTAAAAAAAAGGCACATTAAAAGGACCTTTTCTCAAGGAATTATAATCCACCATATTTGAGGTCACTGTTGACAGAGTGAACTAATAAATGACAAAGAGACTACTATAACCCTCATATGCATGCATGCTGAAGGTTAATGACAAAATTTGTATGCTATAGCTTATGTATTGCAAACTGAATTGTAACTGCCATAAAAACTGGAGCACTACCAGTGCAAACCCTAAGCATTAGTTAACAAGTGCAAAAATTTGCAGAAGAAATCACTGTTGTTGAATAACCAAGTACTTAAATTTTCAGCTGTTTTAGTTTTGTTCTATTCATGAATACAAATTTTAACCAGTTCTGCTGGGGCATTTTAAATTGGCTTGCTTTCATCTAAGGGATTCTTCAGGCATTTCAAGGGCTTTTTATGGGGCATAAAGATCTACAACCAACACTTACACACCTGGGACTGATCCATACTTTCTAAAGATGTTTTACAAGCATGATACTCAGCAATATGGTTTTTATGACTTTCTAAGGACTTCATGGCATTCTCTAGCTTTATTATTATTATTATTATTATTATTATTATTATTATTATTATTATTATTATTATTATTATTATAACTTTACAACCACTATTATAACAAAGAGAATTAAAAGAGATTTAGATTTAATGTGATATGATGGGTGGATGAAGGATAAACTCTATATACAAGAGAGCAGCCTAGTTAGCTAAAAGAAGAGAAAAGAAAGGGAAAAAAGGATATAAATGATAATAAAACAGCTAAGCGTGAGAGGGGAGTGATACATTAATAAAGTGACTGTGACATCTAGAGCAAGGACAGAAACAACAAAGTGTGCAGAAATTGTCTGAATCAAAGTGTGCAATAAATAGATCCCAAAAATTTTTGCTTGAGAGAAGTGAAGGACAATGAAAGATCACTAGGTGAGAATGTATTTCATAGTAGAGATATGCGATTAAAATATTGAAAATATCGATGTCGTGTAGTGGAGGTGCATTGGAACTTAATTTCTAATTTACGATTTAGATGATTATCTCGTGGACCCAGAATGAAAAGCGATGTGATTAAATACATTAAATGAATCAGATGGATGCTTAAGACATTTAACAAAAAATAATAGGTCTAGTAATTATAAGTAGTACGTTAGTGGTAAAATATGGAGATGAATAAGTCTTAATTTGTAAGAAATATTATAATTATTAAAAATGTATTTAGTTGCACGCCATTGAACTCCTTCCAATAAAATAATGTCTTGTATTTTGTTGGGAAACCATAGCTGGAAACAGTAGGTCAGCTGAGATCTTACAAGTGACAGATAGAGGGACTTAATGTTCATGGGTGATGTGCAAGGAATTGTTCGC
>WLWI01004169.1_pt1 | contig 12269 bp, 6 predicted proteins | sample 6701501 | NCBI WGS metagenome assembly WLWI01 (sample SAMN12718690, study PRJNA515312) | sponge metagenome | isolation source: marine sponge | host: Mycale hentscheli | place: New Zealand: South Island, Marlborough, Capsize Point | collected 2014-11-01
ATTTATCAATCAAGCATCATTTGATATAGGTATGTTAACGGCTACTAGATGCTACTGCCAGGTTAATTCTCAGTCTATTTTGTTACCACTTGTTTGTAACAAACAATAAACTGATTACTCTAACTCAGCCTTACTGTATAGCTACAACTACTTAGTGCTACTTTTATTTATGTACACTTTTGTGTTCTATACAAACATATTTTACTAAAAAGATGGTAATGATACTACTATGCGATCAGCACCAGTACAATTCATACCACATGCAGAAGAATCAACTGAAATGAGTAAGTTCAGTTTTATTATTATTATTATAATTCTTATTGTAATTCAAACCACCTAATTGAGAAATTAGCTAGAAAAACTCCATCCATTCATTGGATGTGATTTGAGCTGGGTAGACTCAGTCTCTCACCCACAAGGCCACACAGGGGTGTGTGTCCTAGGTCATATCACTGTCTCACGCAAAGAGCATGTGAACACACATGACCATGGGCTCACATCAGCTCATGTAGTTAGGTAGATGACCCCTGGTAACCATTACAAATCAGGTGAATTGTAGTTAAATTATATAAAGAACTACTTCAGTACCATGAAATGAAATTAAGCACCAGGTAAAGTTGTAAATATACATCTAGCTTTATAAACAAAACTTCTACACTGTAAACCAAAAGGTGTGTAGTTCACACCAAATTAAGCGTGAATCACTTGTAAAAATAGTCACACCAAAATATGGTGTTATGCGCACACCTCATCGTTTCGGTGTGAAGTACACGCCAAATTCAGTGTGGATTCACACCATAATCAGTATGAACTCATACTTACATTAATGCTGAATTTTAGTTACATTGATTTTAATATAACATATCAACATTATTTTCCAAAAAGGTATTGGTGTAATCCCAGATCTCATTAATCAGTTGACTATAATCTTAGTCAACTCTCTAATCTAGCATTCAAGTGTACAAAACATTTACAAGGCAGACTACAATGATAATAGCATTGGTTTTTGCCTGCTCTTATCTAGCATTCAAGTGTACAAAACATTTATAAGGCAGACTACAATGATAATAGCATTGGTTTTTGCCTGCACATGAATATAATTAATGTATGGTAAAGGGTCCATGATATTCCCTTGAGTGTGAATTTCACACTAGGCAGAAAGTGTGAAGAATACACTATGCATAGATGGTGGGCATTCACACCACCAGTTTGGTGTGAATTTGGTGGGTTTTCACGCTATAATTTTTACCAACATTATTTCAGACGAGACACATTGAATTATGATATCATTGTCTTGTGTATATATTCCACACAGTAAACATTAATGGCTGCAGTTTCATATCCAATAGTCCTGATGCAGTTGGGAGGCCAACTTTTGGATTCAGATATTACACTACATACAGCTGTTTGTCCAGGCAAAACAAAAATAACTATTCCATTCATGTGATCAGTGTCCACGAGGCGTGTTGTTTCGAACGAGACTATAATGTTAGAGTACTTTTTAATATGACTGAATCATTCACTACTATCAGGCCACTCATCCTGGTACTTGTGAACTATGAGCCTGTACAGTGGGAAATACACATGCCTGAAGGAATAACTATTGCAAAAGTAGTACTGGTAAGTTGATTACATGCATAATATATGTAAGTAGTTAATATGGCATATATATGTGTGTGTTTGGGGTCTATGGGTGTAGTATGTATAATTATATCTGTGCGGAGATACTCATAAGGACAATCAGTTCAAACTGAAATGGATCAATTCAAGCAGTAACATAATATTTACAGTTTTATTCTAAAAGACACTTAATAATTTTTTGCATCTAATTTAAAAAAATATTGGCTAAATAGATATGAAAAAATGTAATAGACACCATATGGAAAACATTTAATTATATTATACAAGTGGCCTAATAGGGCATACAATGTAGCTAATACTACACTGTGTGGAATGTTAATCGGTAACTTCATCTTGCAAAACTCATATTGCTTGTTTCATAGTATAATCATATATTTGCAGTGTTCTTATCACCTTAGTACAGCAGTGTTTCAGGGAGCACCGGTTCCAGTGGAAAGAGGTCCTCGTCTTTATGGCTACGGGGCTAACAGTAGCAGGACAAATACTCTTTTGCAATATCTGTCCAGGACTCTGGGTCCTCTGACTTCATTCACTGGAACTCATCAAACCAAACAATGGACTTTGACTGTTAATGAAACCTATTTAAATGTAGAGCAAACATTCCTTCGAGAACCTTTGCCTACTGAAGGTTTGTGAAATATGATGTACACAAGTTAAAGTTAGCCAAAGGTATTAAACTTTTGAAAACTTTATGTTAGATCATTTAATGAATAGTTTCACTCGTGAAGATCATGTGATCACCTCCAAAGAACATCTTCAAATATGTGAGAAAAACACTTTTAACCCCTCCCTTATCATTATTATTTCAAGAAAAAAATTTAACTTAGTTTTCTATGTGGTGATTAATCTCAGTGGTGTAGTCTGGAACAGACAAGTTAAAACGTTGATCTATTCTATGAAGTTTTGTGCCTTTTAAATTGTTTGCTTAATAATATAGAGGACTACTAAAATTAGCTATATTCTATGGTACTCTTGAAGCCAAAGGCATATAACACAATAATCTTTATAAAAACAGAAAATCCTTCTTCCATTTTAATTACAGTATAAAACTTTATTGTTTTGTTCAGTTTTAACATTGTTGAAGTGAATTATAAATGCTGGCAATAAGCTGTCTTACTTATCTCTGCAGCTCCGCAGCAAAACCATTTGATAACTTCTATGGCAGTGATTATTGGCATACTGGGAGTGTTTACATGTGCCATTGTGATAATTTTTGCTCTGGCCTATCACAGGAAGAATAGTAAGAATAGTTCATTGTTTACTTGTTGCAAATTTCCTTATATTGTCTTGTTTTCCAATACTATTTTCTCTTCAAATTTCAAAGTAATTCACCCTAGCTGTCTATTATACAACGACTTGATGGAGTACATTATTTCCCATTCTATGTATATGTAATAGCTATTTACATAAAGCTTCTTATATTTATTAGGTGCAAAGATCAGTGTAAAAGACATTGTTTCAGATCCAGTGTATGAAGAGATAGAGACTACTGACTTAGACGATATCAAAACTAAAGAAAATAAGTGCTATACTTCATGTTCAGTTGACATCAAGCCACAACAAAATGTTGCCTATGGTACAGTACCAAATGTTCTGTGACTTTTTTTTCAAGTTGTTCTTTTTTTTTTTTTTTTTTGATTATTTGTTTGTTGTTTTTTGTTGTTGTTGTTTTTTGTTGTTGTTGTTTTTTAACTTTGAAATGTTTAGATTGTATGTTACATATCATATGTAGGGTGAGGTGTGTGAATTTTTTTACCTCTTTGAGTGCTATTTGATTCAATAAACAATAGAGGATAGACTGTGGCTTTTTATCTAGTATAGCTAATTTTTTTCAAAACTCTAGGAGTAGGGGCCATCAGCGAGGTGGAGCACAGCGCTAACACGCTTTGGGGGAACCCTTGTCTTCATTATGCGTATGCATGAGTTCATCAATGGGCATTACAGCTGGAGCGTAATTACCACAGCAATTCTGGGATCACAGAGAAAACACACTGTGGATTAAAGCCAGCCACTCTGGAAAAAGTCACCTTTAGCTTTGACTTTCATGAGCATGTGTAATAATTAATTTTAGATTCTAATGGAGCATAGAGAGAGAAAGAGAGTAGTTTGAATGCCAATAGAGATTTACTTGTCCTAAATGCTGGCAAGAGCAAATGGGAATAGCTCACAGTCCACTCCAGGGCAAGTACGAAGTTAAGGCCTACACAACCGTTCACTGAGAATGACAGAGCTTTGAGCAAACTGTTTTCATTGCAAGGTAGATCTGAGCCAAAATACGGGACAGCTATATTGTATAACTTCAGGTGAAGGTGGTACAGGAAGAGTGATGAACAGAACAATGGAAGTGTTAATGGAGCTATATTATATGTAAAGTGAGCTAATGAAACAAACTTTATAAAATTTAATGAATGGTGGAACGTTGTGGGAAACTACTAGGGAATAAACAATGAAGTGTGAACTGTGATGAATGAGCTAGTTAGATACGTACACGTAAACATACAGGCCAATAAACAGTAATTACATAAAACTATCAATTACAATTTAAAGTTCTATAAGTTCTTTGCTGTGATGTGGTATTAGATTATGGTGATTAAATTTTACACTGCAAGTGCAACAGTATGCAAGTTACAGTTCATTCAAATGCATTTACTAATAGGGCAATAGTGATTGGGATACAGGATATTATTGTAGAACACACTTCTGACCATTCTATGAATAATGTGCACTCACAACAGGCAGCAGCGGCCTCAAGTATCAATTAGTATGCATTTTACATACTGTCTAATCTTACGGAGAATCTTGAATTGACTCAATCATAATAATTGCATTTCCTACTTGTAGCAGCGGAGAAGTGTCATTTTCATTATGATGAGTGATCAATAAATAACCAATTAGCATATTAAACCAGCACAGTCAATATGATCAAATGCAAATTGCTTGACTGCAATGTAGAACAGGCATACTGACAATATACTATTCATTTCTATCCAATGTCATTCAATATGAGTAGCCTCGCTGTGAGTAAATAATGTTGGTTTGTTGAAAAAATGGCTAATATCTACATTTACTTTGCTCCTACTGCCACTGTGATTTCCAATGGTAAGTATCCAAAGTGGTATATAGCTATATGGAAATAACTAATAATTCTCTTATAATGATTCAGTTATTCTGGGCTGAAATAATTATAATAATTGCAATTTTTCTCATTCTAACAGCCAATATATATTAATTAAAACTTAAACCGATGTTTCAAATTCTTGCAAAGTCGAAACATCATTGCGAAGAAGTCGAAATACCGGGTTAAGTTTAAATTAACATATATTGGCTGTTAGAACGAGAAAATTTGCTATTATCATAATTCTCTTATAGTAAGCGTGATGTTCACTCATCACCCATCCAATAAAACTGTCTGTGAGGGTTACCAGGTGACATTTTCCTGCAGTTGTACAGGAACCTTAGTACAGCCATGTTAGAGACAATGAAATATGCTATGATAAGTAAAGAAAGAATTTGCATAAAACAAGTAGAAATCAGTGATTTATCTAGTATTAAGCTTAAGGTAGAATGTTAATATTGCCTGGGTTACTATCCCTTGCCTACTAACCAAATCATGGCATGGAATCATTATGTATTTTTAAAATCCTCTTCAGACAGTTTTTGCAATGTTAAACTCGATGACTAATATTATATTTTCAAAAACTTTATTAATCTTAATCCATAGATCAATAGGCCAAATAACGTATTCCAAGAATGCGATTAATTGCATAACTAAAACAGGTGGAATCAACGGGGGGGAAGGCGGTGTAGGTATCAAAAAGGAAGGTGAAAGAAAGATAGAGAAGCAAAAGTTTTGCAAAGAATAAGTCCACAGTCACGATAGAAAGACAGAGATACTCAGAGGCAGGAGAGATAGACAAAGGAGGAAAAGGTACTCCATGACTCAAGAAGAAGAGCTGAAGAATGGAAGGAGGGAGATAAGAAAAGCTGAAATAGTTCAGGAAAAACGAGAGCAAAGAGGGGGAAACTGATGTAACCTTAACCAAGGTGTAGAGGATAATAACAATGAACAAAAATAACTTATGCCACTGCATTCTTACTTTGCAATACATAAATTGCCACTGTGTGGTGGTGTACTTGCTAGTAATTATAATGTTGAACCAACCTGGTATTATTTTGTCATTTACACATTATGAAATGGTAACCATTAGTTAAACCATGGCAATTCTGAATTATCGCTATATAAACGCCCTCTCCGGGCTGGAGCAATAATTCTTCTTGCGCAAAGACAAAAAAAATAAACTAGTAAAAACATTCGATTGCATTATTGAGGAGTCCAAGCAGCATCAAATGCTTTCCTACTCTCCCTAACTTCTACCCATTCTCAGATGTCGGAAGCTCGATTGTTATCACAGATTACAGCTATCCAACCCATTCCCTGTAGTAAGGCTTCCCTAACACAAAAAGGAGCTCACTACGCAGGTGGAAAGGATGTAGGTAGGAGAGAGGTATGGCTCTAATAGGCACTTTTCGGTTAAAAGTGACTTAAAAGTATCAGGTTTTTTAATCACATTTTAATGGAAAAGTGTCCGAACGGGGGTAGATATAACTTCTTTTTTCTGACAGAAAAGTTGAAACGAAAAATTCTAGCAGATTAAAGGAACTTAAAATGTCCTGTGTAACATTTTTATATTTGTTTCAATCCTCAGAGAGGCTGTCATCTTCAAGATTAGCTTTTTATTATGTGACTCAATGACTGACTGCCTGACTGACAGACTAACCGAGTACTGTAATCCTCTCGCGCATGCGCGCTGTTAATTATAGAGAATGTTGACTATGGCAGGGGGATGATAGAAAAAAGAAAACAAAGAAAATACATGCATATAATTAATAATGTTCATATTACGTGGTGTGCAACATAATACAAGTATCACACCCTTCTTCACGAGGAGTCTGGTGGAACTGACTCTTCTACAGCAAAGACTCAGACATCAACCACGATGCCTGTATCCATGTACACATCTAAATCAGAGTCAAAAGCCCCAACCAAGTCGCCAGAATCCCTGGCTTCATCTCAAAATAATTCACATATGCGCTTTGTAGAAGATTTTGAGTATGGTTCTTGTTTCTACCCCTAGAACAGAACTCTAGAATAACAGTCGTGGAAGTTGCTCATGGAACTAGAAGACAGCAAGCTAGAGTCAATGGACCAAGGTGCCTCTATCTCACTTATTAGTGGTCAACTGACCTCAGCACTCCATTTTAAAAGCCACGCTCATTGCCTTATCATTGATGGCATAATGGGAGATGGTATAAGTAGACATTATATTCAGGCTAATATTTATTCTATCTTCACAGAACCCAGAAAACATATCACTCTTTAGTCGAGCTGTCACTCATCCCAAACGGTCATCCCTGCATCTGTGACAAGACCCAGATACTGTACTTGGTGGGTGTGTTGACCACTTGCTGGGTAGCCTGGGTGTTAGCCAGTGTCTTTGTGGACCTACTTATTCCCAGATGATCAAAGCATAACAGCTACTCCTATTTCAGCTAGACTATCATCGAACCTCTCGAGCTTGTTAAACCCATTTCTATTCTGAAAGCACAAGCCAAGGATAATCTGGATTGGATCAGGACTCCCGACTCTGCTAAAGAAGAGTCATCCTTGACTTAATTTCAAGATACTGTTCAAGTGCTTCCCAATAAACGTTACTCAGTCTCACTTCCTAGAATTGAAAAGCCTCCACTGTTGGGACACTCTGATATGTTACCCTCGATGATTTCATCAGAATGAGCAGTCCCTACAGAACAAAGATTGACCCACTGAATTCAACAAGGTTATAGGAGAGTACCTCGCTCTAGATCACACTGAGTTTGACCTAATGCAGGACTTTCTTTGGATAGATATTACCTTCCAATTCATGATGTGTCCAAGGACTCATCTTACAACTACAAGTTAAGGTCAGTCTTTGATGCCTCTGCATATACACGCATGGTTGTGTCGCTCAATTATACTCTTTTAGAATCAGATCCCAATCTCTATCTATTGTTGATTTCTACTCAGAGACAATTCAGATACCACCAAGATTGCCATAAAACGTCTTACTTTTGCGGTAAAGGCCTCCCCTTTCCTGGTGATCGGTGTGTTCTATCACCTGGCTGAAACTCACAAGAATTTTCATCCTCAAGCTTCACGATTGATAACACATTTCTTATCTCTCTCTTCATTGAAAGCAACTGTTATCATCCTACCTCACTTACCTACTGGTTGTAAAGCTTTACATAATGACAATAATAATAATAATAATAATAATAATAATAATAATAATAATAATAATAATAATAATAATAATAATAACAACAACAGCAATAACAATTATTATTATTATTGTTATTATTATTATTATAGCAGTTGGGTAAAAATATCTCGCTCCGCAGAACCAGCACTACGTTTGGTCTGGCAGCAGTGTCTAGCATATTTTGCCAGTAGAATGGTGACTATACTAGTGACGTGCTTCAGCACAAATGGCGAGCGAGCCATTGTGCACAACTAATTCACACAAGGATTACAAAATCTGTTTACAAAAGTAGCAGTAAGGCTACATTCATTTAGATTCTCTTACATCCTCCTCGCCTAGTTTTAGAAGGTATAATTCAGTTTATTTAGTCCTAAAATTATGTAAAGCAGCTATGTGTTTCTGACAAAAGGCACTCCTAGCTACTCAAAATGGCCGAATTTTTTAATGACAAATGATAAAAGGTTTCAATGCCATAGTAACCATTCACTCCCCACAACTATTTGACTTGGAAAAAAAAATAAAACATGCACTTCTAAGAAAATATGGCACAGTTTATAGTCTTACCCTAAATGGTAACTTGCTTACTACAGCAGTAGCCAAAACGGCTGTGCAAAGGCAGCTATGTTTATTTGGTAGTTGTTCTATATTTTAGCCAAGCAGTAGCGGTAACCCTCTACACTTTCACAAATATTCACTGGATATACCAACACAAGACTTACTTCGTGGACAATGGATTTTCAAGTAGGAACAATGCTGTTACATAGGTCTAAAACAATGACAACAGGCACATTATCCAATATAACTTACCACGGCTGTTAATTAAAGTTTGTAAGACGTAACTGCATCTGCACAAATTCAGATATATCAGACACAACCTAATACAAATGGGTCAACAAATGGTGACACAGGTAAAAGATCAATGAACCAAAGGATTCCTTTTAGTGGAGTATGGGGACCAGGTCGACCACCAAGCAAACACAAAAACGCAATGACGTACTTATGTCCAAACATTATATATATACTAGTGGTGTGCTTGAGCACAAATATCGAGCAAACCTGCCTAGTTAGGAAATATAAAACTATAGTATGGCTTTATAATATATTTTAGCTAAGTTCATGCGAACAAAATATAGCAGTTAACCATTAATTTTAGCAAACAAATACAGAATTACTCTCATACCTCAATTTCCTGAATAGTGGTAACTTCTGTAGTATCAAATGTAAGTGATTCTGAATACCTCAATTACCAGTAATCTTAACAAGCTCTCAGCTCTACCAAAAAAATGGCCAGAGTTATTATTGTAATTGTAGCCAACAAATATTGAATTACGTACTTACATCAGTTTCCCCAAGTAGTGGTTGCTTCCTTGTATTAATATTAAGCCATTGACTACCAGTGGCTCTTGACAACCAACAAGCAGCACTTAGCAGCTCCAAAACACGGCGAGGTTTTGAATATACATCTGGTAAAGTGTCTACAAAGAACAAAATGTAGTGAAACGATGTCAAAAATTATTAAATAGTTATATGGACACATTCCATATGATCCTTGATGTTCATACTGCATATCTACACCACAAATCTATTGAGCTGAAAATAGTTGGGAAGGGTTTTTAAAATTTTGTCATTGTAGGAGTAAGTATAGTATATCAAAGACCACTGGGCAATAAAGATTTGGCAGTAGCAGAATCCTTATGAGTGTAAGACTCGGATTCAAAGCATGGTTTTCATAATAAGGATAACCACACTACTTTAGGTAATGGTAGAGGAGAGACGAAGAAAATTACAGCATTTTCTATTGTGATATAACAAAGCAATATATTATTCGAAACTAATGAGAATAAGACATCCAATAGCAATTACAAGTTCAGTTCTTACTCTGAATAGGTCAAAGTTGTAGCCACTATGAATGAAGTAGGGTAGAATTTAGTTAAGTTGAAGAATAGTAAATGAGATAACATAAGCTAGTTGCTATATCCGGCTCGAAGGACCAAAAAATGTATGTTGATGCGGGTTCTGACACTGACAGTATCCAATGTGAATCCTGAGTTAGAGAGAGTCCCATGAATGTATGTTTTAGAATCTAGAACGTATAACTCTAATGGGTTGTAAATCCACAGTCAAGTTACACTGTCTCCCAGTGTAGTTGAAACTGAAGTATCAGTGTAAGTAGCCCGTATGAAAACTACAATACTAAGTCCAACTGAAACTGGTCATACTGAAGTAGCTAGCTACTCAGTGAAGTTGAAGAAGTAACCATCAGAAAAACAGATTTAAGGCTAAAATATAAAATATTATCTGAAAACTATATAATTAGCTAGCATCTGTCAGTTCTCTCAACTATTCAGTGATGATACTACATTACATCACGCACTTGATGAATGAAACATTTCTTTATTATACTTTTATTATCTTTTTATCAACCACATTTTTGTGATCATTCAGAATTATATTTAATCTCATGTTCTTTTGACTAATATCAGGTTGTTATTATAATTCATATTTATAATAATAATAGTTCTAATAATAATAATAATAATAATAATAATGATAATAATAATAATAATAATAATAATAATGATAATAATAATAATAATAATAATAATAATAATAATGATTTTAAAAATAGCAAATTCTTGTTCTAACAGCCAATACTATGTTAATCAAAATATACCCCTATGTTATTACAATCATTTCGGCCGAGAATGACTGAATCATAATTAAATTCTTTTTTATCGTTTGCTTACCCCTGAATCATAAGACCACCTCTAATATGGAGTGCAATTTCAAAGGATGGTCTTCTTATCCAGTGACAATTTTAAATAATTGAGTACTTTACTTTAGAAATGGACTATACTTTGACTATAGCTGTAGTAATTGCAAGGAATTTGATTTTTGGTTTTGACTGCACAAAGCAGTAAAATGAGTGCACTCAGTATATATAATATTCCTATAAGGGAAATTAGCATGATGGGAATAAACACTTTACCAGATTCTCTGTGTAATCATTTGCCTTTTATGAACACTGAAAGTATACAAAAAAAATACACAAATTAATGATCCATCTCAGCTGTAATTGCAGTATTTCAACTCCAAACATGATAGTTCATTTGTTTCTATTATTACTAGCTGTCTCCCTTCCTTCTACTTCCAAAAGCAGTAAAATATATGTTATGTATTCTGATAGTTACCTACTGTGTAGATATTCTCATTCTTTCTCTGGCAAAGTTAAGAATAACACAAGATAGGATCACTTAATTACATGTACTCAGGAACACTCCGCAGGTTGTCCGAGCTTAAAAGAATACACGGCTAGAGCTAGGGCTAGGGGTAGGGCAGTCTTAAAGTACAATGCTGACTGTCTTTCAAGCTTTAATTATTGTCATTGTGTCAAATTACTTTATCCTTGGTTGCATGCAGTTGACATTGATGGATGTCTCATCACTTATAATGATTCTGATGCTGTGGGAGTACCGTACTTTGAAGATCAACAGCAAAGCAGTGTTTATAGCTGTTTGTCAAGTACAATCAATAATGACACTAACGTTCATATCATTGGTGTTTATGAAGCTGGCTTGAGTCACTCCTTCAATTATCATCCCACTTACATCTCCAATGTGTGCTTGAATGTGAATGGGTCACTCTTGGATAAGCCACTGATTCTAGTCCTGACTACCTATGAACCAGTCAATTGGGTCCTTCACATGCCTGAAGGAGTGATGAACCAGTCCATTGGGTCCTTCACATGCCTGAAGGAGTGGTCATCAATAAAGTGATACTGGTAACACATCAATAGGGTTTTAGTGCTAATACATGTAGTTTATACTAATACTTGTGCAAAATACTTTACAGTGTTCGAATCACAACAGCTCGGTGCTATTCCCAGGAAATCAAGTTGTACAAGTGGAGGAAGGTCCTTCTATCTCTGGTTTGGGGTCAGATATTGGAGGTGGCAGAACAGATATCTGTCCGACACATTTGGTCCTGTGTCCTCTTTTACTGGAACATACCGAGCAGATAAATGGATAGTAAATATACCTGAAACGTTTATCAATCAAGCATCATGTGATAAAGGTATGTTAACAGCTACTAGATGCTACTGCCAGGTTAATTCTCAGTCTATTTTGTTACCACTTGTCTATAACAAGCAATATCCTGATTACTCCAACTCAGCCTTACTGTATAGCTACAACTAATTAGTGCTACTTTTATTTATAATGTTTTTGTGTCCTATACCAACATATTTTACTAAAAAGATGGTAATGCTACTACTATGCGATCTACAACAGAACAATTCATACCATACACAGAAGAATCAACTGAAATGAG
>WLWI01004171.1_pt1 | contig 12267 bp, 5 predicted proteins | sample 6701501 | NCBI WGS metagenome assembly WLWI01 (sample SAMN12718690, study PRJNA515312) | sponge metagenome | isolation source: marine sponge | host: Mycale hentscheli | place: New Zealand: South Island, Marlborough, Capsize Point | collected 2014-11-01
AAGTGATGTAGCAAATTTGTTAGAGGTGCATAAGTGTGCATTTAGTGATTCTCCTGGGTTGTGCAAAGTGGGTAGTTGTGAAATTGTCGTGAAAGGTGGGAGTAGTGTAGTGAATATACCCCCCAGAGGTTTACACAATATTTCTATTTCAACAGAATTCTTTGCTTTTAGTTTTTATTCACCCAATACAACCACAAAATCAAAAATATGCTAAGTGTACTGATCAAATTCGTACCAATTATTTGATACTTGTTAAAGTGTGTCTGATGTCTGAGTTATGCCAACCGTTTGGTCACACACAATCAATACATAATAGAAATAATTAAAATGAAGCGTGAAAAACGTGAACCCTTATTGGTGCCATACACTACATATTAGCTGTAACAAAATATTGTCCCAGACCAAAAGAATAATTTATACCAATTCAGGTATAACTAAACTCATGCAATGACAACTGTAGGTGTCAACACTGTTCATAAGAAAAGCTAAACATGTAATATACACTAACCAATTGGTTTCAATGCAAAACACAAAATATTATTCTATGTCAGCTCACATACCTTCATTAGTAACCAACTTAATAGAACAAAAAATGTTTGCAATATGGTAGTCAGGCAAAAATAAATAAAATAAGATCAAATTGTTTACTTACTAGACACCTGGGCCAATTTTCCCTCAACGTAGTGAAATGCAGCTTGAGCTGCTATAAATTGCCACACTTTTGTTTTTTCACTGTCTGCATAGTCTACCACTGCTTTGATGATAATTCCTTGTATCTTTTTCGTGCTTCCATCTGTCATAGTCACTCCATTTTCTTGCAGTTGAAGTAGCTCTCCACCTTCCATTTCCCCTCCCAGCAATTTACCAGTCAGAGAATCGGTAATTTTCTTTTTTAAAACGGGATCATTAATCACAATGGAGGAAGACACTATTTTTCCAACCAAATGCTTTGCTTTACGACCAGAAGAAACTTGCAATCCTTCTATTAAATCTGGAGTCTTGCAAAACACACTCTTAATTTCATCTTTTATGCTTACAGTACCTCTATGAGGCACAATTTTATTGTTAGCTATTCGAATGGGACCAAGATCTTCGATTTGATTTGAAATCAATACGTCTCCATGTTTAACCATATCTCTGTCAAATCCGTAGCAAACTCCAACAGCTAACATGTACTTTACATTAGGAAAACACTTAAGGCTACCATGCAACATGTCAGCAGATTGCCTGCCTGGACCGCGGTAAATTAAACCCACTGGATGATGTTTCATCATTCCCAGGAATATTCCAGGCTCATAATTTGTTAGTTGTGTATTCTCTCCTTCAATGTCTGGGGAGGAGATAAAAGTGGTAGCTGCATTAAACTCGTTAACATTAACAGCTGAAATGACGTACTCCACTCGTTCGCAAAATGATCGATAATCAATTCCAGACATGGTTGCCTTAGGAACTCTTATTTCTTCACACTTCAAACTCTTTAATGGCGTTTCTTCTAAAATAATATACACATACACAGATACATACACAAACATTATATAAAAAAGTAAAGAGTGCTCTCAAAGAACAAGTAATTTTAATGTGTTAGATTAGATATGCTTCTTGGAGTGATGATACCAATTAATAACCTCCTCACCTACCTTACACAGGGTAAATAGTCACAGAGTGACCACTACAATACATCAACTCTGTGTACAACAGCATTTTGTTTTGTAGAAATGGACAAAGAAGTTGAAAAAATAGTCTAAAAAATATAATAGGATGATGACAATTCCGATATTTGACTTCTATTTTCCTACTAAGGTGAAGCCACTCTAATAAATAATGACCATTTTTTATGCCAAATTTCACATGAGAAATCATGTTCTAATAAATGGCTCTCTTGACTAGTTCGGGCATTCAGTTGTAAAATGCAAAAAAAGTGACTTATCTGATTGAATATGTACGATTATAGAACAAAACAAAATTCATGGCTTGCTTCAAGTCCTGAAGGAGTTGTCTATGATCCCACTTACTCTTCAACAAAAGATCTTGTTGAAGTCAAGGCTCCACTTTCTTTAAAAGAAATGACCCTTGAAGAAGCACACTCTACGAGCAAGTCATTTTGTTTAGAAAAAAATTAAAAGAGATGATGGCTCCATTGCTTTTTCTTGGAAGAAATGACATCACTATAGATATCAAAAATCCATTGCCAGATTTACTGTTATGATATATCCTGGTGCGATTTTGTAGCACGTACTGAAAAGGATCTGCATGTAGAACAAATTATAGAAATACAGAGTGGCATTTTTCATCAGATATTAGTTCCAACCCCAACTAATATGCAAACTCTGTGGCCTCATTTACCACTTAAGTCAACTTCTTGCAGAGGTCTCGGTTTAAAAAGGAGAAGTTAGAAGAGAGCTGAGTGAGGGACAGGAAGTCGGTATAGAAGAAGACAAGAGTCATGGAGTAGATATTAGTGCTAGCTCAGTGCTGGACGTGCATGAGGAAAGAGAAGTGAAACCAGTAACTGGAAATAGAGAAGATAAACATCTTCAGCTAATGGAGATGATGCTGACAGGGCTAAAGGAGGACAGAAAGCCTAGAAAACGAGGTGTTATAACCAGTCTCAAGTAGTTGACAGACATTTTGCCTTACAAAGATGGAGCTGACGATAGTCAGTTCCTGCAGTTTTAAAATTGAGCTTGCACAAGTGAAAGTAAAACGAGCAGACAACACAGAGAATACTAATCTCCAAGCTGTAATCCAAAGCAAAATATGCATGCTTAGATCTGATTTCAGACCCAAATTCAACTTATGAGTACAGGAGAAGACAGGCTTATATATATATATGAAAAGCGGAATTGAAATAATATTTTAACTGGAGGGAGGAGTAGAAAGAGACAGATAGAGTGGACAGATGCTGAATGCTTAAAGCACTAGTGGACAGGTTTTTGCTTGACACAGAAGCTAAGGCATATGACAGTAATTTATAGACTAGGCCTAAGTAGGACAGAACACAATGTTAAGGATACTAGGTCAATTACGGCATACAAAGACCTGAGTTAGCTATCACACTTAAGTCCGCAGCCATGACAGCCAAGGAAGAACATAAGAATCTGAAGTGTAAAAGAGTAGAGAAGACATATAAACAGAGATACAGGGATTTCGCTACATGAAATAGTTTTGGGCATAAACTGAGGAAGACCTTTGATATTCTCTGTGCAGGGTGGGCAGAGGAGCAGAATAAACAAGTGAAAATTAGCTCATGGGATGAATTCCTCCAAGATTGTCTCTTTACCCTGCACAAATGTGTACTCTCTATTCCGGAGGATGTGCAGGGAGGAGAACTGAGGCTCACAACAGGAACAAGTCACTAAGAGAGCTAGAAGTAAGGGAGAAGATTCTGTTGTGCATTCCAGGTCTACATGGTGCACTGGAGTCATCGTAGGAGGGGCCTTACATAGTTATAGACAAACTGGCACGAGTTAACTACAGACCTAGTGATGTGCTTGAGCACAAATGGCAAGCTAGCCTAAAGGCTATACTATTTTTATATGAATGATTTTGACTTCTAACACTGAAGCTACTGAAAATAAGGTCGAGTTTGTAAAATACGCATACACGGTAAAGGGATTTTAGTGCTATAGTGACAACACGCTGCAACTGTAAATAACAGCATAACAATACACATTATTTAAACGTTTTCTTTGTGATATTCTTTAGCTAAATAGTGGCTTGCCAATAACTGATTTAAAGTAAAACTTCTGAATAATGACCACATTCAGGATGGGACTTTGGTCTCTTCTCAGAGGTTAATGTCTTCTCAGAGGGTTTTTTGTAAATGTCGTTATTTGTGATAAAGAGTTCGGGAAATTGAATTAAAAATACAATCATTTTGATGCATGTCGTATTGTGGTTATCTGAATAGTCGTGATGACAAGCATCTTACAAGAAAAATGTTCTTCTTAAGTCTCAATTGCCTTCTTGTGGATACTGGTAGCTAGCCCACTACTCTTCTGATAGTATGTGCTGCCACTAGAGATGCAATTTTCTGTAAAATATAACTTTCCGGAATACGAGGACTGTTTGATGTGGTGTAATGAACCACACCAATCTGTATTTTTGGTAGCAAGCCAGGTGATTTTTTCCTAGTAGCACTTGGTGTCCTGTGGATATTATTTCTTGCACTTTTTGTTCAAATGAAGATTAGAAAAAAGCATCAAACTTTCAGCCAGCATTTAGTGAATACTATTTCTCCCTGACAAAATTGGATACTGTAAAAGTAGTGTAGTATGCTATTTTCATTAGCTTATGCTTGACCACAATCTCTCAAATTTTCAATAGGTGCGGTCTTTTGTCGCTCGTAGAGGGGCAAATCTAGTTATTTTGAACTATATAGATGGGACAGATAAATTGGGCACTGGTTGGAAATAAGAGGTGATTGCTTCTTGGAGGTTCTAAATGCACTATATTAGATGTAGTTGCAATCTGGAACGCATGATTTGGTCTCTCCAGAGAGGTCGGTCGCATCTCGGAGAGGTCGTTAATAGAAGTTTTACTGTACAAGGGAAATGACCTAGAGTGATCCCCATCAACAATTCTAAGAAATATGTGCCTGGACCAGCTGAGATTAGTTCAGCGTGTGTAATAGCAGAAGAAGACAAGGAAATGGAACAGCCACCAGGTATGAAGCTAGCTCAGAGAAAACTACTTTTGTAAGTTCGAAAAGGAAGTATAAGTTCAAGTGCATGATATTTGGCCTAAATAATGTGCCAGCAATATTCCAATTTGTCATTGAACAAGTATTAAGACCAGTGGCAATGTGCGCATCAAATTGTATTAATGACGTCATCATATACAGCGCTTCTTGGAAAGATCATTTAAGGAATTTGGAGGGGGTGTTCACTTGCTTGTTGTAAGCTGGGTTGAAGGTAAAGCTTAGCAGAAGTGTGTTTGGCAGGAAGTACATGTCTTATCTAGGACACCAAGTAGGAAATGGAAAAATTGCAGTGCCATTATATAGGGTGAAATCAATGAAAAGATATGGTAAACCACAGACAAAGAAACAGTTAAGAGCATTTTGGGGGTCTATTGGATACTATAGACAGTTTGTGAGGAACAAGTGGTCATCAGTGCTGACTCCTGCAATGTCTGTGTCAGTACTACGGCTGGTTCAGTGGAAGCAGGAGGTGGACAGTGTTTTTAGTGAGTTATGTAATGTATTGTGTGATTGTGTTGTGGTTAATGTTCCGTGTGTCTCGGATTCATTTATTCAATACACAGACTCAGGATGGGGGATCAGTGCATGTCTCCACATAGTGTGTGATGGTGTTGAACTACCAGTAGTTTTTTTCGGCCATCAGCTAAAGGGAGCAGAAAACCACTACTCTGTGACCGACCTGGAGACTCTAGCAATAGTGGTGTCAGTGAAGCATTTTGAATACTACCTCTATGGAGCAGCATTTGAGGTGTACACAGATCACAGGCCCTGTGTAAATCATTTAACAAGTAAGTTTTTTAATCATTGGCTGAACAGATTTGCTCTGAAGTTACGAGAAATGGACATTGACATTAGGTACAGACCAGGATGCATGAATGGCAATGCAGACGATCTCAGCAGCCAGAATTGCAGAACAGAAGAGGAAGACCCGGACTCAATGGAGACCATCCATGTCAGTTGTCAGACTCACCCTAGAGGTGAAGTCTTAGGGTGAGGGGGAAAATGTGGGTCTGCTTGCCATTGAAAGAAAAGGAAGTAAAGCAGAGAGAAAGGACAAAGAATAAAGTGAACACAGGAAAAGAAGACAGGGACCAACCATAATATGCACAAACACTCTATTTTTAGTTATATCATGTTGTGAGTCACATTGGTTTGTGTTTTATGGGCATGGGACAATGAGCCGACTGGCTGGGTATCGGCCTGGTGCCCGTATATGCCTGTACTCTGTATCACTTTTGCTAGTCTGTTTAGTTTGTAATTTGGAGTGTGTGTGTGTTCTGTACCCTTTCCCAACTAACAATAAATTTCTACTGGTTGGAGAGTCATCCTGGGTGCACCGCTGAAGCCACATTACTCTGGTGGCTGTAAACTACCTTCGTATTAGCACCTCACTGGAGCGAGTATTCTTCATCGATAACCTTTTACTGGCTCAAAGAAGGTGCCCAACCCCACACTTTTATTGAAAAGATAGACAACCACTTGCATCAATAGCTTGCCACTGATTGATTCACAAGGCAAGGTCTATTTCAGAAAATTTGCTAAAAGCTTTTAGTAATACTTCCCCTTTACATTGTGCCATCGTATTTCTAGGCATAAAAACTATACTCATTGGCGTTATTGCTCATTGGTGCTATTGTATCATCAGTCGGCCAGTACAATAAAATTGGCTATATACTGCAGATGAAAAATTCAAACTAAAAAGAATAAGCGATAATCTACTTACTACTGACAATTGAAAAATGTGCAAAGAGTTGATAGCCTAATTCTCATTAGTGGTAACATCAATCGAAACAGCTACAACTTCAATGACTAGAACCAATATAAAAACTTTTAAGCAGTACCATTTTTCTTCCCTGAAGTGTGAGTTACAAACTACCACAACCCACGCCTTATGCCTGTGCATAGGACTCAATATAATATGTGAAAACTTTGTTTTGACTCCTGTATAGTGTTCATAATAGTCAGTAAAAATACAATACCTGCTGCCATTCTAATATTTAATTACAGGAAGTACTACATAATGAATACTATAACTAGTAGTGTGTTTGAGCATTTTGGTGAGCAAGCTAACATAAATATATTATGTACAATGAGGATTTATTAAATTCTTCATTTCTTAAAATTAAAAAAAACCTTCAATTTATATTCTTTTTATAGTAAGTAATGATAGCCAACTTCACATTATGACTCTTTGCATTATATCTATAGTTAATGTTCTAACTTGACTCACCTATTCAACACCAAAGAAGAGAAATAATGCTTCCTGGGTCCATTATACTTATATAAAGTAAACTAAAGTTCATGCATTTAGGCTTCCCACTGGCTAGTTTGATTTATTGACAAGTTCATTCATTACTTTGTTCCCTTATTTCATCAAGACACTTTATAACTTACATAAAATCAGCAGTGTGGGCGAAAAAGGGGGTCACATGTACCATATAAACAAGCAAATTAAATGAAGAAAAAAATAAACACCACAAAATCTTGATTTTGTTACCCCCTATTCTTACACTCACCAATTAAAACATCACTGTTGATATTATTCATTTAAGGATCTTGAGGAACCTAGAACCCATAGCTATGATGCTTATGCCAATGTGGGGGTATAGGTCCATGTTGTATGTGTTGAAAATTAAGTACTTTACAGGTATTCAGTAGAGAAAAGATAGTCATAGATTATGTTTAACAGCAAATGGACCAGATAAAACACGAAGATTAGTTACCTTTGCCATATATTAGAGCCTCTAATTTTTGTCCTATGTCTTTGCGTTCAACTATTGGGCTCTCCAAAGCTTTTTTGAGTGCAGCCCAAGAACAATCAGTGCCACTTTGCAGCCACTCCTGCAGTGTCTTTAGGAGACGTTTACTAGCCGAAGTCTCATCTGCTTCAATGTCATCCAGTGTTCCCATGGCCACCTTCAGTCCCAGACCAATCTCATACCACTTCAATCTGGCAGAATGCACAGCCTCATACACAGCTGTTAGATTGTCAACAGTGAGACTAGAGGAGGCTAAACAACAACAACAACAACAACAACAGAAAATACTATTTACTAGTACTTATACTTCTATATATGTGACCGTCTACAGGAAAACCAGGCACATCGCGGCACCCTTCGAAAAAATTTTTTTTGCACTTACGGAGTTGTCAGCATCCAGATATTGAGCTCTCCATGTTTTATCGTCGTAGCTTAAGTCGTTCCTGCTATAATAGACCTAACCGTTCCCTTCCGTCGGCTTGAAACAATACATTTTTAAGAAATCGATCGATCTTTTCTCGATATTTACGCACGCCGCGTTGTGCCCGGTTCCCGTAGACGGTCACATATGATCAATAGCACATGTACTGTGTATTTAATTATAGACTAATATTTAAACATGACTCTTTAGATAGCCACAAAAATTGTAATTAATGTAATGGTCATTAGTGGTTAATTAATGTAATACACTGTACTGTGGTTTAATAAAGCATCAGATAGAACCTCCGGGGTAGACATATTGAAACTTCTATATTTCAACTGCAGACTCAGAATTGCCCTCTTGAATTCCCTCTCTTAATTTGTTTTTTCCCCAGGTAATAATCGTGCACACTTGTGTTCTCAGTTCAGCCATCTTCCTGTGTTCTCAGTTCAGCCATCTTCATGAGGAAAATTTAATTAAGTACTAGTAGGTTAGTATTTTTTTAGAACTCTCATTATACAAGTACTCTACTTCATTATGTTAAAACTAATTGATGCACTCGAGCATAAAATACTTAAATATTCTAATGATACTTAAATATTTGTGTTGTTAGAGTAGTTTTGTACATTTCTGACCTGCTGCAGGTAATTCACTGATCCCCTGTGCTCCTATAAATAAATAAAAACAACAACAAAATACTAATAATATTAATAATTTGAGGGTTCTGAGAGTATATACTGCCTTTTTTTCCCGGTATTGATACATTTTCTAATTCTAATGGGTAATTTAGATCTAGTTTAATTGTAGTTCCTTATTTCTAGTGGACTAATTTTCTTCCCGTAAAGGAGTTGACATTCTGCTACGATTCTATTATAATTGCTATATAGTGACACATTCCAGAAAGCCAAAGAGGCATTATGCTTCCTTGCTTGATTCTGTTTATTCCAGCTAAACAACATTAATAACAACACATTAACTACTATCACTGCAGCTTGCACTACACTATTTCCAACACAACAGCGTTAAATTGTCACAATTAAACTATATAGGTATTGTGCCTTAATGTAAACATTATAATGTATTAACTGTGGTTGTCATAACACTGATTGATAAGACAACCCTTAGGGGAATTCCCTCTGCTTACGGGAAAGCCCCATAGCCAGGTGGTTATCACACCCTTAAAAGGTGGAAAAGTTGGGGGGTATGGGAATGAACTTGGATCTTCTCACTATGCCATTACCATATGGCAGATACACATGTTGCCTGTACGCCCACGCAGAGTGTTTACTCTTGACCCACTCCTACCTACATGTATACTACTTGTACCCAACCACCCTCTGCCTTGTGGTCAGCCCCTTCCTCCACCAATGAGAGAGACAAGCAGGAGCCTTCTCGTTAACCTCATTTAACTGTGTTATAATAGTATTTGATTAATAGGAAAATTTTCTCTTTTTAACAGCCAATAAAAAGAGAAATATTTCCTATTATAATAAATATTTCAGCCGAGAATGACTGAACCATTGAAAGAATTAGTATTTGATTGTTTACAAAAATTAATTTTATGCATATGCCAGACAAAAATAGTAACATTTACTGTTACACTTAAAATAGATTAAATTTCTAAATCCAATGCTGCTCTATAAAATGTGTTCAGAAATGCTGTAAATTATCCAACCCATCCCACAGTCCTATGGGATGTCCACCTGTCCCTCTTATGAATGAATGAGTGTCCTACTGTCCATCGCATCCTGCGGTCCCATGGAACCATGGGATACCATGGGATTTCCCATGGGACCATGGGATATTCCATGGGATTTCCACCTGCCCCTACCTTATGCTCTCACTGTTTGTTCCATTCCATGATCCCATAAAAGTATTGTCTTGATGAACACATAGAGTCAAGCTAGAGGGCATGCACGATATTCATGTATCAGCAAAAGGGAGGTAGGTGGATATTTCATGGAATCCCATAGTCCCATGGGATCACAGGATAGGATGGACTAAGGTATTTCTGGATAGCATTTGCTGTTCTTAAATTTGAAGTTTTACTAACATATCAATCCCTATCAATTAGTATACATTATTATTGGCTGTTAATTAAACTAATAGTTATTCATAAAATAGAACCAGGTAAATATATTCTGGTACTCCTACATTTGAGCTACAGACTGAGAATTCTTGTTGTTTTTTCTCTCTCCTTATTTTTAATACGAATGCTCACCAAACTAGTGTTATTGAAAAATCCAAAATAATTGATATCCAGTCGCTGAATCAGTATCGGAGAATAGGCCACTGAAGCAGGGAAAAAAACAAAAAAGAAAACCCAGAATAGCAAACAGAGTTTACTTCATTGGAAGACTAAAGTATGAATAGTTTGTAATGGTTATATTTCTGATTCACTGAGCATGTCCAAGTTGAGTTGAGACAACCACAATGCACTAAAGGAATACATCCAGTATATAAACTGAAGCAACCAGTTCTGTTGACAAGCAAATAATTAACTTGTTCGATGCTGTTATTTTTTCACTGCAGGAAGTGAATAACTCAAGTCTAACTGCCAAGTGTTCTCAGCCTCATAACATGAGTTCTAGAGCTCGCTGGAGCTTACAACTGCCAGCTAGAGCTAACAGTTATTAATCCATTTCTACCATAAAAATATTTTGACAAAAAATCAACCCACAATGCTTTACCCTGGTCTGTCCTAGCCAGACCCTTTACCTAACCTTTACCCATAATTGCTACACCGAGGAAGAGTCTGGGGACAATGATCATGCACCTTGGCTGTTCCAGAGCCAAGATTTTGGGATACAGTTAGTCAACACTGTTTTACCTAAATGACTGAGCAGTCTACAACGAGTGTACATAACAGACCCCGCGTACACACATACTATCAAAATATTGGTGATTGCTCAACCTGCGTCTAATAACAAGTGCAGCAGTACAGTGTCCTGCAAACTGTGGGTACCATAAAAGTAATTAAATAACCACTACCAAATTCCTCTAGAAAAGCCAAGATGCATTATAGCCTCCAGACCCTTCTTTCCGTATAGTGGTTAGGTGAAAGGTTTTATCCTTGGATGCTGAAAAAAGTTGTTCGCAACATTTTAGGCTGATTTTCCCAAAAATCGGTTACATATAAATTTAAAGCTGAATCTACTTCCAATTTCAATACTTTCAACACAACCTCCACCACACAAAAAATATACATGATAAAAACCTTGAGAATTTCATCATGAGCAGGTAGCTTTCAAAATACAAATTGTAGATACGTATTTTCAAGCTCATTCTAATGATAAGTTAGTCATAGAGGAGGAAAAAAAACACGTTTTAACTGGTATGTATACTCTATTACTCCTGGCCATTCGTAATGGTTTTATTAGTCTTACCATATGATTTAGTGGTTTGTCCCAGACTGCTTCTGTCACCACCACATTCAACTGGAGGACAAATAGAAAAGAGAAATGAAAGCAAACACACAAATCAACATTAATAGAATGCTACGGGTAGGAATCTAGTCAAGCGTGTCTGGAGAGCCCAGAATTGAAGAAAGGCTCTACTGTGTCATATATTAATTAGTGTCGCCTAAGCATTCTATAGTGTCATGTGCCAATTTTGTATCGTGTGTCATTAGTTGAGCAATCAAAAACGCAACCCTGCCAATTAGTTTATAGGGTAAGCGCCCATTGGTGATTATGGTAAGTGAATGAATTAATACCCATGTGTGCCTGCTTACATGGTACTACAGTATATAGATTTGCTTGCTGCACAATAGCCTTCTCAGCCTTCTTTTGCTCATTAGTCTCTCTCTTTCACTGAGATGAAAAAGATGAGAATTAGATGAGGAAAAAATTCAACGCATAATAAGATCTTTGAAAAAAAAAAGAGAAATTTTGTTGGTCTGTTGACAGTGAGACTGTAGCATAGCAGTACCCCTTAACAGTATAAATACAGAATTGGAGTGTTTGTTGCCGGGGTGGTTGTCGTAGCTCAGTGGCAGAGCGCTTGTGCGCTTACAAGCGGTCCTGGGTTCGATTCCCGGTGGCGACCAAATATTTTTAATTCTGTATTGTTTAAAAAAACCTGTGAAAGAGTGAGAGTACATCTAATGTGTATATAGATTGTATGTATTGTTCAAATGGCTGCATACTTTGTATTATATGTGACCGTCTATAGGAAAACCAGGCACATCGCGGCACCCTTCGAAAAAATTTTTTTTGCACTTACGGAGTTGTCAGCATCCAGATATTGAGCTCTCCATGTTTTATCGTCGTAGCTTAAGTCGTTCCCGCTATAATAGACCTAACCGTTCCCTTCCGTCGGCTTGAAACAATACATTTTTAAGAAATCGATCGATCTTTTCTCGATATTTACGCACGCCGCGTTGT
>WLWI01004173.1_pt1 | contig 12263 bp, 8 predicted proteins | sample 6701501 | NCBI WGS metagenome assembly WLWI01 (sample SAMN12718690, study PRJNA515312) | sponge metagenome | isolation source: marine sponge | host: Mycale hentscheli | place: New Zealand: South Island, Marlborough, Capsize Point | collected 2014-11-01
CTAAATTTAAAAACTGGACCTTATTTTCAGTAGCTTCAGTGTTAGAAGTCAAAATCATTCATATAAAAATAGTATAGTCTTTAGGCTCGCTCGCCATTTGTGCTCAAGCACATCACTAGTAGTAGTAGTGTGTAAGCCCATGCAGTGGGAATATTTGGTATGGTGATATGCTATAGACCTGAGCTAAAAATGAGCTATTATTTAGTTAGTAAAACTTGAGGATTAACCCTTTAATATGTTTAACATTAAATGTATTTTTTGAACAATTGATATATATATTTTTTCGATGTAGCTGCATGGCTATACAGGATCAATTTTAATGTAATTGGTAACAGTTGTTAGTAAAGTTAGTGTAGTGCAGTATACATAGTTTTATTAAAAAAGAGTATGTGCATAATTGACTGAAGCCAAATTTAATAAAAGGACTAATATATTATTGGCTCCATTTTAGTTGTAGCCTCACTCACTATGATCCTGGATTCAGTTAGGGAAAAATTGTGAGTCTCAGGTTTTAACTACTACACATTTCCCTTCTGTGGTTTCTTCATTTCATTCTAAGTCCAGGGTAATACTGTTCTTATGCTATATACATATATGATGAAAATGAATATTTCTTTTTTTTTTGCAGTATATTTGAAGAAATTTTATTGCCACTTACATTTGTGGACAATCTTCTATTGCCTCAGTTAATAAATATATGTCCTCGACAAGAATTGAAATTTTTGTTTAACAAAATAGACTTGATGTCTGTTTTAGCTCAGTTTGTGCTTGATGTTTTGTTAAAAAGTCAGAAAACTTATGAATTCAGAAAGCAGGTAAGGTTGTTAAATGTTTAGTGAGCATTTGTATCAGGGTTGTAGTGATCATGTTCTCTGTTTGATTGTTTATTGTCAAAAGTTGATTTTGAGCTTGCAGCGTCAAAGTTTTAATATAATATTAAACTAAAGCACTTAAGAATGTAATGTGCGACACTTTTTCTAATAATAATGCCTCCTAAATTTATAACTTATAATCCAATAAATGGTATTTATTATAATACAAATTTCTGATAAATTTTTATTTGACCAATTATCAATAGCTCATTTGTAATACCTTTAGTCATTGGATCTTTGAACACACAAATTTGTGTAATAATGTATTAATTGGACCAATAATGATTATAGTTATAAACTACTTTTAACTGGTGTCTTCTTTTAAAGTTTGCCCTAACATTTCCATAAAAATGATGAGAGTCCATTGCAAGCATACATATTTGACAGCATTATCTTGATATGACAATATAATGAATTTCTAAGTATCAAAATATTCATTGATTTGTGAGCATAGTAAAGTGAGGCACAATCAAGGGTGTACATATTCGAGCCAATTGTTTTTATGTAAATGAGTGTGGCAAATCAGTGGCATTGACTATAGTGCATTCAAATTTTGTGTGCTGCTACATTTTGAGGTTCATAAACACTAGAATTAAATATTATAAACTGGTGCCTTAAAAGGTGAGTTTATATCTTGATTTCAAGTATGTATTCAATTTATTAATTTGAAAATTATTCTGTGACTAGGTATAGACATTAGTTCCATATACTTTGTATTTTCACTAGTCATAAAATATTTACAAAATGCACAAACGTTTCAACCATTTTACAATGGTCATCATCAGTGTGTGGATGATAATAATAATAGTCAAAAATAATGTCCTGAGGAACTTGTTGTTATGACAGAGCTATAACAAAATAAGTTGTCATGACAAAGCTATAACAAAAAAGAAAGTCTTGGCTACAAGCTATTTTCTTGTTAGGCAATTATATAGCTATTGGAGGCAATAAACCATATCCCTGTTCATTGATGGCCCACTCATTCTTATTTGCCAAGACTCATGAGTAATATCTCTTGTGCAGTTCTTGCTGGTGATCTACTATTTTAGCATTCTCCCAATCAATGCAGTGATGTTGTTTAATTGCATGTTTGTTATATTTTGTTATAGCTCTGTCATAGCAACAAGTTCCTCAGGACATTATTTTTGACTATTATTATTATCATCCACACACTGATGATGACCATTGTAAAAAAATTGTTGAAACGTTTGTGCATTTAGTAAATATTTTATCACTAGTGAAAAAGTATATGGAACTAATGTATTCTATTTGTAACTAATTATAGATTTTATAATATGGATACAGCTAGGAAGCTCTGCTGAAGCACATCACTAGAAACTAATCACCTATTGTTGGTGAAACTTCATCTATAAATTAGGGATTGAGTTAAGATAGGACATGCTTTACTTAGCTTCATATTTACACTTGCAAATTATCATAACTTGTTTCTTCATCTTTAGAGGTTTGACAGAAGTTTATGGCTTGCTCTTCAGCTTTATATATCTGCTATCTAACTTTAATTACTCTTACTTACTTCAGGGATATGTTGATGTAATAAATAAGGCAGCATAAATTCATCACCAGAATCTACCACTATGTTAAAGCTAGAATTCAGATATTCAATAAATACAGAAAACTAGCAGATTCTTTGAAAATATAGAAGTATATAGCTTCCATGACACTCACAATCACTCACAACTTCTGTGGTGGTAGGGAAGTGTGCAGAGATGCTACCACTAGAGTTAGGCTTGAGTCTGTGTATTATGACAGTCAAGAGCAGAGCTAGGAAGTTCTCTGCCAGGGAGACTAGCTATTCAAGCTAAACTGGAACAATAGTTTTGAAAAGATAAGGAATGAGTAGATGTGCATGCAAAGTTCAAGAGAATGATAACTGCATGTAAATAAAGTAATAAATAAAGTGAGTGTATGTGTCTAGAATACCTGTGAACTAGATGTGTGAGAAAGTAGTTAGCCACAAAAAAAATTAAAGTTCAAAAATATAAACCAAAATAAGATCTCTTGAAAGAATGTGGTAGCATTACACCACATCTTCGCCATCTGAGACATCAAAACTGTCATTCAAGTAACCTCTGCAGAAAATTGTGTGGCCACAACCGCCAATATGATTGAAGAGTTTAATTTTTTAGTCTGTAACACTATCTAAATAAAATAGCCATAAACCATATCATAGAGCAATTCTTGGTAGGTTGATTTCTGCAGGAAAAGTTGGGGAACTTTATCCTGTTGAGTTCATTCTATATGGACAAACAGAGACTACAGACTCAATAGAACTTCCCATAAAAATTTCCACATAAAGTTTTCAAAAAATAAGATTATATCTAAAGTTACAATATAAAAATTATGGAAGGGTAGCCAAGTGATTACAGAATGAGGTTGATTATGGAATGCATACATAATGTGTTTTTTTTTGTAGAAAAAAGTTAAAGTAAGCATTCACAATCAGGAACACACTATCATACAGAAAAGAATTTAGATTGAAACTTTCTCACCTAAAGGGGTCTGGAAAAAAGCAAAGGAAAAAATTTTTTTTTAGTTGTTGCCGGGGATTTGAACCTAGGGCCACTGGCTTTAGCCACCAGTGCTCTAACCACTGAGCTATGACAACCCTCGACTTCCAAGACCTTCACATTTTTCCTTTACACTGTTGAGTAGTACCGCTTGCTGCAGTCTCGTACTCAACAGAACACCTTTTCGGTGTCGACCGGAAACACCTCCCCCTCCGGAGAGTAGCCATAATTTGTGGATTAAAAAGGCTTTATCATCACAATTATCAAGTTCTGACCCTTCATAAAAACTATATTGAAACTTTCTCACCTAAAGGGGTCTTGGAAGTCGAGGGTTGTCGTAGCTCAGTGGTTAGAGCACTGGTGGCTAAAGCCAGTGGTCCTGGGTTTGAATCCCCGGCGACAACTAAGATTTTTTCACATTTTTCCTTTGCTTTTTTCCAGACCCCTTCTGATTTTTATGAAGGGTCAGAACTTGATAATAGAAAAGAATTTAATGGTACATGTTTTTTGTACATACTGTACAAAAATAATGTAAAGTGGCTATTATTTGTTTTAGCAGTATTTCAGAGTATTAGCTAGTTTGCCTAAGATTCACAATGTTTTTTTCCTCTTGATACAGAAAAAGACAAAGTTCGATAAACTGTTTTTTATAATAATAATAATAAACATTCACTTTGACTAACAAAAAATTAATGTTATCAAATACTCACTCATTGTCTCATTTGCTCATTCTAGCATTTGTCCTTCTTCCCCTATATTATATCAATTTTACATTATTACACTTGTGTGCTATGATGTAGTCAATTAATTTAATTATTTTATACTTTCTTGAGTATTATTGTGATTGTGATTGTATGTAGGTAACTCTGGTACCAGATTTATTGAAAATATTGAAAGAAAAAATTAAAAGCTCATCAATCAAGATTATTCGGTGAGTTTGTAAGAAATCAAAATTAATCTAGTCTTATTTAATTTTTACTTCTTGCAGGTGGGATGAATTTAAGTTAGTTCTGCAAGCAGCACGAGACATTTTTTTAAAAATAGCCTCTCCATCATTTCCACTCAAGGATAAAGAAGTAGAGTTAAAAGCAATGACAGAAAGCATGTCTTTCTTGTTATATTCAGTTTCAGCATACATTGATTCTAGCTTTAATGCTCCTCCTAAAACAACATCTGCACTTATGTCACAATTAAAGGCTTCAATATGTGGAAAATATATTACATTCACAGAATGGGATATGAAAACAAGTGCAAAGAAGCTTACAGAAGAAATACAGGCAAGTTTTAATGTTGTTGTGTACAACTGGGACAATTATATATTGTTAGGGGAAAAGGAACATCTATGTGTTTGATAGCACAGTAGTGGTATGTGAGCAAATCTAAAAGAGTTGTGCAACATTATTTTAATTTTATGCAAATGGATATCAGTAGAATTTATGTATTTTTTTCTAAAAAAGAACAAAAAAAAAACAGAAATCTGTCACTTTATACAAATTTACTGGATTGGAAAAATAATTCATTACATGGCTAAATTCTACTCAAAGCAATTTTACATGGGCAGTTGAATGATTATATTACATATCTGAGTAATTTTGTCAATTTTTCCTTATCTGGTTTCACTGAAGTTATTTTTTTAATCAGTGCATATATGTAGTATTATAATGTAGTTGCTTCAATCTATTTTTTGAGTAAACATAAAACTAGTTCGCTGAGGCGATTTATTGCAAAGATTTTATGTGGTTTCTAAACAACTAGAGAGGATAGTGACTATTGATTATTTCACTTAGCAGGATTTATCCATCTCCAGCTTCTTTTTGCAGTGGTGAAGCAATAGAAAATTATATAATTCAGTGAGCGATGTCAAGAAATTGAGTATATTTGAAGAGCAAAGTTCTTGATGTTTTCTATTAGTAAATAATCTATTGTATATAAGAATCTGTATATTATGACATGAAACCCACATCCTACCAGAAAAATAAAATAAAGATTGGATAATCAAGAGTAGCACGCAACTTTAGCACTTGCTCTAAATAAATCTGATACAGAATTAAGCCAGGCTGCAATACAGTCTTTGCCTGTCTGTCTGTCTGTCTGTCTGACTGTCTGTCTGTCTGTCTGGTCTGTCTGTCTGTCGTCTGTCTGTCAGTCAGTCTGTCAGTCAGTCTGTCTGTCTGTCTGTCTGTCTGTCTGTCTGGCTGGCTGGCGGACTGGCTTTCTGTCTGCCTGGCTGCCTGTGTGCCAGTCAGTTTGTCCTGTATGACATTTAGTCCATTCATTGTGGTTATTGTATGTATTTTATAGATGTTCAATGTAATAGCTAATTGTGATTGCCCGGAAAAAATGAAGAATTATTTGATTCTTGCTCTACAAGAAATATTTCGTACCAAAGTTTTTGGGATCAGAGTAAGTTAAAGTTATTTATGTATTTTTTTTTGGTTAACATTATTAATTTAATTAAAGATATGTTGAACCTAGCTAATTTGGAACAGCTTACTGTAAACAAGGTATACATATATTTATATGTAGTGAAGTATTTTTTCTGAGCTTCTTTAGGAAAATCGGTTTGCAAATTAATTTAGCTTAAAATTATAATCTGTAGCTTTGCTAAGGAAGTATGTGCTCCTAGAGATTTCTTCAATCTGCTCAATTTTTATTCAGTTCAATCCCAGCTTCCCAAGAGTTCATAATTATCCCATTTGGGTAAGATTATTTTCTGGCAGTTGAGTACATAAATCATTCTTTTCAGGATAATGTGCTTTTCCAATTGGACATTCCATTAGTTGATGTAGTTAAATCTGCATATGAGCAAACGAATTTCTTTCCACTCAGATGAAAGGAATAATCCATGTAAAAGCGTGTAAGTGCTTAATTATGCCTATGCCCTTATATTTCAAAGAGCAATATCAAGAAGTGTCCCACAGTTGCAGGCAGTTGAGAACCTTCAAAGCTCACTATTTATCCATTGGGCCGAACTCTGCCACTTCCTTTTTTTATCTATTGTTATTTAACATTCTAGACGTCAGTGAGTGGCATGTGCCTACTCCTGATTTTTGTTTGTGTCACCCCTGATGGTGTCTCCTATGTTTTACTCTTTGTAATAGTAATTTAATAAAAATATTAGGCCAATCTTAGATACTCATTTGTCCCTCACCTCTCCCTCCCATATTGTGCTCAACCATTGTTTTTAGTAATTGAATCTAATCAGCAAAAAGTTAAATATTAATGATATTATCAGTATGTTAGTTTTATATACTAATAGCTGATCAACACTGAGATGTACATTTATAAAAAAAATCTATGCAAGATTGTCTAATTATTGATTGTTTAACTCTTTTAATGCTGGAATTGTCAGGGAAATGTAGAACTGTTTATACCTTTGTCATGAACATGTTTATAATCAAAATATAAACTCCAAATAGATATTGAACTTTCTTTGGCTAATTCATAGTCCGGTATACGTCTTCATCCTAAAATCTTCACAAATACTTTGTCTTTGTCTTCTAAAGTAATCAGACCACCTGATTTTTTTGTCACAAAGAAATTCCCTTTTTGTTGTTGAATGTCTTCTGCAGGCATAAGTACCTTTTTGCACATTCTGAATCACCATCTAAAATGCAGAAGTCCTGTAAATCCAGGTCTTTTCCCATTTTGAATGTGGCTAAAGAGCTACAGCTAAAAAATCCAACCAAGAAGGAAGCTGCTAATCGGTGTTGGCAGGAGCAGGGAGCAGTTCTACTAGGCTGCGTAATAGTGTATAGCAAATAATTTAACCACATTCTGTTTCTTACCCTGAATTATGGCTTACACTAAATGCACCCTAAATAAACTACTCCACCCTATAAACTCAATAATGGAATTATGTGGGGTGCTTTAATTTGGTACACTTATCAAGCTCACCACACTTGACAATCCTATAGAAAGATTTTTTTTTTTGTTCTGAACCCATAAATTATAGGTGACCATTATAAAAGTGAATTGATTAAAGAGTAATAGCATAGTTGTAGTTTTTGCTCTATGGAATTGTAAATTCTAACATCCTACAATAAACTAGTGGTGTGCTTGAGCACAAATGGCGAGCAAAAAACTACACTATTATAACAATTAGTTTTAACTTCTAACACTCAAGCTACTAAAAGAAACTCGAATTTTTTAAATAACGTGTTTATGGTAAAGGTATCCAATGCCATAGTAACCAACAAAAGAAAGTAAGCAACGAATAACAAGTCACGTTATTTAAACATTTTCTTTGTGATATTCTTTGTAATGTACCATACTTTCATACAACTGAACATACCTATGCAAGACTTACCTTTGTGGTTAGTCCAGTGGACAATGAATTTTCAAGTAAATACTGTTGCGTAGGGCTTACAACTATGACAAATAGCGTATTATATCACTGCCACTAACTCGAATAGAAATGGAACTCCAGTAAGTTTTTTGAGTTTTAACTGCACTTGCAAAAACATTCAGAGCGGTAAACAATTCAATTTCTAGGGTGATACGGGTAATGGTCGATAAACCAGAGGGTTCTGTTTAGTCAAGTTAGGGACGGGTTCGAATACCCAGTGAACACAAAATACGACAGGGTCAAAGTGCAAAATGACATACGTACGTCCAAACATATATACAAACAAACAAACATCCGCAATTTTCAATTGTGTTACCCTTGTAAGTGTCTCGCTCACTTCGCTCACTCGCCAATTAGCTGTTAAACTTGGGTCTCGTAGTCAGATTCTTGATCAAACCGTAGAACATTTTGTGACTGTCAGCTCTATCTTTTTTCACTCTAGACCTGTCAGGTATTCCAACATAGGTTGCTTACATGAATTAAAGTGGTCACATACTGAACAATAAACCAGTATAATTCTATAATAGCAACCAAGTGTGTGGGTGTGTATTGTCACCATAAAAAATATTATACATAAGACACTTGGTATGGGTTTTCAATTAATAACACCCTGTTGTAATTGTACTTTGCTAGTTGTTTTTTTTTTTGCTTTATTTCTTTCTTTGTTTGTTAGTTCCCTCAAGTTCGTATGAAGCTACTTGGTATTTTAGAGTCAGTGGATAATCCAAACCAAGTCGTCAGTCGAGCTATCATTGATGCAGCTACACAAGTTTTTGATCAATCAGTATGTTATTATATATTTCTGTCCTTTTTTAATTACAAATTATTTGCTTTAGAATCCAGATGAGGGCATAATACAGATTCTTTATGATCACACCGCGTCAAGCCGAGCTGTAGCTGGAGAAGTGCTAAATAAAATTATGATGAAAGTGTTACCAAAACAGACAGACAATATTTCTATGTCATTACTTCTAGAATGGAACCTTTGGCCAATGTTTATATCTATTCATCGTAAGTTTCATAATATCATAGTGTTAATGGTTTAAACTTTGCAACTTATGTCACTTTAGGAAGTGAGAGTCAGGGTAATCAAGAAAACACATGTCTCCCTGATCATGTTAAATTTATGTGCTCATTAGCATATAGTAAATTGGAAGATTTTTTCTATAGATGTTCTTCTGGAGATATTACACTACAAGAAATTGTTGAAGTGGGACTAGAAGGTAACAGAACAAATTTAAAAAAAATATGTGATACAATTCTTTGTAAGTGTTCTGAAGAGGAAAAAACAAATTTTCAATGGTCTATTTTGGAGCATCGCATTGATGAAGCAAAAGCCTTCAAAAGTCATAAGCAGATATTATCAGTATTTTGTGAACGCCTCAAGGGCTCTCATGTGGTAATCAAAGGTATGCATGGTAATTAATATATACATATATATTTACGTGTTCTTATTTGTTTAGGTTTGAATAACTTAATAGATGAAATTGGAGAAATACATGAACAAATGAGCATTAACAAGCTATATGTTATTGAAAATGACGCAATTTTGTTAACTTTCTTTAAGAGTTGTCATGATATTCAATCAATTTTAATTCGATTTGATATTCTCTTCAGGAAATTTCCAAATAAATTTTCAGTATACTTTCTTAAGTCAGCTTTAGAAAGTTCTACATCACTGAGTTTACAAAACTTTGTGGTTTCAATTTGGAATCCACTTTACAATAAGTGTGAGTTACTTATTAATAGCCTAAAGGATAAAAGTATAGAACTTGTGGAAGTTCGAAAGATATATGAAAAATATATCAATCATGGTGAAAATGTTGTAGAACAATTATATTTATTACATTCGGCATTGGAATTGTGTGAAGAGCGTAATCCCTATAGTATTCCTCCAGCATGGATTAAAGACACAGTGGATCACATGAACAATTATTTATCATTATGCAAGCAATCTAGTGCAGCAAGATTAATTCTTGAACTGAGAGACAGATTGAATTTAACAGGGGACTTTACTGTTGTGGAAGATGTTGTTAAACAAATTGCATCTTCAACACAAGGCCAATCTCTTTCAGCAATTCATAATACTATGGTAGCTGCAGTATCATTTTTTGGAGAACTTTTATCCAATCCCCGAAAATGTGATTGTATTGAAGCTTATTTAGAATGCTACAATATAATACAGTGGATTCATAATGAAACCAAAGGCAAGTATTAATAACAGTTTTATGGTTGAGTAAGATAGATAAGTGGAAAAAAATGTTTTAATGGTCTTTAAGATTTATTATATAGGTACCACATTATTTTGTAATGTTAAGAAAATCATGAGTCGATGACAAATGATAGACTGTTGGTTCATTGGTGAGAGAGCAGAGTAATTTTTAATGGTGCTCAGTGGTATATTGAGTATATGATATTGTGAGTGAGCAAAGCGAGACACTATTAGGGGTGTACAAAGTTAAACCAATTAAGATACATTATGAATGTGCATGTAGTATATTAGTATGATATATGAAACTTTCTCACTTACAGGGTCTGGTGATAAGCAAAGGAAAAATGTGAAAAAATCTTAGTTGTTGCCAGGGAATCGAACACAGGAACCCTGGTTTTAGCCACCAGTGCTCTAACTACTGAGCTATGACAACCCACGACTTCCACGACCCTCATATTTTACCTTTATAATGTTGAGTAGTACTGCTTGTTAAGTTTTTTTTTATGAAGGGTCAGAACTTGATAATAGCTTGATAAATAGTATTGAAATTGATGCGATTGGGTAGAGACTATCAAGCTTTACAATGCTGGACTTATATAGCTTTTTCTAATTTCAAATGCAACTCAGTTTAGTTTTATAATTATTAGGGAGCCCCTAAAAGACAACACTACTTCTCTTCAGAGTACCATTATAATTATAATAATAAACGACTTTACTGTACAATAAAGAGTAGAATTACATTTCAGTTTTGAATTACTGATTAAGATTTGTTGTCAAGAAACTAGGAATGGAAAACAGTCTGAGTTGGTGTGCTAAGATGTCAGTACTCTTTCAATTTTTTTTCTTTTGAAGACAGTAAGCTCTCCATTGACCAGTTTTATTTGGATGTAATTGGAGATCAATCCATGTGTCTCTTGTATTTGAACTTAAGCTAGGCTATCATACTTGTCATTTTTGTACCTCACTATATTTTATTGTATTTCTCAGTAAGTCATAAACATACGAGTTCTTGCCATTTGCATCCTGTTTATATAAGGTAAAGCAGTGTATATAATTTTTTCAAACAGCCTGATTACTTTACAGAGAAGATTGTCACCAGTGCAAATATGACACAGTAAAATATTTGCTGAATTTAATAATGTATGCATTGGGGGATTAGATTAATTAATGCTGTGACACTCTTAGTCACACTGGACTTTACAAAGCAAAAAATGGTTTGAAAGCAACTAATTTTTCTCATCTTTGGAAAGCACAAAAATTTCAGGTATAAATAGTTTGACAAGTGTTGCATGTGTGAAATAGCAGATTAAAATTATCTTGTGGTTAAGAGTAATATTGATTCACACAAAAACAAAACTCACATAAAATCTTTCACACAAATGACTAGCCATTTTATTTATGAAAGTGTGATTTTAACTACATTGACTATAGATTGTTAGCCAAGGTTATTGTGTTATTTGATTTATGGTAGTTTAGCTTTAGACTACCTTCTAGTTAATAGGAACCATGATGAACCTTTTGTATAAATTGTTTTTAATTCTGAATAACTTAGTTGTTTTAAAGTCACCTTTTCATTTGTGAATTTTTGCTTCTTGTTTTAGAAGTGAATGATTTGCACAAGTTTGTTGGTGTTGCACTGCATACCTCTGCCGGTGAAGATGATTATTCTCACGACAAATTATCCCAGCTCAAGATAGTTGGAAGTGGCTATGGACCACTTATTTACAAACTGAAGTCCACTTCTAATTTTGAAAGTTTCACAAAATATTGTAAAGAAGTTTGGCTATCGTTAGAACAAACACCAAAGTTACCTTTTTTATTGGTAAGAAAGAAAGATATGGATTATTTAATTTAATATAAATTAAACTCAGAGTGCAATAGGTACTATTATTTCTTTGTTAGCTTGCATATACTAAAATTATTCTTTATTATGAATTTTAATGTAATATTAAATTATTTTTACACTTCTAAATTAGAAAATAGAAGCTATGTTTTGTATATATATATATATAATATCTATAATATATATATTCATATATTTATACATTTATATAATTTTTCAGTGTAAAAAGCAAATAATCTTTTTGATAGTGGGCCATATGTTTGATTGTAAAACAAAACTTTGGGTTCTTCCATTAGGGACAGTGCTGGTAACATTTCACATTTGTGAGAAATAATGTTGTAATGGCTCAGAAAATGATTTAATTGATTGGTTTGTCAACTTGCTATAGGGAATGATGAAGAGTAATACATGACCAAGATCATTTGCCAGCTTAATTTAATTCCCGTTGTCCCTCCAATGT
>WLWI01004175.1_pt1 | contig 12259 bp, 8 predicted proteins | sample 6701501 | NCBI WGS metagenome assembly WLWI01 (sample SAMN12718690, study PRJNA515312) | sponge metagenome | isolation source: marine sponge | host: Mycale hentscheli | place: New Zealand: South Island, Marlborough, Capsize Point | collected 2014-11-01
AAAAGTGCATTGTCACCCACAACCTCTTATGCAATCTACAATAGTTTCATTGATGGCCATACAGTTATGTATGCTGTCCAAAAACATTTTTCCAATCACTCTGTGCATAACATAAAAAAATTCCAATAATTAATATAAATATGTGGGTTTGGGTATGGCCATGCTAACAAGGGAGTGGTGATTAATTAAGGGATGTGGGTTGTCTTTCAAGCATTTTAAAAAGTTGGAGCCTTTTGAAGACAAAGCTTGTCGAGGGCCACTCCATTTTTACCTGTAACACTGTTTACCTTTATGCATATTATAGTTAAACGAGTAGCAATTAAATAAATGACTTTTTTCCCTGCAGAATAATAACTAGGGAAGTCATTGCTGTCTGTTTGGGGGGTTAATTGTTGAATATAAGAAACACTTCAACTTTCTTGTGTACATTCACACAAACAGACTATCAATTTTTTTTTGTATTCACAGGTTCTATCTGATCTTTGGTAATTGCATTATGTGATCATGCTCTGTATGTGTAGTTCAGTTCTTTCAGTGATTATTAATTAGAATAGAGTAATCTTGCTAAGTCAAGTAGTTGTAGCCAGTGTTGTTTTGGTTTAGCAATTCCAGACTTTCTTAGTTTTAGTTATTCATACTAAATAAATATCTTGAATGCTTAGTTTTAGTTTTTTTCCCAAATTCTCCCTGAATATTTAGTTAGTTTTTAGTTTTTCTTCAATACAGAAGATTTAGTTAGTTATACTATCAATTGCCTTAGTTTTAGTTAATTTATGTTGCCTCTCAAATTCTGCAATAATGAGACTCCTTAAAGAAAGTTGTTCATGTAGTTTTTCCAAAGAACTTCAAAAATGGCATATTTCTGTGAAAACTTGGGTATTATTAATAAAGTATGGTATTTGTTATGTAGTTTAGAGAATAATTACTTGATGGGAATTTATATTTTCATTTAATAATGACATAATTCAAGGTGAATTGTTTACAATAAAATTGCTTAGTTTTAGTTTTTGTCATCCACTCTACTGGTAGTTTTAGTTATTATTGAATTTACTGTCTTCTAAAATAATTAGTTTTAGTTTTTTCATATTCTCTACAGCTTAGTTTTAGTTATTCTTACCAAAAGTAAAATACCCCAAAACTAAGGGGTTTTGGTTTTAGTTTTAGTTAACTAAAACAACACTAGGATCAACTGTCCTTACTGATTTCCGCTGACATATATTTCCCTATCGAACTTTTGTAATGTTTGGATTTCTGAGTCTTATTTTCCCCTAGGCCTTCAATAGCAGTTTTAATGATGATGTGATTCATGTACTCCATATGGAAATCACAGCTGATGTTTCAACCTGGTGAGCCATATGTTAACAAAGTGACTCCATTTCAACTGCTCAGCTAGATTAGGTGGCAATGTTACAAAGTACTGACTAAGCAATGTGAGAGCTTCCAGTGCATACTTTTTGTGCCCAGTTGCTTTAAAAAATGGCTTCCAGTCTCTCACGACTCTATCCCGATCTCCTTCTCATAAGGCATCTTTGAAGTCCAAGAAACGCAATCCTAGGCCGACTAACTCGCAGCTATAATCATACACAGTCCCAGTTGTTCTTGGCTCAGGTTGACTAGATGATGGCATGCGAAATTTAGTAGCAAGATCTGTGTGACTCTCAACAACCGATGATGCTAGAGTCAATAGAATTGACTGTCTGGTGGAGTCATCCTCCATCCAAACATCTGGAGACACAACAGAAGAAATTGATGTATCCTGAAGATTCAACATGCCTAGTTGAATTAAAACTGCCGTCAGAATGTAGCTAGTTACCACAACTTAAAAAAAATCTTCATCTGCATTGATATCACTTTTAGGTTGTGTGGTCGCTTTCCGGCGGTTCAACTGATTCTGAAGTAAATACAAAGTGCCCATTTCCATTCCAAACTTTGTGTCATACAAACACTGCCAAATAACTTACAAATTTAAATAATAATTTATGCATATCTGACACTAATATTTTACCTCCATTCCTGTTACAGCTTCAAGTTTTAATTGTTGACTCAGAATGCATTAGGTAATGTAGTAGATCACATCTCAGGAAAATTTTGTCACTTCTTAGCAATTTGCTTGGGCTTACAAGGCCATACCCCTGCTGGGGCCTCCTCCTGGATGTGCTTTTCTGAAAGTTATTGAAAGGCTTACAATGTATCTATTTATTACCCAGCCCTTACTTTACATTATAAAGAATGAAAGTAGTCCTTGTAAATAAATCCTTGTGGGACCTAAGACCACAAGGGGTGATTGTCTAAATCCAAATCAACATAACTGAATATAATATGATAGCCAAAATGAGACAAATTTAAAGGGGGAAAAGTCATACCTGCATAATAAATATAGCACTCATTTTCCACAGGCACAGAGGTACTGTTAAACCCAAGAACATAAACTCAGCAACTATTACTTTCTTGCAATTATAACTTATGATTTGGAATGAAATTGTGTGGACTTCCTGAGCACCTTATATAGCTTAAATCAATACTGGTACATGGGACCAGCACTTTGTATAGAAAATGAAGAATGTAAATTTTTGGTTGAGTGAAAGTATACAACAACTATGGGTATGGTTATGTTCCTGTAACAAGCATAGTTTCGCCTTTTTTTGTATAAGCCAGACACATTTTTTAATTTGACAAAGCTATTGAAAAGCTTTCACATGTATCTATTCATCACCCAACAACAAGCTTGTCTCCGAATTACGTATAAAAACTTCTAATTGATTGGATAATTGTGTTTCCTATGGCCCTGGCACAATCTATAGATAATTCCTGAGTGTCTTTATATCTTATGCTGTGGAAAGAATCTTCAAGAATCAACTTTTTTTTGTCTTTTTCAAATTCTTCACATTCAGTTTCTGATAGATAGCTCATTCAACTAGTTGTATTATCGTACTATATTTATTCTAGTTCCTTAAATCTTTTTTGAGCATATTTACTCTCAAAGATCATGCAGTCTTTTGATAATCAGTTAGAAGAATGCATTTGATTTCAGCATGTAATTATAAGAAGTAGTTATAGCTACTTGTAGTTTTTTCTTGCAGTTCATTGAGGTCATCTTTTATTTAACAATGAGTGACTGAAAAAGAATGCATAGATAACAAGCAACAAGAGATACAGGAAAAATTATAATAGAATTCATTTTAGCATGCAATTTGGGACTAATTCATTTTAGCATGCAATTTGGGACTAGTTATAGCTAAAGGATGTTAATGTATAAAATGACCATAAACCACAAAATTTCTACAATTACAATTAATTAATTACATTGTCATAAATGAGGAGTATTGATTTTACTGTGAATAATAAATCACACCATCATGGAAACAAATAGCTAATTTGTAATTTTAGCTATTATTGCTAGGTCATATATTTCTTTTGAAGGTCTGAGTGAAGGTCTTCTGCTTCTAATAGAGCAGCTCCACACACTCCTACTGCAGATGAGAGACTGTCATCACTGGGAGACCAGTACAGCAACTTCTCTGGAGACTCATTCAATCTCTGGCATATGGTAGTGAAACTAGGTCTCTGCTGGTGCTCAGGATTCCTAGAAAAATTGATTCTTTTAATGTAATATCACTCTGAATGTGGATTTTGTAATTATTATGACTAGCAGGCACCCTGCTATACAGTAGTGCTTAACTATTGCAAATTAGAAGTATATTTGTTTATTCTACTCTTTTCTAGACCCATGTATTCATGAATGCACATACGAGTGACAACACTTTACCAACCTGCCTCAACTAATGAATTATTCATGAATTCACACACAACCATTGCAGTGACACGTTACTAATCAGACTCAGCCACATTCAAGTCCCGGCAAACAGTCATTGTACACACTAGACACACACACACACACACACACACCATTGTCATTGGTACTGACAATGCTTGACCAACTTGGCTATTCTAATGAATTATTCATGAATTAACACACCACCATCGCAGTGATACTTTACCAACCTGACTCATCTTCATTTATGAAGCCGCAAGTTCTCACCAACAGTGGCGTATGAGGTACTAACTTTGAATGCAGTAGCACAAGACCTATTTATCTATTCTAATTATTATCTCTTAACTTGATTTAGTTACACAAATTTCCCCTCCTCATGCTCTTTTTATTCCTGAGTCATCTTATCTCTTCTCATCCTCCTTCTTTCCTCTGTTCTGATCTTTCTTCTTGAGTCATGGATTCCCTTCTCTTCCTTTGCCTATATTTCCTGCTTCTCAGGCTCTGCGTCCTTATTGTGAACTTAGGCTTTGTGGAGCTATCTTTTATTCCTTGTCTATTTTACCTGCTCTAGTCAATCGTTTTAATCGCCTTTATTTCTTAGTTGCATTCTACTGAATGTGATGACACTTAACACATTCAGTTTGAGGCTACGCTTTAACTGAGCTCAGCTCATGAATAATTCATGAATACCCACACTGTCGTTGTTATTACTAACACACAAGCGTAATATTATATAAATGATACACATCACACAATTTAACTATTCAACTTTTCTTATTCTTGCTTTTCCAACTATTATAGAAGAATAAATGAAGTAAACAAAAGTGGGTGTGGTTATCTTGTGTATTTCGAGATCCAAACTCCCCTATACAAATTTCCGGTTATCGGCCTGATTCAATACCTAGGTGACTACACTTCTTGTGGTCAAGCACCTAGAATATAAATATGATATAGCTAGTCCCTATTATTCCCCTACGACATTGTAAGGGGAAAAGCTGATATAGTTCATAACAACAACCGTTACACTAATGGAAAAATTCATATTGTGAAACGACCATAACAAAATCTGTAAACTGTACTAATAATTAGGGTTGACAAAAAATTTACAAGGCTGCTAAGAGCAGTTTCTCTGCGTAAAAAGCTATGATGTTTAAAGTCCATAATTGAATAATTTTACTTTCTTACCAGCAGTTCACCATAAGTTGATAAATAGCATGAGGACATCCTGGGGGAGGAGCTTGGCAGAATCCACTTTGTATAAGTTCAAGTGTTTGATTGTTATTAAGACAAGAAAATGGCTTCCTTCCCACAGACCAGATCTCAAACAGCACCATACCATAGCTCCACACATCACTGTCAGTGGAATACTTCTTGTATAACAGAGCCTTAAACAAATATAGTATTGTTGTAAAGTCACCAAATGTGGCATTTCTAACTTATTAAAATATTAGTTATTTATAGATCAAACAACAATTTTTGTAATGTGTATTAATTAGACACTTATCAAATACGTCTGACCAAACAGTAGCAGCTGATCTGCCATGCATGGGACATGTTCTGTAAAGTATAATTTCTTGAGGCTTATTCTTGGTGATTGTCGAACTTTTTTGCTTAGATATTATTGTTTACATTAATTGTTTTTGTTAATTTTCCATTTTATTGTTAGAATAAAGATGTACATTGCATTGACTTATATCATTAACTGGGAAAAGATAACTAATTCTGTGCTCATGTAATATAACAGAGCTGATCCTTTGACTCGTACTACGTCTTTACTTATCCTTGCTTTGTGTGAGTCATGCCCCAAACAACATTTGTATATGGTATGTACACTAATGAAATAATATAGTAGAAATTAGCTACAAGTGAAATTTTATATATAATGATGTGTGTTTTCATTGAAATTATAATGAAATTATTAGTTTGTTATAGGAGTTGCAATAAATGTCTACTTTTGTAATAAAAATTGCACTGCTATTATAACTCACTTCAGGAGCTGTCCACTTCACGGGTATCTTCCCTCCACTAGAAGTGTAGTAGTCATCGTCCATTAAGTTTCTGGCCATGCCAAAGTCAGAAACCTTTAATTATATTAGTCAAAATACATAAAATCATTCATGTATACAATAATTAAAATACCTTGCAAGTGAGATACTTGTTTATAAGTATATTTCTGGCTGCTAAATCTCTATGTACAAAGGATTTTTTTGAGAGATACTCCATGCCTGCTGCAATGTCCTTTGCAAATTTCAAAAACTTTAGTTGTAATTCCACAAAATCATCATATTTACTTCCACTAATAAAAGAAAAAAATTAGATATTTGAAAATATTTTAATTAGATTGAAAGAATTGTGCATTGGTGAGCTTACTTGGGATTATATTTTAGCAGATATTCATGCAAATCTCCATTTTCCAGAATCTCCAGACATATGAGTATCTATGTACCATTCATAAGTTAGTCTATTGCATTTATTTACACTTATAAGAATAAATAGTACACAGAGAAACTTTCTAATGAAATTTTTGTATTTGTAGGCAGAAAAATCCTTTCCTTTATTATAAACTCTAAACAAGCATGGCAGCATTTTTACAACGAAGGATGGTAGTTAGAAATTGTTTACTTACAGGTTCTCCTAAGGTAACAACTCCATACATCTTTATGACATTCTTGTGCCTGAACTGTCCCATGATGGCTGCTTCTTGTAGAAATTTGATCTCATCATTCTCTGATGCTCCAGACTTCAAGGTTTTAACTGCTAGGTCTAGCTTGTGATCATCTACAGTCCATGTGGCCTTGTATACCTCACCAAATTCACCAGAGCCAAGAATATGCTCTAGCCTACACAGGGCAAATGAAAAGAAAGAGAACAAGAAAAAAAAATTAATTGCTGTGAAATTTATTGTAATAGTACACACAATTGTCAAAGAAGGAGAACTCAATCGGTCATTATAGTGGAATAAATGCAATATCTATAAAATAATTAAACATTTATTTGAATAAGAGCAAACAATTTCATGTAACACTTGTGCATTATGTCCAGAATTTGTTAATACACATGTCTACTAATGTATAATACACAGGTAGGAGCAAGTTGAACATCCGGAAAGTGAACTAAAAAAATGCCAGTTTCTCTACTGACCCCTTTCCTTCAACACTTGTGGAAATTACTTTCCTTTGCGATGAACTTCTTCAAATTCAATCAAACATTTTTTTCTTACTAAGCCAAAGGCTACACTCATGCTATGATATTCTAGTGATGTGCTTCAGCATAAATGGCGAGCATTGTGCACAATTAATTTACACAAAGGTAGAACGTAACAAAAGTTGATCGCAAAATCTGTAAACAAAAATAACAAGGTACATTCATTTAGTTTGCCTGAGGTTAATGTCTTAGATCCTGTTCACCAAGTTTTGGAAGGCATTATTTAGTCTATTTTGTCCTAAAAGTAGCTACTAGTAGCTATGTAACCCTTGATAGCTGATTAGACGTGCTCGGAGTGAACAGTAATTGAGAGGTAGGCACAGGAAAACGCACTGTGAAGTCAACCCAACCTAGCTAAGTGCTCAACTACAGTCACCCACTAATCAAAAAGGAATTAAGTTTAAGCACTATAATTAAAGACATGCAAGTAGTAGTAAGTAGAACAGCAATTAGTAACAGCAACTGAACTGAGGGCCCTAACCTGACCCTTTCATAGGCCACGCTATGGGCCCAGGTATGAATAAGTGTTTAGTCTGATAGTCAATGAGTGTGAAGTGATATAAAAAGGGGTGACAAAAACAAAGGGAGGGGCAGACAAATCAGAATAGTCATAACCAGAGTTATCACACATTCAGGGTATAACCTGAACAATAGCTTCAGTAGTCCACACATATATACAAACAAATATCCCCGATTTTCAATTTGACACCACTATATAGTGTCTCGCTCGCCAAAAGTGGGTGGTTGAGTGCTCCCATTGTCAAAAAGGGGGGAAGGGGGGGGGGGGGGGGAAGCAGTAGACTTTCTGTCTCCTTTCTCCTATCCCCCATGATAAATCCAAAGTGCATTGATTTTTATGTGTAGAAATAACTAAAGGATGTATTTTGTAATTTAAAATGGTGACTGTTCCCCTTAAAGCTATAAAATAATCTATTTCAGTGGCCTTATCCTGATATGCAAGAGTTAGATATTTAATTGTGTGATATCAAACAATTACTAGTAATTGTATTCATAGCATGTATTTAATGGCACTGCTTTTCTGGTTATGGCCACTATGAATTTGTACAAATCCAATTGGCCATAACCAGATAGACTTAACCTTAAATGATTTGTACAAATCCAATTGGCCATAACCAGATAGACTTAACCTTAAAAGAATTTGTACAAATGCAACTGACAACTGCCATGAAGATGCTACCTTACAACTCATACTATAATTACAAATACTAAATTCAATCTATGCGACACATAGGTACAGATAAGGCAATCAATCAACTTATAAGACATCCTAAATTTAAAGAATTAATGTAGCATTTTTGCATAGTGCTACACGCAATATGCATGAACACAACATATGGCAAAATATGTGACCGTCTGCAGGAAAACCGGGCACAACGTGGCGTGTGTAAATATCGAGAAAAGATCGATCGATTTCTTAAAAATGTATTGTTTCAAGCCGACGGAAGGGAACGGTTAGGTCTATTATAGTGGGAATGACTTAAGCTACGACGATAAAACTTGGAGAGCTCAATATCTGGACGCCAACAACTCTGTAAGTGCAAAAAATTTTTTTCGAAGGGTGCCGCGTTGTGCCCAGTTTTCCTGTAGACGGTCACATATGTGATGATGCTAATCTTGTATTTGTTATCTTGTACTATATAATATATGAAAAAATGCTTCTAATAAGTCAATTATTATGTTCTGAGTAAAATTCATTATTAAAGTTTTCTGTATAGAATTGTAGCTGGTCTCCGAATTAGATGTAATACCTTCTAATTGATTGGATAATTGTGATTCTCTTACAGTAAATGTTGCTTGAAATATGCTACACAAATTATTATTTCTATTTACTTAGGTATATTTTCTTTGTTAGCTAACACTAAAAAAATGTTTAAGTGCCTTGGGTCCACTAAGATTAAAAAGTTGAAATTGTAAACTAGCATAAAAATCATGCCATAACACAATGCTTTGCAATTCATCAAATCTCCAAATGAATTAGATCTCGGTGCAGAATGAATTATTGTAATCACAATTGGTAAAAATAATAATTTCATGCTTAATTCATGTATTAACCTGATCTGATCTCTTTGTAATTCGCGATACTTCTTTGTGGCCAACTGAGAATAGAGTTCAGAAGTTGTTGAAGCTGGGGACCAGTATGTCGGATCTTTGGTGAAGAATTTCAAGTCAGCAGCCGTGTTGGTCTAAAACAGATTGCATTGAACTACTAGAATGAACACAACACTTGTACAACTGTGAATACTAAACTCACCGTGTTGGTGGGATTTAAATGTTCTAATGTTTGATGTCGTTGCTCCTAATAAATTACACACGCATTACTTTTCATTCAGATTACTACTTGTGATGTAACTAAATTATGCATACTCACTGACAGTAAAATGTGGTATAGTTTTTTAATAGAGGATAAAAGCCTTAATTAGCACACAGTTCATACCTCAGTCAGCACATAGTTTCCGACTGTGTCAAAGACATTCCTATGTCTAACAGATTCTTGTGCCTATAAGAAGAATCATTATGTTTACTTGACTCAACAAAATATAATAAAAAATTACCTCAAGTGTAGAGGGGAGTAGTGGCACCTCATAAACATCAGGTCCATCAGCAATACTTTCTTTCACCAGATTTGTACTTCTGCTGTTTCTATGAAGCGAATTTCTTACTGGAAGTGGTGGATCTTGTCTAGGCCCAGCATCAGGACCCTCCTCATGATACAATTCATTGTCTTCATCGCCCACAAACAAAGATTCCTTGACCGTTGTGCTTGTGAATGCTGCATAGGTATAGTCGAATGGCTCAGGGTGGGAGTAATCCAAGGCTACATTATCTAGTATCTCATAATCATCTGCTTGAGTAGCCATTAATAAATATGTTCCCTTGCTTCCTTTGTCAGAATTACTAGCAGAAGCTGTTAATCAAATATTATGCAGTAATTATTATTAATGTGATAATAGGTAGTGATTATTATAAACATTAAACTCTTTCTGTTTGTCATATGTGCAATGGTCGTTTTACATATCTTACCTAAACTGTAGTTAGGATTTGACAGGTCTGTAACATTCCTATTAAGCTTAATTGATTTTACTGAAACTCTTCTTCTCAGGAACACTACAGTGACTGTCACAACAGCAAAAGCTGAGATAACTATAAACAAAACAACAATGACAATCACTGCAGGAATCACAGCATTTGTTCCTCTCCCACTTGGACCAAGGTCAATGGGAGAGGTTGAGGAGGTAATTACGCTGGAGGAGATTTCAGGATTGCTTGTAGAGGAATCTAGAAAAAATGTGCGAGATGGAGATACGAGCTCAAGGTTGCTCGTGAAATAAGACAGTGCAGCAGAAGAAGAGAGCTCAATGCTGCTTGCCGGAACACTGGTAGCATAATATATTTCACTTGTTAATGTCTCTCCTTGAATTAGAGATGATGTTTCATAATTCATAGAAGAAGGTAAAAGTGGAGTTGTAGACACTAACACAGGCAGAGTAGAAGATATCAAAGGATCAGGTTCAGTAGATGAAGGCAGAGGAGGAGAAGATAAAGAACATGCAACTGTAGCTGGAGACCACACAAAAGAACACGATGTTATAAATTATTAATACCGTATCAACTTACTAGAGCTTATTTTGAGCATTGGAGCTGCTCCAGTTGCACTAGACAAGAGTCTCCCAGGTCCAATAGGATAAGGGCAAGCATTGTCTCCACTCGATATTAGTGAACCTGCCAGACTGAAATACCAGATCATATTTTCAGTATAATCACTATTTCTTTCCAGTTGTATTCCATTATTTGGACCTTGCCGATTATTGGTGTAATATCCCACTACATCTCCAGACTGCGCTGTTATGATGGAGTTACTGGGTGGAGTAGGAGTGAGTTGGACAAATCCTCCATCAGGGAAGGTGAATCTAGAGAAGTCATTCTCTCCTACCAGACTGTAGCAACCATCATTATCAACTGTGGGAGAAGGTCTCCACACCTGGAATGTTATATCATACCCTTTAGACCTAGAATAACTCGAGTCTCCTCGTTCAAGATAAGTCTCCCATGAAGTTATATTAACACAGTCACAGTAGAACCTGTAGGTAGTGATGATAGCTTGGACAGCATCAATGGCTGGCAGGGGGGAGTTATCGTCATCGTTAAAAGGTGGGTCACTTGGATCTGAATCTCTTTTAGATACTCTTAAGCAATTTTGACCAGCAGCTATAACATTCACACAAACTACTTGAAAGGTTACAGCGTGGCATTTAAAAGACCTGACCGACCTTGGAGTATTACAATAAAACTCAGCAGTAAGCCCAAAATAAAGCTTCTTCCCATTATCTTGGGCGTCGCGATACAGGTGTACTAACGTCAGACAACGAGGTTGCATCGGCAGCGCACAATTTTTTTGCGACGTATAGCTACGTAATACTTGCGTCCGAGCTGTTTTGGTTTTGGTCCGGTGTCGGAGTGAATACTGTCCCCCCGTGAATAGTGTCCCCCCGGACAGTATTCACTAGTGAATAACGTCCGTGGGGGGACATTATTCACTAGTGAATAATGTCCCCCCCAGTGAATAATGTCCCCCCTCCCTTTTCCCCTTAATCTTGTTCACGAGACTCAAACTTCCGCACTTACAACGTGGCAAGTCTTCCTCTGGCTGAATCATGGCCGATTTGTATGGCTTCATTTTTTACTACCTCACTACTGGGGCTTATCCTTCTGGGTATACAAAGAATGAGAAGAAAATCCTGCGTAGGAAGGCTCTGGCAAATTATAAGGTAAGAGGTGAAGCCTGTTGAAGGTGAACTAAGTATTAATTCGATTCAACTGGATGTTATGAGTTGCATATAATTTTAGACCATTATTCAGGAATTATTAGACTTATTAGACTTAAATAAGTTAGGGGAACAATGATAGAAAAAATTGTGGTTGGCCAAAAATTATGAAAACAAGAAACATTAATTCTACCTGTCATGATTGGTAAACAAAATAAGGCAAAGAGAAAAGTCATGTAAATCATGATGATTTTACGTCCCTAAATCACTGCATTGGTATGTGAAATAACATTATGTTTATAATTTTGTATATGTAATCATGTTTAAGGAATTGCTAAAGAGGCAGTGCTTTATGGACAACCCTGAATCCTTTTTTTTTTTTTAATTAAGTTTATTCTTAATGCTTGTTGTTTAGATTATTAATTGTGCTTTTCTTATTCAGTAGAAATATTAGTGTTTGTATTTCCTGTAGGTGGAGAGAGGTGTACTCTACTACTCC
>WLWI01004177.1_pt1 | contig 12255 bp, 7 predicted proteins | sample 6701501 | NCBI WGS metagenome assembly WLWI01 (sample SAMN12718690, study PRJNA515312) | sponge metagenome | isolation source: marine sponge | host: Mycale hentscheli | place: New Zealand: South Island, Marlborough, Capsize Point | collected 2014-11-01
GGAGAGGGACCAACACAACCAACAGGGCCATTTCCAAAAACCAGCCAACCCCCCCCCCCCCCCCCCCCCCCCCCCCAGAAGATTTTGTCCCTTCTAGAAATCCTTCTGTATGAACATTATGACTATGCAACATAAATTGACTTACTTCAGTATGTTCATAAGTACTCTTATACAGCTTAATATGTCTGCACTTTACTCTCACTGCCCCTTCTAAAATCTAAAATCTAAGGAAGTTGTTTTTTCCCTTCCTACATGTAGATTTGTTTTCTGTACAGATCCATGCTGGGTTGTAAGGTTCAAGTGTAGAAGTTTGGTGTCTCTGTATGCACAAGTGCAGCAATCTGATGAAATGTGTCTTGGGTGGTTGAGAAGTATAAAGATTGTCTATAATATCTCTACTTTAGTAATACTTTATAACTAACTATCAAGTACCGTGCCACACCGTGGCACTTGATGTACCAACTTTAGCAAATTGGGAATGCAGTAGCATAAGGTATTTTTATCCATTGTATTATCCTCTACCACTTAGTTTAATTACATCCATTTTCTCTCCCGCTCTCCTTCCTAAGCCAGCTTTCTTATTTCTTTGTCAGCTTTCTTCTTGACTCATGGGCTCACTTCTCCTCCTTCTATCTCTCCTGCTTCTCCAGTATCTCTGTCCTTTTAATTGCCTTCAATTTCTTATCACATGCCTTCTACTGAATTCCAGTAAATTATTCGTGGATACACATACCCTCGGTCGTTGTCACTACTGACACAAGCGACTCTATCTACTTTAGTAGTAGCTGTAGTAGATGTTTGTGTATGTGTTATCGCATGGAAAGAAATGTGTACGGCATTATAGTTTCTTGGCTTAGGTGCCATGACAAACAAAAATTTTTAAACCCATTGCTGTGATTCGGGCTAAATTTTTAATTTCTAGTTTTAACATACAATTCTAGCAGGAAAAAAAAAACACCTTTAGTGGACAAATTTTGTTATTTTGTTGTTGTGTTTTTTTGTTTGATTGATTTTTTACACACTCGTCATTGTTTATAATTGTCATCCACCTAAGATTCTTCAAAGGTGCAGAGTTTTAGAGCTCAAATTATAGCCTGTTACTTCAGCAACCACACTTCTTGTCAAGTACTGGACAATGCTCACAAAAGCCTTGTGAACATATGAAAGAACAACGTCGGAACAACACCTGGTTGCTGCGAATGTGCTATCGACTGATAAAAACATTACTTTCAAGAAGCATTAAACTGTAAAAAGTACAATACAGTAGCACTCCACTCCAATACATACGTATTCAAAATACAGCTCCATCCTACCACAACTACATCTTCAGTATCAATGGCAGCGACAAAACACATATATTGTAAAGAAGTAGAAGTCCCATTGCATACTTATTAAATCTGAATTAGCGGCTATTAACTCAATAATCTCTTTAATTTGTTAATTGTTTTCTTTGGTCATTTTAAACTGTTGCTATGAACTATATCAGGCCTTTCCCTCTAATAAACATTCTTGCGGGAATAATGGAGGCTATATAAGAATTATAGTCTGTTCTTTAATAATTTTTTTCTGGCACTCCAGTTTGGAACACCTCTGAAGCTCCAGTAGCTCGCAATGAGTGATTGGTTTTTGTGCACTGAATGCCAGCTTCACTATACATGGTATTAACAGGGAAGAGAGAGAATTTTTTCCGATGGGTACTGGTGCGAACCAGAGCTTATCAGGATCAGTTGGGATGGTTGGCAACCATATCATAAAAAAATAGTCATTTTTCCAAGCATCAAGAGGAAGCTTTCAGAAATACAAATCTGAAATATGAACGTGGCACCTGGTGCCAGAACTAGAATTGAAAAAAAAAGAAGGGGAAAGCGGAAGTGACTTTTTCAGTGTGCAGTGACATTAGTTATATCTTCCTTCTGAAGAGATTGTCCAAAAACAGGATGAACAGACTTGAACTTAATACCATTCTTTTCCAAAAAAATTAGGAGCTTTGGGTTTATCTGTCGAGTGTGGCGAAGAATTACTGATAATAGCTGGTATATGGTTTTAGAGGATACAATTAGCTTCTCCTAGATTCTAAACCATACCGAATTAATCAAAATTCCACTTCCTCCTCCGTTCCATTAATTAATATGTTTTCTGGAACTTTTTCGTGTGGAAAAAGACTAATTCTTCAAGAATCATAATTGTGAATAGCTCATTGTGTAGAGTAAGTTGTTTTGTATTTGTTTTTTATCTTTTTAATGGACATCAGACCAATTTCTTCCCGAGTTTTGAAATCAAATTGTGTTGTTTTTTTACTGTATGTGTCACATTAGTAGAATCATTTAAGTCATTTTTTTCCAGCTCACTTCCATCAGAAAAAAACAACTAAGAACAGAACCTAGCTCAGTGTCTATGTCATTGGGCTATAAAATAGTTATAAACCAATAAGAATTGGTTTGTACTACAATTCATAAACCCTTGCAACTTGGGCTTTAATGTGATTACAAATCCTGAGACACGAAGGTAATTGCCTTCGTGTCCCAGGATTTGTAATCACATACAAACCCCAATATTGGTTATAACTATTACATATGGTACTGGTAGCAGAGCAGGGTATTCTATGAATTTAGATCTCGTTCAACCACTGTATCTGTTGGACATGTGTCAGTTAAAACAGTATGAGTGAATTTTTTTGACAGTCATTTAAAAGCTTCACAAAAAGATTAGAAACTGTAATGAATTTTTTGTAATTTTTTTAATGTAAAGTGCTTTACAGAGACAAAAAAAAAAGTGTTTATGTTGTGCAGCTTGGTAAGGATTGTACAATAAACTTGACCATAAATTAGTCATACATCCCCACCTCCCCCCCATGATAGGAGTAGTTACAATCTTAGTGTTTGCTGTTAGCTCTTGCAGCATTTCATAGTTCTTTACAAATTTCAGTCACTAGTAATTAATGAAACACTGCTATATGATGCAGTAAGATGTAAGGACGCAAATGCATGTAAATTAAAGCTCCATGTACTTGCATTGTGCATTTATTTCAGTTCAAATTCTAGAAACAGTGACATTCTTTCTCAAAGGTGACAAGGCAACACATTTGTCAGAGTGAGTCTCCGGTCATACTTAATTCAATGATTTTGGGTTTCTACTCTTCTATTGAAGTGGGCAAGTGGAAAGTTGATCACTAACGAGATGTAATTGCTTGTATTCCAGTTCGCCAAGGTAGTTTTGTTCAAGAAATCCCCCCCCCCCCCCCCAATAGCAGTAGTTATAGTCTTAGTGGTTGTTGTTAGCTCTTGCAACATTTCATAGGTCTTTACAAATCTCAGTCACTAGTCAGGGGTTCATTTAGGAATCAATTTAAGAGGGAGAGAGATTGAATTTGAGCTACCTCAAGAGGGTCACAACTTTCATACAGAACTAAGATGAGAAAGGAGATGTTTGTATAGAACTAAGATGAGAAAGGAGATGTTTGTATAGAACTAAGATGAGAAAGGAGATGGGCTTCAATTACCAAGACAATAATTAGAGCAGCAATAAACTTATGATTTAAGCATTCGCCTTCACCTAACTATTCACTCTTTAACTTAGGTTTTTGCTATGAATATTTCAAGGGGGGGGGGGGGGGGCAAAATGTTAATTAGGCAGCATATAGGCTGGACATGAACATGCTACCACACACAAATTTGATATTAGCTAGGCTTGCATCTGAAAATTTGGAACCACGAAAACATCTTATCTTTCCAAAGCTTGAAACATCTAAGATTTCAAACCCATTCTTTTGAAATTTTTATTTACTGTTTTTTCAGGGCTGTTTATAGCTTAAATGATGTTTTCTCCCAGAATTACCCCATATTTTTCCCTCGTACAATTTGTGGGGAACTGGATTCAACAAATAATTTGTGTTCTTGTGTGCTTTTTAAATACCAGAACAGAGTTTGTATCTGGTGTCTAGCTAGGAGCCACCAGCCTGAGTTTCAGGTGAGACAGCTTGGTTTTAATTGTACATCACCACTATAAAACTAGCACCATTTGTGGCTAGTTTGGAGCCAGGCTGTTTTAAAACGGGCTGGCCTGTTTCAAAATGGTCCAGACTGTTTTAAAATGGGCTTGTAGTTTGAAAATGGTCTGTAACATTCATTGCATATCTAAACAATTTTGCAAGATGCTTGTGTTTTTGGTTAGTTAAAGTACAAGACAGATCGTCTACACCCAGTAGACGAATACTCTACACTGAAAAATGACAGCTGATAGATGGCTATAAACTATTGAAGAAACAATACAGTATAACCAGAGTGAGCAAGCAAGCTAGATTTCTTTTTTTTCCTTTTTTTTTTTCCGCATGTAGCTATACATGTATTAGCAGATAGATTAGGTGCTAACTAACCCCATCATTGCCTATAGAGTGTTCTTTGCTCACTTAAACTATACCTAATGTTCCTTCAATGTACTATAGTGATCACCTGGCTGTTGTTGTTTTTTCAGGGTAACTGAAGGGCAACCTCAGCCTAAAAATATTAATTCACTCTCATTCCCTACATTACTAAGCTTACCTTTATGTAATCTAAATTATCTACTACAATGACAATTTTCTTTGAGGTACTAGAAGAAACACGCTTCAGAATTTTCAAGAAAAAACTTGGTAGTTCCTTTGGTTTTCTAGGTATTTCACTATCATCCTTAGCAAGGTGCTGCAACTGAAATCAACAAAAATTACAGTATTATTTGAGAATAACAAATCATTGAAAAACATAGTAAGCATGTATCCGAAAATGGAATGTGCTTAAATATAAACTCAAAATTAAATCAATTAACACCTTTCAGTTAAAAACGTTGTACTCTACTTGACCTTATTGACTATATCATATATGTACATGTGTATGTGTGTGTGTTTTTTATACTAATTTCACACTGTAAGCCATTTCAAATCAGTTTGAAAAAAAAATTCTTTTAGCAACAAGTGTAGATTCAGTTGGTAAGAACAAGCTACTGGTGTATTGGACAAACTCATTGACCCTCAGTGCGCATGCGTGTGAGGGCTATAGTAGTCGTCCTGTCTGTGTGTCTGTCACGCTCTGATTTTGGAGATTACTGACAGATTTAGGTATGAACTTAGTCAGAACGAAGATCTAGGACTTTTCATTGTACTACTTTTGTGAATTTCGGGCTAATTGTTGAGAAAATGAGAAGCTTTCAGCTCCGCATAGGTACTAGCTTTTGTGGGTAACGCCCCCTACCATCACATCATAATCACGTGAGCAAATTATTTCTTGCAGCCTGCAGTGTAGTTCGCTTTATGTTCAGGGAAGTTAACGGAGTTGAAAGAAGTGAAGTTTCGCATTAAAAAAGTATACTGGTGAGTGTTTCTTGCCTGTTTAGCTTCTTCTCTTATGAAGACAGGGTTTCCATGTACCATTTTCATTGCTAGAGCTATATTGATGCCTGATTAAAATAGCTAACAGATTGCTTGTTCTTTTGGTCTGAGATTATATTGTAATAGCTAGGTAGTGTTTAGAAGCTTTGAAGGTTGCACCTTCATTAAGCTAGTAGTTATAGTAGCAACATGCCTAGCTTACCACTTTCATGTTTTCAGGGTTTTTACAGCTACCTTTTTCTGTGAACTACCCAAACAGGTTAGAGCAGCTAGTAAAATATCAGCTGGGGGTATGGGGAGCCCCTAGAGTGTTTTATAGCTCATTCAATGATTATATAGCCTCCATTTGAGATATACTATCCACCCTCATACAAATGACAAGATGCTTCTACAACCCTATTATGCTTGCAAAATATTGCAAATAATTACCTGTTGAATCAATCTTCTGTAAATACAGCACGCCTCAGCACTAGTCGATCCAATAATTTTCACAAAATGATAAAAAATCAATACATCTTCTATTGAGTGAGAGACACGTTTAATCCTATAAATAGTATAAGTAGTATCACCATCACATTAGCACACAAGAGTAACATACCAATGTGCTATAAGAGTAGATTTTCCAGCACCACTAGATCCAAAAACTAAACAAACACCTTTAACTGGGCAATCTTCCACGACATACTCATCAAGTGTAGTGAAGACCTGAAAGTCCATATGCATTATCACAATAACACTTATACACTTCTTTTTAACTTACAATCGATTTTTCATCGTATAATGACGAATCTTTTACATATTGATCCAATAGCCCCCGTTGTTCTGATTCAATTTTCATATCTTCTATAAAGGTAAGAGTTTGTAACTTGTCTTGTCCCTTTTCATGGTACGCTTTGGTATTCAGTATTTTCTATGCAAACAAATGAAATTTCTTTTATTCATACATACCACATACTTATATAATTACGTTGGACCTTATAAAAGAGCAGTAGCAATTCATTCATGATATACCACTAGCTTCAAAACGAAAACAAAAGATCGCATTCTGACCACATACATACAAAAAGTCTAGATGCATAGTCATGTAGATTCAATTGTATTTCAATGTGTAAACAACAGCTTATGGCTCAGTCAAAACTTGACGGAATACATACATCCTCAAATAAGCTTGAAAGCAACTATTCCTAACATAAAACCTCTCAATAACATTGGAAGAGCCTAAAACATGTAACTGAGCAAACTGATCCCCCAATTTCTTACTTTTAACTTTGAAATCAATTGATCCTTCAATTCTTGCACTCCTGCTTTGATGTTATAGCCGCACTCAATAATCTAAATACAACAAACAAAAAAGGAATGAACAAATGATTGAAAAAAAAGAAAAGAAAAAAGGATATTTGTGTTGTATTCAGGAAATACATTGGTGTGCTGTTATGTGTGAAATCCAGAAAATGAATTACCATTGTGGTGGTACAGCCCACCACTTTCACTCCTAAGAACGCACACGCACTATTTCCTTACGCATCATTTACATTTCATACGTATTCGTCATCACGCACACCATCACGTCATTTCTGTCTACGGCTCACGACCACTCACCGCATGTACTTCACCAGTTGTCTATATAATGGCTGGTTCAGCATGCGCCCTTTCAGTTGTACTCATGCTCGATCTTTGTTAAGCATAAGCCCTTGTCTGATCTATCCAAATTGAACCTTGGGAGATTGGAAGGTTTGACCGCCTCGGGTAGCTAAATTGGTCTAGTGTACAACTCTGGTGGCAGCCTACTAGGGTTTTCTCCGACCATCCCGCCACAACCATAATGTCTCAATAAAATTTATTTTTAGAAAATTAGAACATCACACTAATGTACAGTCATACTAAAATCTGATGATACTTATATCTAATCCAGCGAGTAGTAATGTTTTCCACTATTCCTGATGAAAAAAGTATTCATGAACAGGTATACTAAATCGAATACAAGAATATTTAAACATTGTTGTAGAATGTATAATAAACAAATCTGATTTTCCTTTGATAGGTACATGTGTCAGATCAGAACATGACACATATGGTGAGTCAATGAGTTTGCTGAATTGGATTGTTGACCACAATAGATAGGATCATTGCTAGTCACTAATCTGTTGAAAGTCATAGTCTCCAGAGATTGTAATAGTTCCTTTTCTTTCAAACAAGTCACCACAGCAATTTTGCAGTATTAAATTGCCATGTAAGTTCAAGATGATTTTCTTAAATCCACAGAAACCTGCCTCAATCACATATATCTACATCAATTTAGAGGCAGAGCCAACATCTCTAGTTAATCTCAAAAATAGTCAGAAATACATAACTGAACTTGCTGCAAATTAAAGTGTGGGGAGTAAAAATGTGATTGCTTAAACAAAAAGGGAGAAAAAATAGAATTGATGCCAAGTAACACAAAAAAATAAGAAAAAGTTAATAGCTTCATGTTATAATGTCAGGTAAAGCTATATATTAATAGAAACAATTATGTCATTTCGAATTCAAACTGAAAAATTCTAGATTATTGAAGGAGTTATGGTGAGAGTGTCTGGTGTGCTCAGATAAGGTAAAAGAATGTCATCAAAGAAAGTAAAAATGTATTCCTCATACTTATCCAATGATTCTTCCCTATTTTTTAAATAAAATGTAACCATACATTTGTAAGTAATTTAATATAGCATTATAGCATCAGAGAAAACATAATTTCTCTGTCAGATTACGTGTATGTACAAATTCAGCACTAAATGGAACAGAGGAAACAATCAGCTATTAACTTACATTATCTGAACTACATTTTCTTACACGATCCTTAAATTTCGCCGTTTTTTGATTCTGTGTGCTATATAAAAACTACCATAGTTTACTGTGTATCAATTGTCATTTTAGGATTTACCTTGAAATGCTGTCACTGGGTGGAAGAAAAAGGAATATTGCATTATTAGATGATGGGTTATTTAAAAAGCTTGTTTCAGCCTCTAATTTGGTTAATCTGAAGAAAAAAAAAGTACAAACACAAGATTATTTTAGAGATAATATAAATAAAAAGAACATAAAAGAATAATGAGTACTGAAGCCTAGTCCTATACATAACTCAAAATATGCAACAAGCTGTGATATTAAAACGAATTTAGCAAAACAGAAAAAAATCTGACAACTAAACCAAAATCCCTACAAATAAGTTTCAAATTTAACATACTGTATACGTGAACTTGGATTTCAACTTTCTAGATGAGGCCCAAATAGAATGGAATCTGACAGTTTAACTGTTGTTATCAGAGACTATATATATCTGGTATATTTAAAACACTAGATAGAACAAAATGGAATAACTAAGCTTGTGATAGCTACACTATAGGAATGCATGCTTACTAGATACCCGAAAATTATAAATGAAATGTTCAATAGCACACCAAACCATTCTTGTTAATCTACAGTATACCACATGTGAACCACATAATGTAAGCTTAGGACATTTAAATAATTATTAAATTGAGCAAATATTAGTTTGGGCATTAGTTCTGATGTTTACCACATCATAAAACGTCCTATCCCTAGATACATGATAATAGCCTCAAAAAAAAAAAAACCAAAGAGGTCAAATTAACCACATTCAAGAAATTTCAACAAATGAAATTAAAGTACCATCTTACGTATTTATTTCATTACGAATAATTCCCACAAATATATCAGACTGTTGAACTGTCCATGTGCAGAGGGATTGAACATGATGATCCTGCAAAATTATTGGGAATTTTAATAAATATATTATTAATCCTGCTTACTTCCATCAATATCAAATTTTAACAACACTTTCAATGTGAAAAGTAGATGTTAGTAAAAATTACTTACTTTATATTTTATACACTTATGTCACCTCAACATGCTGACAAAATGATTATCCGGTTACAAATACTACTTATAGCAAAAAGGAAGTTGTTAGCAATTAAGAACTAGATTACAGTCAATTTCAGAAAGATTTAAGATTTTATCAAGATTACTAACAAGTAAAATTGCTCTAAAAATCAAATGTGAAATAGAATAATAACTGTTAGATATTCATAATATATTAAGATTATAAAGACTGAAACGAAGTTGTATTTAACTACAATTTAAATTAACATCAGTACAACTATATTAATCAAGAATTAAATATCCTGTGAATAAGTTCTGCTTTTACAAGATAATATTATGAAAAGACTGAATACAAGTATGTATCTCAATAGAAGATAAAATGATCCTTTATTATGACCTTGTGGTGAATAAAATATTTATATGTATTTAGTTAAACTAAATATTATGAATAATATTTTATTTAAAGATTTTAATGACTGAATTAAGATCATACGGAACTCTGTTTAACAAGATCCTATTGCTTGTGCAGTTCGTATAACACAATTTCTATAGCTTGTGTGATAAAGTGAACATGCCTGCAGCATTGGCACATGGTGAAATTCTACTTGTAATGTGCAATACAGTACCTAATTAAAATGGCAACTAAACAGGCAGTTAGACAAAAGACTCCATTAATTCTGAAAATGATATCGAGGAAAGAAATAAGCAAGTAATATCTAAGTGTGAAGAAAGATTAACTTTATAAACCTAATTGCAAGGTGGGACAGATTTCTGTTTGCAGAAAGTAATTACAAGACTATAACATCTCCTTACAGTATGGTTTAGAAAATTTCTAAACAACATTTTGAACTTTGATCATGGCTGTTCCATTATTCTGTTCCATTGATTTTGCCTTACCTAATGTTATATTACCATCATTTCCATTGCTTGTTTGAGCAGTTCATTAATCAGAAGCTAACACATTTGTACTGAATATATGTACATATGATTATAAATTTTATATCATTGTTACATGAACTTTACAGCAAATATTCATGCAGTAAGTCACATTCTAAGTTTATTTGATTACGGGGATTTGCACTCAGGATAATAAGAATGGATATTAAAACAACAACAACACATATTTCATGCAAAATTTATCAGAGGAAAACCCACTATTTTTTGCGGTGGATGTTCCTATAAAAAAATAACCGAATTCAACCAGTATTTGATAATAAAGAGATTGAAAGTACTTACATGTATTTTATTTATGTGATCAAGAGATCGAAAAGTATATACTTTATTTAAGTAACATGTTGCTGTTAGGAATATATTATACTTTAATAGACGTTTCAACATTTTAAACTCTGCTACAACCATATTATTGAAAACTATAACAGCAACTATTACACAACTTCATCAAGTTGGGCATATACCAAGAGATACATATCACATGACACTCCAAAATTGATTGTTTCATTCTTTCCTTAAAAACATACTAATACATCAATTCGAAATTGTAACCATGTGAATTATTACTTTAAACTGTTATGGCATCACGGCTTCATATGTATAGATTGAGCTAATATTGTCTCAGTCTTGCTACCGATTTACACACCTGGACTCCATGATATATCATTTCTTCTTTGTTAATATTAATGAGGGTCAAAGATGATCCATACTGTCTACACAAATTCTGAAGATGTGGCAAACAGTTCTGAAAAAGGAAACATAACTTAAAAAATAAAATCATACCTATATTTCTAATAAAACAAGGAAAAAATGATTATTACATTCTTTATACATTATACCATCAAGCTTCTGTTTATAACTTCCAATCTCATAAATTTACCTTTACAACTTCTTCAACTATATCCGAGGTGTCATCAGGACTGGACAAATAAAGATACAATGAGTATTTCCACTTCAAGGCATTGTTGCTACCAGGAGTCCAATTAGATACGTCTATTCAAAAAAATCAATTGCAAAATTTAACCACCATCCCTTTTATTTACCATGACAAAAATTTAATATATATTATAAGAGATAAAAAGGCTATTTCCACTTCAAAGTAATGAAGTTCCATTATTTAATATTTAAAGTCTCAAATTTTTTTTTTACTTACACTACATTTTTGAAGGCAATTAATTTTTTGCTTACTTCTTGTACACACTATTTTTCCTCTCACCAAGTTAACCTAATAGTTTCATTAACTCCAGACTAGCTACTACATGACTCCCTTTCAATTGCTTGATTATGACACATAGTAGCCTCAATTAGTTAATGTTATTAGTGCGAAGCAACTCTTTACAACACAAAATTGCAACCGTCTTAATAGATATATTTGACCACCTCTTTCTCCTTCTTCCTTTGAAACCATTAAAATGTGCACTTACCAGATTCAGAGACCAAATGATCCTTAAACAGTTCTATTGTTTCATCCATTCCTTCCCACTGAGCCAGTGCATCTACTATTTCTGCCGCTGAAAGATCCGGTATTTCAGGTGGCTTGATACTGAAAGTCGTATCCTCATTTTCAACATTATCTTCATCATCTGAAAAGAACAGTACCGAAGTTTTATTCCTAAATAATTATCCCTAAATCTAACATTAGGACTAATATTATTTTTACAGCATTGATGAGTGTATGGTGGGAAAATGTGCACAGAATGCTTGGATGTTTTTAGTGCTTGTGAAGGGTGTCATGTTTAAGCAATCTAGCTTTTCACAGTGTAGTAAGACTGCCGCTAGCTCTGGCTTCAGCTGTTTATGTACTAGTTGGGAGACACTTTGCTACATGGCAACACCCCCAGCTGAGTTACTCGCTCTGGAAGGGTCAAAAAGTGCCGTCTGGAGCTACTTTGGCTTCCCTGCCCAGGATGGGCTTACAGGGTTTTTTTTAGGGGGGGGCAGGGGGGGGGGCATTCGCCCCCCCTAGAGGATTTTGTGCCCCCCCTTGAGCATTTGAAATGAAATTTCATTATTCTAAATAGACCTGTGTGACTATGTACTGCATTTTTTTAAATTATTATATCCATTAG
>WLWI01004178.1_pt1 | contig 12255 bp, 13 predicted proteins | sample 6701501 | NCBI WGS metagenome assembly WLWI01 (sample SAMN12718690, study PRJNA515312) | sponge metagenome | isolation source: marine sponge | host: Mycale hentscheli | place: New Zealand: South Island, Marlborough, Capsize Point | collected 2014-11-01
GCTAGGAGTCTGTCGGACTTAGGTGTTCATCGCGAGAGGAAGACCTAAGTCCGACAGACTCCTGATACAATTTTAATCAATGGTACCAGAAATTCGTAAGTCCGCTATTTCATCTTTACTATAACCAAGTTCTAACATTATGTCCGTACTATGGGCGCCGTTCTCTGCCTCTACGTAGCTCGGGTCCGGACTACTGCGGCTAAACCGAGGCGCCGGTGAAGGTTGCCAATTACCATCGACATTTACAAAAGTATTGCGGGCAATATTGTGTGGGTGGTTTGGGGCTTCATCCATATCCAGGACCGGAGTGCAGCAGGCCTCTGTTCCTTCAAATAAACCCTGCCATTCACTCCTGGTTTTTGTTAAAAAAATTGAAGTCAATTTTTCGCTCAAAATAGCCCAATTTTCAGGATCATTTTTATCACTTAGATCTTCATCATCAATACCAATTAATTTTAATAAGGTTACATAAAATCGATCTTCTATTGCACCTACGGCCATCCATTTCTGGTCTGAACATTGATAACATCTGTAGTAATGTGCAGCTCCGTCCAACATATTGCTGTGCCGCTCAGGTTGCCAAAAGCTTTCATCTTTCATGCCATATATCATCGCCATCAAACTACTGGCGCCATCAATCATGGCAGCGTCAACTACCTGACCTTTTCCACTTTTCCCAGCCTCTAAGAGAGCACAAACAAGGCCAAAAGCTAAATACATTCCACCACCAGCAAAATCGCCAAGCAAGTTCAGAGGGGGTATTGGGCCAGTATGTTGTGTGCCAATACTGTGAAGAGCGCCACTTAGCGCGATGTAATTGATGTCATGACCAGAAGATTTTGCCAACGGTCCATGCTGGCCCCAGCCTGTCATTCGTCCATAAACCAGACGCGGATTGTGAGCAAGACATTCAGACGGACCAAGGCCAAGACCTTCCATGACGCCAGGCCTAAAGCCCTCAATAAGTGCATCTGAGTTTGTAATGAGTTTCAGTGCTAATTCAATTCCGGCCGATTTTTTCAGGTCGATAATGATGGATCGTCTACCGCGACTGAGTGCACCGTTTCTACCTATTTCAGGATCAACTCCTTTACGGTCAATGCGGATTATTTCTGCGCCCATATCAGCGAGCATCATGCCGCAAAAGGGAGCAGGGCCAATACCAGCGAATTCGATTATTTTGATGCCCTTTAGAGGACCCATATCGTTAATGTAGAGAGGAATTTAGGGGAAGGCACAGTGACAAATAAAAACTTCTCCGTCAAGCGACTCGAACAGTCGCTCGGGGAGAAGTAACAGAGGAGAGCGAGAATAACTGAACGAGGGGGATCCTTCCGTTATCTTTCTCTGTTTTTTTGGGAGAAATATTACTGATTGACTGAATCTTCAGCACCCCTGTTATGTCTCTGATGGCGACGCTCACGTCTTTTCTCATGGCGCTTTTCCATCTTTGTGGTAAAAGTCTGTAATTGCTCATCCGTCAGAATAGTAGATAGGCGTTGGCCGGTTTCAGCTTTTAACGCTTCCATTCTTGGCTGCATCTGCTCGTGTACTGCCTCCATTTCACTACGTAGTTTCGAATGCTGTTCCTCCAGTATTTGCCTGACTGCAGGCTCCTGTTCGCTGGTAAGTTGTAGTTCCTCCAACATGCGATCCATATGATGTCCGCGACGATCCATGTGATGACCGCGTTTACCCTTCTCGGCAAAAGCAGGCTGCATGGAGGCTGTTACTAATATGATGAATGTCGCTATATATTTCATTATGTTCTCCTGTGTTATCAAGATTGCTGTTTACAGATTTGGTTTCAAAGAGCTTGGTTAGGATTCTGGCAGACGAATTTGCAATAAATATGCAAGCATTGTGAAACAAGCTAAGGCTTGTGATTCCTTGGAAGAACAATCTGAAGTCTTGATGGAATAATAGAGGCAAATATTGTAAACAATGTGGAAATTGCCTTTGTCTACGTATTTATAAAGGGAATTTGCTTATTATTCGATTGAATTCATTACAGCCCATCTGTATATATAATTTCCATGCGCTTCACGATTAAACATAAGCTCTTCTTGACGCTTTTGCTGGCAACGCTTGCTGTTGTCGCGATTATGATTGTCGTAATCAAGTGGAGTTTTGAACGTGGTTTTCTTGAGTATGTAAACAAGGTAGAACAAGAAGTACACAGTAACCTCGTGATCAATCTTGCTGATGCCTATAAAGAAAATGGTAGTTGGGATTTCATCAGGGAAAACCCGCGACAGTGGTATGAAATACATCGTTCGAGTATGCCTGTTTCTGAAGAAGTCGGTGGTCATAGGCATCACTCCCGAAACCCGGGGATGTACGATAAAAAAAGGGAAGGTGGACCGAAGTCTTTATCAGAGCGAGGGCACCGACCACCGCCACGTGGGAAACACAGAAGAGGCAAAGTATGTCTTCTGGATGAAAATAAGCGAGCTATCACACACTGCCGAGACAACGGGGAAGAATTAAAACTGCGCGAAATTGTTGTCGATGATAAGAAAATTGGATATTTGGCCAGTTCCCCACGTAAAAAATTGTCACAGGAACATGATTTACACTTCTCTCAGAAGCAACACCGGTTTCTGTTGCTTCTGGGATTATGTATCGCGTTAGTATCAGTGTTGGTCGCCTTGCCAGTTTCACGACAATTGATAAAACCGATAAAGATTCTGGCAGATGCCACCAGGAAACTGGCTGCGGGACAGTATCAAGCGCGTGTTAATGTGGATTCCTCGGACGAGTTGGGTGATCTCTCCAGGGACTTTAACAGCCTGGCTATTACTCTTGAAAGTAACGAACAGGCCAGGAAGCAATGGATCGCAGACATATCGCATGAATTAAGAACACCTCTCAGTGTGTTACGCGGTGAGATTGAAGCATTGCAGGACGGATTACGTGAGGTCAATACCGAACGGCTTGCCTCATTACACAATCAGGTTATGAATCTAAACAGACTGGTCAATGATTTGTACGAGTTATCAATGTCGGATATTGGTGCTTTGAATTATCAAAAGGAATCAATAAATGGAGTCGCACTAGTCACTCGTACAATGAGTAGTTTGCGTGATGAATACGAAAATAAAAATATTGCCATTAACCTGGATGGAGATAATAAAAGCATATTGATTTTCGCTGATGGAGATCGTTTGCAACAGCTTTTTGTTAATTTAATGACAAACTCATTACGTTATACCGATGAAGGTGGTGAGTTAGGGATTAAGATAAAAGAACTGGAAAAAAGTATGCAAGTTATTATGGAAGACTCGGCACCTGGTGTATCAGATGACGATCTTACTCACTTGTTTGAACGTCTTTATCGAGTTGATAGTTCACGAAACCGTAAGACTGGCGGGACTGGACTGGGCCTGGCAATTTGTAAAAACATAGTTGATGCCCACGAGGGTAGTATCTCGGCAGAATCTTCTTCTCTTGGCGGTTTGAAGATCATAATTGAATTGCCAAAGGACTGATATGACAGAGACTCAAAAAAAATTGATCCTCATAGTCGAAGATGAACTACAGCTTGCTGCTGTAATTAGCGAATATTTGCAGCAATCCGATTACGCAACTCACATCATTGATAATGGTTCGGAGGTTGTGTCTTATATTAAGGAAACTTCACCTTCGCTGGTCTTGCTAGATTTAATGCTACCGGGTAAGGATGGCATGTCGATATGTACAGAATTAAGAAGCTTCAGCAATGTGCCCATTATTATGGTGACGGCCAGAGTAGAAGAGATTGATCGTTTGCTTGGTTTGGAATTGGGCGCTGATGACTATATTTGCAAACCATTTAGCCCACGAGAAGTGGTTGCCAGAGTAAAAACAGTGCTAAGACGTAGCCATAATGAAGTTCCTTCAAGCACCGATATCGTGCTCGATGAAACTACCTATAAAGCCGCTATTGGTGATAAAACACTGGAATTGACAGCAGTTGAATTTCAAATGTTGAAAATACTTTTGTCAGAACCGGGGCGTATATTTTCACGCAATCAGCTGATGGATAGAATTTACCAGGATCATCGCATCGTTAGCGACAGGACAATTGACAGTCATATCAAGAAATTACGTAAGAAAATCGCGGCTATCAGCCCTGATCAGGAATTCATTTATTCCGTATACGGCGTAGGCTATAAATACGAAAATAGCTGAGTTGCCGGAACTAGATTCTCCCTCCCTCGTTAAAGATTTCAGTGCTCGTCTATTTGTTCCTCATTTCTTACACAATTGTGTCGCAATGATTTTCTAAAATTAGAGTCATAAATTGTACATTCATGGCCTGATCCAGACTTTCAGGCGGTGCTTGGTCAATTGTAAATATGAGGGAATGTATGATGGGTATTTCGACAGATCCAAAGAGATTATTGTTAGTTTCAGCAGCTTTGCTGATAACAATATCCAGCTTTGCTGAGGCTCGGTCAGATAATCGTTCTCACAAGAAGCAGTTTCAGGACGAGCGCTATAATCATCGTAGTTCATCCAATCGCTCCAGCCGTAACAACAATTCCTCGAATAGACGTAATCAACAAGTCAATCTCGATTCAAATCGTCGCCATGATCGAGACAATCGCGATTCAAACCGTCGTCATGATAGAGACAGTCACAAGTCAAATCGTCGTCATGATCGAAACTATCACAATTCATTTCGGCAATATAACCGAGGATATTATGGTTCATCTAGAAATTACTACGGTTTCGGACACCGGAAGTCATATTTACCGGCGGGTTACCTGAGCCTGACATTTGCCGGGCTGAATTATTACTATAACTCTGGTTCTTATTATCAGCGCATTGGTCGTGAATACGCTGTTATCAGACCTCCTTTGGGTATAGGTATCAGTATTTTGCCTGCTGGCTATCGCACAATTTACCATGGTGGAAATCGCTACTACCGCGCCAATGATATCTTCTATAGTTGGGATAAAAATCGCCGGAATTATATAGTCGTTAACAATCCGAATACGCTAGCGCTGTCCGGACCTGTCTCAACTGCTTCGAAAACTATTTCTCAACAATACATTTATCCCCGGCAGGGGCAAAACGATTCACAGACATCAAGAGACCGTTACGAATGCTATCTGTGGGCGGTGGAGCAGACGGGTGTTGAGCCGGCGCAGATTAGTAATCAGTATATTTCAAATGAACTGGAAAATTATCAACGTGCAAACGGAGCTTGTCTGGAAGCGCGTGGTTACAGTGTTAAATAATTCAATTTATTCATATATCACAGAGGAGAGAATAATGTTTCACAAACAAATATTGTTGATTACAATTCTTAGTAGCATCGGGTTTAATATCTTTGCTACTTCAGATATTTATATTTACCCCAATAAGGGTCAATCCTCACAACAGCAATCTCAAGATCGTTATGAGTGTCATGTATGGGCAGCCAATCAAAGCGGTTTCGACCCGAGTACTTATCATGCAAGTAATCCTGGGCCTGTACGCGTTGCATCTGCATCAGGTCGGCATTATCCACATCGTCATCATCGTGATCTTGATCCCATTAGCGGTGCAGCGGGTGGGGCGGCATTGGGTGCTTTGGGCGGCGCCATTGGCGGTGATGCTGGCAAGGGTGCCGCGATCGGCGCAGGTGTAGGTGCCTTGGCAGGGATTTTCAGTTCGGTTGGTAATCAGCAGAGAAAAAAAGAGCGACAGGCTGAAATATTAGCACAGCAGGCGGCACAGCAATCACAGCACGCCTTCGATCTGGATCAGGACAGGGCTAACTACAAACGAGCTCTTAGTGCCTGCCTGGAAGCACACGATTACACCGTTAAATAGCTCATTAGACTCATCCCTATGAAAATTGCAGATAAGGGGTGATATTGAAGAAGACGACCTTTTTCACTTGAATAGAACCGTACTGGATAAAAGCTTAACTTATGTCGATGCTTAAATATTTAGTAGATTATTTCAATTTCGAATGGGAGCGATAAAACAGGCGCTCAAGGTTGAAACAAGTCGGTTGATTGCTGCGACAGGGGAAAGAAATAGTTATGACTGTTGCGCTTGCTTGATTCATCATTAAGTAAATAATTTCTCATTACTCTCTCCTGCCTTTAAACTAGGAATGGATTCCAATAAGGGGCAGTAAGTGGGAGTGAGACTAAACAAATGTTATTCCATCGCAGATTTGCGAGAAGCTGCGAGGAGACGATTGCCGGCACCGGTTTTTCACTACATGGACGGGGCTGCAGAAGATGAAATCACGCTGGATCGCAATCGAAAAGCCTTTAATCAATACCAATTAGTCCCGCGCATTTTGCGCGATGTATCGAGCGTCGACCTGTCCACGAGTATTCTCGGTCAGGCCTCCAGTTTACCCATAATGCTTTCCCCCACCGGGATGTCTCGCCTGTTTCATTACAAGGGTGAAGACGCCGTTTCCAGGGCTGCGCATAACGCCGGGCTCATTTACACACTATCTTCTATGTCAACATTCTCCATCGAAGAAGTGGCAGCAATAAGTAATGGGCCAAAATGGTTCCAAATATATGTCTGGCGTGATCGGGAACTATTGAAGTCTTTTTTTGAACGATGCCGCGCTAGTGGCTATAAAGCACTATGCCTCACAGTAGACGTCCCGGTTTTTGGTCAGCGAGAACGTGATATGAAGAGCGGATTAACTATTCCTCCAGAACCAACATTTCGTACCATGTTTGATACCTTGATGCGTCCTGAGTGGTTATGGCAATACCTGACGTCTTCTCGTATGGAGCTGGCTAATGTAAGGGGACACTCAAGCGTTAGTAATGATGCTTTTGTCCTGGCTGAATATACTAGTGCACAATTCGATCCTTCTGTTAATTGGGAAGCAGCAGAATGGATGATAAAGGAATGGGCTGGTGAATTTGCTATTAAGGGTATCATTTGCAAAGAAGATGCTAAGCGGGCAGTAGAAATTGGAGCAACTGCCATTATCGTATCTAATCATGGAGGACGACAGCTGGATCATGCACCTGGTTGTTTTGATGTTCTGGAAGAGATTGTGGATGCTGTGAATGGTCAGGCTGAAGTCATTCTGGATGGCGGAATAAGAAGAGGCACAGATGTGATCAAGGCGCTCGCACTTGGTGCGCGGGCCTGCATGATTGGACGTGCCTATTTATATGGTCTGGGTGCCGGAGGGGAAGCTGGCGTTGACAAAGCTATTGGCCTATTGCGAGAAGAAATAAAACGTAACATGGCCTTGATGGGAGTGACATCGCTTGATGGACTGGATGGTTCCTGTATACGTAAAAATATTTTGTGAGGATAATAAAATGAAAGAAATAGAATATTCGGAAAGCCGCCGTAGTCTTATTAGAAGTGGTTTGGGAGCCGCAGCACTCGCGCTTTGCCCACAATTTAGCCACCTGCAGGCGAAATCTAATTCACTAATCACAAAGGCAATTCCGTCGACAGGCGAAAGTATCCCCGTAATTGGTCTGGGTACCTCAAGAACCTTCGATTTGAGTCGTCAGGAACAGCAGTTTAAATTACTGCCTATATTGGAATCGTTTTTCGCCAATGGCGGTGGAATGATTGATTCATCTCCTATGTACGGTGGTGCAGAAGATACCGTGGGTAAACTGCTGGGTAAAATGGAAAAGCCGAAATCATTATTTTCCGCAACTAAAGTCTGGACGGATGGAAAACAGGCAGGGGTTGAACAAATGCAGCAATCTTTGGACTTATGGGGACTAAATTCCTTCGACTTAATGCAGATACACAACCTTCGGGATTGGAAACTTCATTTGCAAACACTACGGGAGTGGAAGGCTATGGGGAAGATTCGTTATATTGGCATTACTACTTCACATTATCGCTTCCACGATGAATTGATCGACATCGTAAAAAATGAGAGTCTGGATTTTTTGCAATTTAGCTACAATATTGAAGATCGTGTTGCCGAGCAACGTCTTTTGCCACTAGCCAATGACAAAGGAATTGCAGTGATCATCAACAGGGCCTTTAAAAGAGGCGATTTGTTTAGCAAAGTGAAAGGAAAAGAGTTACCCAACTGGGCGGCAGAATCAGACATCAGTAGTTGGGGGCAATATTTCCTGAAATTTGTTGTGTCACATCCTTATGTTAGCTGCGCAATACCAGCTACTTCAAAATTAAAACACATGGTTGATAACAAGCAAGCGGGTTATGGGAGACTGCCTGATGCAGTGACACGCCAAAAAATGATTAGTTATCTACAGAATATTTAGTTAATTTGGGAAACAAATAGGCTTAAGATATTATGGAATCAAGAATGTCAATTGCGATGAGACCTGATGTTGTTAAGAGGTCACGACGGGTAGCTATCCTGGTAGGGACGATATTAATCACAATAAATTATTTTGATCGCGTTTTAGCAGGTAGCCTGATGTCGATTGATTACATCAAAATGGCAATGACATACTGTGTCCCGTTTTGTGTGTCAACGCATGCTTCAGTTAGTGCAATAGTGGAACAACAGAGGGTGACAGAAAATGAAAAGATGTAAATGGGCAGGCTCGGAACCACTTTACCAGCAATACCATGACAAGGAATGGGGTGTACCTGTTCATAGCGATAAAAAATTGTTCGAGTTTATTATTCTGGAAGGTGCCCAGGCGGGCTTGAGCTGGATAACAGTACTGAAAAAACGAGCTGCCTATCGACAAGCATTTGATAAATTCGATTTCAACAAAATTGCAAAATACAATGAAAAAAAGGTCACTCAATTATTAAATAACGCAGGGATCATAAGAAATCAGTTGAAAATAAGATCGACAATAAAAAATGCCCAGGCCTTCATTAAAATAAGAGAAGAGTTTGGTACATTTAATAAATATATATGGCAATTTGTAGGCAATAAACCCATTCAAAATAAATGGAAAAATATGAGTGATCTTCCTGCTACAAGTGAAATATCTGATGCGATATCGAAAGACTTGAAAAGTCGTGGCTTTAGTTTTGTCGGCTCGACAATAATATATGCGCATATGCAGGCAACAGGTATGGTTAACGATCACACAACGGATTGTTTTAGATACAAGAGCGTCAAGGCTCTGGGGAAATAGTAACGTGTATAATATTAAGAGAAAAATGAAATGCCCTTTGTAAATATAAAAATCACAAATGAAGGTGTGACAAAAGAACAGAAGGAACAATTGATCAGTGGTGCTACACAACTTCTGGTCGATGTGTTGGGTAAAAACCCTGCGACAACGGTAGTAGTGATTGATGAAGTCGAAACTGATAATTGGGGAATAGGTGGTGAGCAGGTCACTGAACTACGAGATAAGGCCAGGAGTAAAAGAAAGGAATGAACACAGACGTTATGCTGAATGAGCAAACAATATCATTAACTACTAATTACCTTAGTCGAAATGAAATCCGTTCGATAACAGTAAAGAGAGGATCGGGTATAACTAAAAGTACCGAGATTAGTAATATAGATATCATATTTATCAAAGACAAAAACGATATAAGCCTAGATTACTCAGTGAAATTCAAGTTGCAAACAGATTGTGCAGATATTTTTCATTATGTCATTGCCATCAATACGAGTCCTGTATTCAATATTGAACTGACAGAGGAGTCAAAGGCGATATCAGCGGACATTGTGAATGAAAAGGTTCTGTCTCTTATCGACATAATTCGTGACAGAGTAAAAAGCGCTCAAAAGGAACAAAAAGTTCAAAACATCAGTTACGTTGGTAATACTTTTGTTCTCAACAATTCAACTAAATTCAAAGTTCTGAGCGACGATGGAGAAGGGCGGTTGAATATTGAGATACTGACCCGAGACTTACCCATGGATGCGCTTTTGACGGCCAGTGGATTACTTGATGGTCTATATTTGGGTTCAATAAAACTCGCAGATTCGTGAAAGAGTTCTAAAGTGTATTAGTTCATATTCACTCAGATAGATAGACAAAGTCAGAATTAGTTAACACAAAGGTCTGCTTGTAGGCGTAGAAGAGACGTTCAATATCGCTGAGCCCCCAAACGTTTACTTCCGTATTATGCCAGACGCGGACGGTAATCGAACGAGCAATTTCGATGCTCTTTTGTCAGAGTAAAGCATAGATGGTTCCGACTCCTATGAGCAGCATTACAGCCAGCGCCACATACAGCAAGAATGTGGCCGCCGGACCTGATCTCAGGCTGTCAGCTAATGTCTCTTTACGCAGATACAAGATGGACCCGACCACCAGCGGTCCGGTCAAGGCATAGCTTGCCGCACCAAGAATGATCATGGTCAACGGTGATTCGAAAAACATCAGCAGGGCGAAAAAGGTGAAGGGCCAGATATAACCAATACCTCGCGTCCATTTCAACCTGACGACATCGTCATCCGGCAGGAATCCCAGTTCGATGATATTGTCTGATAACTGTCGGCTATCGCCACCTACCCATGCCAGTAAAGTGGAATACAAGACCAGAAATGCACCAACCAAAAACAAGTTTTCAGCCCATGGGCCGAGTACGCCTGTATAGATGGTACTGATAACCTGAATCATGTTGTTGTTATCAGGCTCAAGACCTGACGCATACAGGACACTGGCACCAAGGAAATAAAATGGAACGGTCACCAATGTTAGTAAAACCAATGTTAACCAGACATCGGTATGCATAACCTTCAGCCAGGATTTTGCCTTTGCAATTCCCTGGCCTGTGTCTGTCTCCCCGATGTGATCGGCATAACCCTTGTCCAAGCAAAAATAACTGTAGTAAATGGATTCACCGATATTGACACCGGTAAAACTGAAAACCGCGACGATGAGTGCAAGATGTTCGATTGGGAAATCAAATGACTGTGCAGCCAGAACCTGTGTCAGTGGGACTGCGGCATCGCTGAGTTGCAAAGCAATGGCACAATAAATAGAAATAACGGTAAAGGAGCTTACCATCAACAGGAGCAACTTTTCCATTACCTGGTATGAACCGCTGCCTAATATCAATGCTGCTAACGTGGCCAAAGTGAAGGCAATGGTCGAATACGACCACTCTGGGAAGATGAGTTTAATGGCTTCAGTAGCGCCACCCAGGATTCCACCTGCTGCGAGCAGGGCGATGAAGATGTTCAGTAAAAAATACCAAACCAACCATGAAACCTGCTTTTTCTGTCCCGGTAATTTTCCAGGCAACCGGTTGAACAATTTGAGAAACGTGGACTTGTTAAGAATGCACAGACGTGCCAATTCGCTTTGCACAATCGTCTTTGACCAGCACGAGAGTAATAAGAGCCACAAAAGGCCGAAACCTGCTACTGCCCCGAGTGAGGAAGTGAGAACCAATTCACCGGAACCAACAATACTGCCAGCGACGATAATACCTGGTCCAAGATGCCGTAATCGGCCTACGAATGATACTGGCGCATCGGTCTCAATTTTCATGATGGAAAAATCCCCAATTGCATTTTTGCTTGCCAGTCTACTCATAACCTTGAGAGTGTCTAGAAGGAATGCTTACAGATTCACCCTGCAGTGAGCCGTGATTTCGTATAGTCGACGGTAGATGCTCAGTATTCTCTTTGAGTTGTTAGTTGCGGTAAGCCTATAGTATTTCTGCACGGCTGCTTTTGAGAGAACAACGCTTCTTAAAACGACTAAAGGCTAGTAGTACTTACTTCCGAGGTGTTGGGCTCAATTGCGACAGTCGACTTCGGCGCTGAACGAAGGCAGGCCTACACATTCAAAAATTGAATTTTACTGTTATAAATATTATTAAGCTGAATAATATTGAGAATGCATTCGATTGACGAAGCTCACAAGGTTGTCGAAAGATTTAGCGATTTTGTTTAGTTCACATTTCATGTCTGGCATAACCATTTGTGCCAGGTAGGCGTAAACGCTGATATCCAGACTGGTTGCTTTATTGATTAAAAAATAATCTTTTGTCCCCAGGTAGTCGGATAGAGCCTGAATATCTTTGTTAGCAATATTAAGTATTTCCTGATCACTGTGTCGACCAAGTCCGTGTTGATATAGTGACTTTTTCACACCTTTCTGAGCAATAGTGGGGACGATCAATTTAAGGGGTAAAGGCATTTTTCCAAAAAACTCCTCTTTCATTACAGGCCAACCTTCTCCTACCCAGCGAGAATGTACGATGCACCAATAAAGATTCTCATCTAACATTTTCGTAAAGGCACGAGAGACTGCTTTTTGTTCTGCATTCAAATCTTTATCAAGAATGTCACCGTGTTTTTCTTTGAAGTACTCAATGATAAAACTTGAATCGCCAATAGCGTTACCGGCATCTACGATA
>WLWI01004179.1_pt1 | contig 12252 bp, 13 predicted proteins | sample 6701501 | NCBI WGS metagenome assembly WLWI01 (sample SAMN12718690, study PRJNA515312) | sponge metagenome | isolation source: marine sponge | host: Mycale hentscheli | place: New Zealand: South Island, Marlborough, Capsize Point | collected 2014-11-01
TAGAGAAACATTATTAAACCAATAATAAAATATAATGCACCCACTCCAACAAATACCCACACACACACACTCCCCTCCCCCCCCCCCCCCCATTTCTGCAAAAAAGGGGCCTGCAGTCACTGTGCCACCTGGATGCACCTATAATAGCATAACAACAGACCATTAAGATGAGCTTAGACTGACATTGACTAATTTAGAACAGTATAGCTATCATATAAAGTTCAGTAGGGTTCATGTGTATAATACTAAACATTTCTCCTCAAAAGAGACCATGATGAAGGCGCATGAAGCTAAGTTGTAAGGGCATGGAGAACATAAAACAAAACCATCAGAGAGACACAACTCTATACATATGATTACCGACTATAAGTCACAAGTCACAAGTTCCCTCTAATTGAGTAGCTATAACAGTTTTCATTCAGATGAAAAATGGTACTAGCTACTTTTCTGGATGCTATCCATTCAACATAATATGGCTCCTTATTACAACACACCCTCTCAACTCGATTTCCATTGTATAAAACAAAACCATCAGAGAGACACAACTGTATACATATGATTACCGACTATAAGTCACAAGTCACAAGTTCCCTCTATAAACGAGTAGCTATTCAGATGAAAAGTGGTACTAGCTACTTTTCTGGATGCTATCCATTCAACATGTTACATCGTCTTGGCTCCTTATTACAACACACCCTCTCAACTCAATTTCCATTGTAAGATTGCCCAACTTATCAGCAGAATGAAATACATATTGCAGTTTAATTTAGCATATATTGGTTTAAAGGATCCCTATTATGCCAGCAGTGCTTGGGCAAGGTTTTGCCTATTATGCCCCATCATAATTTGTATATCCCTTGGTAAAGCCTCCAGTTTTGGTCAGTCTTCAATATGAAATAGTTGTAGCTTTTCATTTAACCCAGTCCTATCTTACCTTCTCGTGAAACACTTAATTCTTATGGTCAAAATATACTGAAATGCCAGACACAAGATAATACAATTACTGTTTGTGGCAGTCTGCTGAAGTGATGTCTTCCAGTTTGATATTAATGCTCACCAGTGGAATGACTGTACTTGTGATTGCTAAAAAAGAATCGCATGTGATGTATGAGATGATCTGCTTGCCGCATCATCCACTTATGATAAAGGCATGAAGACATCCCCAGGTACTGTAGCTGCATAAGGTTCAGGGCTTGAATATATTTCTTCCATAAAAGAAAGCAATTTTTGTTCTTGATGAGACCCTAATTCAGTGAAAAAACGTAAAATAAAGCCCGAAGAAGTTGTATTATTAGAGCATAATATAGAATTCCAATAGTTGCCACTTGTATATCCATTTCTTTCCTCAAAAACAGTCCACTGAATATCACTGACAACAATACTGGATTTCTTATTGGGTATAGAAGTCTGTTCTATGCTTTTTCCAATAGCCTCATTTTTCACTTCCACATGACAGAAGCCCAAGGGGTGAGATTTGTCCTTGCTCTTTGGTTCTTCATCTTTTGACCTACTGGTTTTGGCTGTGATTTTAGTTGAGTGTTTACCAGCACCTACGTAAAATTAATGCCCACCAGTTACTATACATAAATTAGCCACAAAGTACTACCAAGGAATTGCTGATTTATAAACTGAGACGGTCTACTATTACAGGTTCACATCCAAAACAGGATTGAACTCACATAGCTTTGTAACCACAGCTTTATTATAGTATAAATTTAACTCACCAACTGAGGCCATTTTTGTGCAACACAAGAAAAAGCATAAGTTGCACGTGAGCTTAACGGAAGATAAACCGGAACATGAGTACAACTAGAATTTCCTTTAGTGCATCAACAAGCAAATTTAGGTATAGAGACATACCTATCAATCCTATCAAAATCCTAAAATACTTGATTTACTACGAACTAAAGAGTAAATGTGTCCTGTTCTTCAATCCTTATCTATAGTAACTGGTTTCAATTTACATGGGAGGTGAGTGGAATACTCCTGCCACAATTTCAGTAAAAACCTTTGTCAGAGTTCCACAAACTCATGATCATTCAATCAGAGCCATAAGACCTAACATAATGCTCTCAACCACCAAGGTCATGTATCTGATAGGAAATTTACTGATAGCTAGCTATGTGTAAATAAGAAATATAATTTAACTTCACTCACATTCAAACTAGAAGCTGCCTCAATAGGGGGGAAAACCCTTTCTACTATCAGTAAGTATAATTCTTTAGCTTTTGATGTGAAGATTGTTCGGGTCCACCTACAACTGCACCCTCCAACCGATTTTCCCGGCTTGTGTCAGGTAAAGGGTAAATCTGGCCACTCGCGCGGAGACGAACCGTTCTCGCGGGCTCTGCTGGCTCCTGGCGGCCTGGTAATAATCTATCGTAAAATCGTGTCGCCCAGGCGCGTCGGCATGACCTTCACTTAGGGACGGCAGCCACCCGAAAGGAATAATGGTCAAAGAAAGTTCATTCAGTGCCTGTTCATTTATTTTAGCTAAAAAACGCATAATTCTTCTATCTCTTACTTTATTGGTTTCTCTTCTGATTGTATGGGGGCTAGGTTTCATTCCGATATACATATTTCACGAAGGTCAATTCGAAAAGGAAATGAAAGAAATTGAGCCTGAAATAGTAAGTCACAATATTCATAACTAATTATATTATAAAAAATAAGCTACTTTTTTCGAATGTGTCGAGCTATTGTAATTTAGCTAACTGGCTGCTTATAAAATTAGTATTTCTGATAAATATTTGTTCAGGAAGCATCTAGAACAGAAGAAAATGACACTTTTTTCACTTGTGATTCTCTTGTCAAATATAAAAAAGGAAAATGCTACCCCACATTGGTTCATGAACTAAAACTGAAAGGTTGTCTACCGGGGCCTGACGGAAGCATTGATGTTCTTTCTGACGAGGAAGAACAGGCAACAGAATACATGTCCCAGATTAATTTAATTGGAGTGAATGCTGCCTGCAAAAAAGATGTCATCCCTTTTCTTTGTCTCTTTTTATTTGGCCTATGTGGAGGATATAATAGCTTTATTCACCCAACTGTAGAAACCTGTGAGAGAGTTAGAGATGTTTCCTGCAGAGAAGAATGGAAGATTGCAAAGAAACTTGGAGCACATTATCTTCCTGAATGTAAATTTTTTCCAGACCATGTTTCAAATTGTTTTGATCAACATAACAATATAAGTGTTAATGAACTCATTGGTAAGTAGCTTTTATCAAAATTAGTATATATGTGTTTATAAAAATAACAGAAACAATATTACGTGTGGTAACTGTTCATTTCTTCAATTAGAATTGTTGGGTGATGTGGATAAGCACACACGCTTGTTTTAATCCATCTATCACACCTAAACCAAAATATCACTATATAGCTATAGATGTTATGTTATTTTTGTTACTGCTTTATTTTTATTTTTTTAATTGTATATCAGCAATTCCACTTCTGCCTGGTTTATGGAATTCTTTCAGTTAAAAAAAAAAAGCTTTTTACATGCATAGGTTGAACGCAATATAATTTTCACTACATAGCTAAAATACTAAAGGGGTGATTTCACGAGTAATGATAACTTGATAATGAAAAAAAAAATTCCAATGTGCTCATACCAAAACTTGGATGGTTGGGTGCGTGTTTGGAATAATAGAAATTTGCATGCTAGATAGTTCTTCTCAGAATTCATTGACAAGTTGTGTTGTTGCTGGTTCTTCTCAGAACCAATGCGAAGTACTGGTGGAGATAGTGAACTTGCTGTTGCCTGTAAGACCTGAGCCCAGAGATGATAATCCTCTATATATATTAAAAAAAGGAGTCCGTACAAATACAACTGAGAACATTGCTAGAGAGTTGGTGTTGGTTTTGAGAAGAAACAGCAACAACAACACCTGTCAATGAATTCTGAAAAGAACTATCTATCAAGCAAATTTCGCCTCCCATTTTTCCACAACATGAACCATCCAAATTTTGGTATGATACCATAAGTTGGCATGGCCCAGATATCATGCAAATCCTCTATTGTTAGCTATGACATTTTAAGTGGCTTGAGTTAGTTTAAAATTTTAAGACATTTCATTCTGAATTCTTCATATTACTGAAACTGATATAGGTGCTCAGATACATAAAATCAGCAGGTTTCCTATTTGCTTGCTGTAAGGCTTAAAACTTAATGTCTGGGCCAGCCAAAAAGAGAGTACAAAAAAATTTCAGTCCATACCCCGTTCCAATATAACTGCAGAAAACCAGCCCTATCCCTCTCCTCCTCCTTCTTTTCCCATATGCATGTGACACTTGCATGGCAAGGCCTGTATTATATCCCAATCAGAATAGTGATCCATGAATATTCCTTTTCATACCTTACAGTAATTCTCCCACCTGAATCTCACCCATGTTTTACTTAGTCACACCATTTTCTGTTTGTTCCTTTTGGTTTGTAATGTATATGTAATACATTTTGTGTTAAGGTGGTGAAGAAGCAATGTACGAATGTCGGAATAATTTCTTCAGAAAGGACAACAAGAGTGCCTGTGAACCAAGTTGTGAAACATGGAGCCTATATGAGGAAGGCAAAACTAATCTGCTTACATCTACTATTATAGCCCATGATTTAATAGGACTTGTAGCGCTTGGAGCAGTCCTTATTCTGTGTGCTATCAGATACAAAGCCCTGTAAGAGTAATAAAGAGTTAAATGCAGCTTGCATATCTTATTGCATGAGTCAGCTTACGTATGTACAAGAGTGGGTGTGGTATGAGGGGAGGGGAGTGGGTGGGGTGTGAGGGGAGGGCAATGGGTGGAATATGAGGGGAGGGGAGTGGTTCTCTGTGTTGTAGTTCACTTTGCTTCTATGGGAAGATATTGCAAGAACATGTGTATTTTCACTAGCTAAAGGCAAGTGAAAATAGAAGCGCAAGAGTGAAATGTCATCCAAATTGTATGATGAACATAATAATTTGTTTATTGAACATTGGATATTTTTCCAAAACAGTAAAATAGTTGTCAACCATAGGTAACTCTCTAGCTATACATCCAAAAATGTAGTTGTCCAGACTACACACAAATGTATTGAAGCATTCAACATGAAGCATTCACATGCAGTGTTCACTATGGGAGAACTGAATGCTCATGTGATGCGGAAATACTCAATGAAAAATATTTAATGTACAATAAATATAGTTATATCATAAAATTTGCATATTTTTTTTTCAGAACACAATTTCCTTATTCATTAATTGTCAATATTTCCATCACCTTATTGATATTAAGTAAGTTGTTGTCTTTGCAACATGTCCACTTTACATTTTAATCTTCTACATAATCTACAGGACTTTTTGTGCTGATTGGTATTTTCAAAAGGAAAGAATTATACTGCAATTCACATAGTCTTCGACAAAGTTTGTTAAATGTAACCATTTTCTGTCCAACTGGAGGTAAGCCACAAATACGAATTTTTTAAAATAATATAATAATGAACAATGGGCACATGAGATAATGACGTAGCTAGCTTATAAGTGAAGTTTGATATATAATTGATTGACATAATTATTATAATAAGAAATGTGAATATTAAAAGTGTTAAGATCATAAGCTAAACTCAGTAATATTTATCATGAATTTGTAGGAATGGCATTTCTCTACTTGATGCAGCAATTGTGGATATTTTGGACAATACTTATATCCTTGATGTGTTGGCGACTATACTTTCCACACCATTATCGTGAGTTTATCCAAGTCAAAAAAATGAGAGCAATCTATTGGATTGTGATAGTAGTTGGATATCTATTCCCGATAATCCCGGCTATCATGCCGGTGCTCTCATTTGCCTTGGTAGATATAAAAAATCCTTTTTATGCTGCCAAAAATACAAGCCTCATTCAAGCTGGACTTGGTTATCAAGTTGTTCATTTCCCACCACTTTTGTGTTCCCCTCTTCATTATGGAATCATGTATTACACTTTTGTGATGCCAAACAACATTTGCTTCCTCATTGGTGGCACAATGCTGGTTTTTCTTCTTCATTATGCTATAAGGGTATGTTTAATTATATGTGATAATCAACTGTTAATTTCACTTTGGATGTGTTGTAGGTGGGGTTTCAGATCAAGACATCTGATAAATATCTGTTAGTAGTCTTCTGTTACTTCTTTTTTGCTGCCATTGTAAACCAAACGTACTATTCTATCATTTTGAAAAACTTCAAGGAATTGATCCCAAATATTTTCAATTACTTTGGCTGTGAGGAGAGCGGCTATGATGCTAACAATCCGTGTGACCGGACCCAATTTGAGTACGAGGTCGAGTATGTGTTTACCATCTTTTCACATATCACTATAAGCTTGTGGTCAATTACTCTCCTCATGTTTGCTTTCAACATGCACGCAAAGAAACATGACGACAAAAGGCTACTAAACATCACGGATCGACATGCCCTGGCAAAGAGCATAAAGGAGTATTTTTTTCTATACTCACCGTAATGTTACCAACTCTTATTATATTAATTTGTTTTTAGTGTTTCATTTGACTGTTATCTACTTATAGCAGACAGAAGTACTTATAACTATTGGTCTATTGTATAGTAGCTACTTGCACTTTTTGCACACATTAGTCATTGTACCTTGTAACCAACTGTTCATACATGTAAGAGCCTAGTGTGTAAAGTATGTCAATAACTTGAATAAAAATGAGATTATGAGATTATCAAATTATGCTGAAAGTCAAACATAATGCCTGCACGAAGAGGCATTATGTTTGATGTTTAGTGAAAGATACACCTGAACTACTAAATTGCTACTGTTTAGCTGCAAGATGTAATACAATATTGAAATGGTTTAGCATTATATTATGTTAACAGCCACTTTTGAAATTATGTTTATTCAAAATGATGAGTAATAAATTGTGGTAGTAATTAACAGCCTATTAAGCACTCAAGCCAGTATTACCAATTGTGTTACTTACTTCTTTATATTAATTAATTTATTTTTTATTCTGCTCTACCATAGCACTGAAGTCCACAGCCTGGAGTCACAACGTCAGATAGCTAATAAATAATTTTTGCACTCGATAGTGATAGCAAATGAGCTAGCCATTTGTGGCTCACTATAAGTTGTTTCACCAGCTACTTAAATAAAGAAAAGCTCAGAATTCAGGCACAAAAGTTGAGCTTCAGAACAAGCATTTGAAAGATAGATAGTGTAAAGATTCTTTGTTCCACAGATCTGTCACAATTATGTGCCTATGCTCTACTCACTTATAAGTTTCTACATGATTATTGACAATTTTTCTGTTTCTTCAACCAGGTAAAAAACAACAAACAACAACCTGTATCACTTACAATCACAACATTCTTGTGAAATTGTTATCATTTTTTGCTTGGTTGACCAAGCAAGTGATTTTTAATCACAAACTTATCACCTGGAGTAGTTTTACATTATGGGATTTAGGCATATCATAAAACATTAGCAAAACATTATAGCAAAAAAAAAAAAAAAAGGCGGCATGCGGCGGGGGCCGGGTCTGGGTCAACTAAACATTTATTTATTTATTTTGGGTGTGGGTAAGAGGGTAAGGGTCGGGTGGGATTGGTATTATATAATGGTGATCGATCGATCGCGTGCGATCGCCCCTGATCTGAGAACTTCCGGGGTGCTAATTTAAATTAACTGCGGTACTTTTGTCTGGCTTCTGCGCGCGGGAGCTGTAGGTGGTTCGTTGCGTATTCGCGAGAGGAGTGGAGATGCCTGTTGTATCTTTCCTTGAAGGCAGTGTTGGCATTCCTGGACCCAGTGCCAGGCTTCTGTTGGGCTTGTTGAGCGGTAAGTCGTCGTATACTATCAGATCAATGATGCTGTTAGGGCTTGCCTTTTTGTTTTTCTTAATTCACCTTAGTTTGTTTTTCTTAATTCACCTTAGCATATCCACTAGCAACGGTTTACAGAATGTTCTTGGTCAATCAAACCTCAAATATTAAGGTAAGTATCTTAACTACATACTTCATAGCTAATTTTTGGTTTCATGTGTCATGCTGTACTGGCTAAAACTTTGATAATGTACTGTTATTATATCAACACACAGTTATTAATCACACTGCAAGTTTGAGTTTATAAATGTTTAAAAGTACTCTTGTAGCCGTCTTCATTACTTTTGTTATTGAATGGATGTAGCTATACCCAACTACTGGGAGAACACTTCAAAATTCATTGAAATAATCATCGACTTTTTTTTTGTGTGTGAGCATGTGCAAGAACAAGCTAGCATTTTTGCCCATGTTCACTTTGTTATACAACTTTTTTTTTCCCTCCCAACTGCAATTCATGGATCTGGCTTACGTTATAATTTAGGAAGATAAGCACAATGATTCTGAACCAATTAATTGATGGAACCCAACTAAGGGTGACTAGAATAATATTTGTTTTAAGGAGGCTCAATCCTATGTAACTATAATAACTAGCATACCATTCAACTGAATAGTAAATTTGAGTAATGTAGTAGAAACAGCATTAAAAAAAAAAAGTGCCTTTTTTATTTGCTTTGTATCACTATGGTTACCAAAATAATTTCTCAAGGTGATGAATGTTTGTTGTTGGGTGTAGCTATGGTCTACTGGAATGTGTGAAAACAGTTTAGCTAATATGATGTATTAAGCACCATATGACATGGAAAAATTTGAGTCTGGACATATCACAACCAGCAGTATATGGATAACAGTTGCATGTAACGTTATTGTCACATTCTATGTATGGAAACTCAATTTTTGTTTAGCTGGTAGACATGCCATAACAATAGGAAGTATAAATTTTATATGCTGCATAGTGCACCACAAAACAACTATGACCCACTTTGTTTGAATTTGTTTGGTATTGGCTCACATGAATATATCTGGGTATTTCTCCATCAGCAGAGGGTAGGCTACTGACATTTAAATAGACTTGGAAACACAAGGACCCTTACCTAATGGTCTAAATTTGATCATCATACAAATAAATAAGACCATATTTAGTTATATAACGGTGAGAATCTATTAGCAGTATATTAATAAGGTTGAACAACAACAAACAGTTCCTAAAAATATGCTTGGTGTCAACAAACATATTCATTGTGTTGAACTTGAAGTCTATAAACAAAAAGGTCAAAGTACAACTACAAGTAATGAATATTCTATTATAGTGGAAGAATCATATTTTATCACAAACGTACTGGTTCACTATGTTTGAGTACAATGTCTTATTTGATTTATGTGCCAGCTAATCACTGTATGTCGTGTCACAAGCTAAAGAATCAGCACATCACACTTGTATTTATTTATTTATTTAATTATTCTTTGTGATATTTTCCTCAGAATTTATATTTCAGTTTCTCAGGATTATGGATGCTATATTTTGTGTTTGGTAAGCATACAAGTTTATTTTCAGTGTCGCAATCCAGCACGAGTTATTATTATGTTTATTATTTTGCCAGGCACTGGAATATGGCATTCGCTGGTAGATATAGTAGCAGTATATATTGTTCTGGTGGTGTTCAAAGGATCATTGATCTCAGTCTGTCTCAGCTGGATCGTTACCATGGTAGGCCTATTATAAAATAAGGAATTTTATTTATGTATTTCACTAAAAGTTTAGCTCATTTAAATTATACCATTGGTTTAGGCTTGACACTTTGGTCAAGCTATAATGATTTAAGATTTTATCACTATAATTTTACAAACATTAACAAAATAAAATTAGTAAATTTCACTCAAACACTTTTTTTATGAGTTTTAATCCTATTATGAAATTAAAGGTAAATTAAAGGGAGGGTAAAGTTGTTAGCACCAAACATTAAATGTCCAAGTCACTATGTAGAAGACTCAACAGAGTTGAAACATTAATGATCATCTACTTGTAGTTTGAATTTATCATACCGTTGTACTACTAGGGGCATCTACTCTGTGGCTATGTATATGTGATGAGGAATAATCATGTTCATCCCATTACCTGGACCATCCCCCATTGTGTCTTAGTGCTTAAACTAGTGGGTGAGTTCATTTACATTACACAGTTATATTACATAAAGAATCGAATCCAAAAGACTGGTGATAGTTACCCAACCTTTTAACCTTCAGTAGCTAGGAGCAATAATTTTTATTGTGCAGTTATAATAAGAGAGGCATAAAGGTTATCACACACACACACACACACACACACACATATCATGATTGCATTAGGTATAAACATGTTGATATGTACTATTTCATGGATTTATAAACAAGTGGATAGTAAATAAGTAAACTATTTACTAGTGATTGTTATAACTACATAGTGAAAGTAGTAGCCGAAGAGTTAGCGCTCAGTCTTTTCCTAATATATCTTGTTTACCTTGGCTTTGTGATTTCAGGTGTGGCATACAATATTTATGATGGAAAACAAAATGAGGTATGTTGTTAATTGGTAACAAGTGGAAATGTGACAACCTTCTGTAAGAATTAGCATAAACTACAGCCCTAGTTTAGTTTGAGTAACAATGGGTAAAGATTAAGTTCTATAAAGCATATCACTGTCATTTAACAATGCTAAAAATGAAATAAAATAAAGAAAAAACGTTTTCATGACAGTCCTGATCTAATTGGTAGTCATTACATTACTTATTGGATAATTTGCACTGTGTGTGGTCCCAATGATGTTGAAATTTTTTTATAAAGAATCATTTCTAAGCCTATTTTCATAGAACAGGTTAAGCACTTAATTGCTATTTAATGACATGTAGTAATGAAGGGACAACTGATGACATATAGTCACATAACTTAATTATAAAACTTCAGTTTGAATTGTCGGAATTGAATGTGCTCAGGGCATCTTTTAGAACAGCATTTCTATTGCCAAGGTGTGAATTGTTTATTGAGCTCTCTATTTGGTTCATGGCAGAATTGACTTGTCTGATTACTTCCTCAATTATTTATAATCAATAACAGGAACCATTCATTTGTAAGAACTTGTGAAAATTTTATTTTAGACTTACTATTAGCTTTAGCCAAGGAAGGGATTGGCTATACGATAGTTCCCCTTAATAATGTAGTTCTTTTGTTATTGTTTTGTAACTGTTGTTTTGTCACTTTTATGACCATTTGCATTTGATATGACAGGAGAAACTATCAAAGGCACAGAAACATTTGGCAGTGAAGGAGATACCAGGACTTCTGGAAGTAAGCTAAGATTATTCCTGTATTAATCACAAATTCATGCATTTTATTCCATTAGATCATGGGTTTTGCATACTTCTTTGGTTCACTTCTTGTTGGTCCCCAGGTAAGTAAAGGTTGAGTTTAATATTACAACAACAAAAAACAAAACAAAACATTACAGTCAATTGTTATGCATTTTCATTGGCTTTCTGCTCCAAACATACAATAAGACAAATTTTTTAAACTTGTGCAAATCTTCATCTGTGGCAGTATAACCATTTATGATATAACAAATGGGTTTATGAAATAATGTGTCATATTTTATAGATATCTTTTAAGAGGCATAGGATGTTTACTGGAAATCAACTGTTCCCTTGGGAAATTACACCAAGCAGGTAAGCACAACAAACAACTCATAGAATCTTTATTGTGTCTACAATAAAACTGAGCTGATGAATTATGTATGTATATTGTTATAATGTATTTTATGAATTAGTACACCTGACAGTCATTATACTGTACTCATATTGTATGTTTTGAATGGAATTTCATAGTTAGTTACTATAAACTAATACAATTATCAGTGCCTAATCACTTTCTGTCACATGTGAAAATAAAATGCCCCTCCCACTATACATTAATAATAATAATAATAATAATAAATCCCTCTACCAATATTCCTCACTTTGGGCCAATCTCTGAAGAATCAAGTACTACTATTATAGACTATTATGTGTGTGCAAGAATAGACCAGGAAAATGCACACAATTGACAACATTTGACATGTGTTGTTGTGTTAGTGTACCTGCAGCCATTCAACGAGCTCTGGTTGGCTTACTCTATGGTGGTCTGTACTCATACGCACACAAGTTCTTCCCCGTGTCCTACCTGGTCTCTGATGAGTACATGGTAAAGAAATTTTGATGAAAAAACAACTATATCAAATGTGTGTGTGTGTGTGTGTGTGTGGGAAGAAGGGGGGGGGGGGGGGGGGGGGGGTTTTTTTGTTGTTTTTTTTTTTTTTTAAAAAGGGGAAAAAAAAAATTTTTAAAGAATTATAAAAAATTAGGGGGTATTAATTTTTTTTTTTTATTTTT
>WLWI01004181.1_pt1 | contig 12247 bp, 7 predicted proteins | sample 6701501 | NCBI WGS metagenome assembly WLWI01 (sample SAMN12718690, study PRJNA515312) | sponge metagenome | isolation source: marine sponge | host: Mycale hentscheli | place: New Zealand: South Island, Marlborough, Capsize Point | collected 2014-11-01
CAACAATATTACTTTAGAATTAATGGCATTACTGTACCAGTAGAGATTCCAAAGCCAGCAATTCTACCTACATTTTTGGGTGTCTACTAGAGTACACATAACCAGATGTAAATAAACTTCACCCCATATATTCTTTATACATTATTAATATAGTGTTACCAATATTTTAGGTAAATGAAACTATACACTTAATAAATGATGACCTGACCCTCGCTTTCACCGAGCAGTCGGCAAAGGATCTGGCTCGGGAAACTATAGGAATATAAACTGAATGCACATTCCATAATTGAAAAAAAAAATTTCAGCTTCCGCCGAGCTCTTCGTTTAAATAATATATTCTGCTTGCGGGTGTTTTATGCTGGAAATGTAGCTCACTGCAGTAATTTCTGTTCGAGTGCATTACAGCCTATACCTAGGCAAAGTTTTACCATAAATAGAAAGCGAGAAGGCATCTATGGTTTTACTCATACTTATGTTAAGAGCAACGCGGAGGATGTGGACGGTCTCGAGCAAATACTTATTGATGTGGATTGCATTGCTTAGAACACCAGTGGGGGCTCAATTTAGTGAGTGTTTAATTCATAGATATCGGTACTGTTGCATTTGACTTCAAGCTTAGTCTAACACCGGGGATATTCAAATTAACAAAGGAAAGGGGTTGTTGATAGCCCACATATTTATAGTAACCGTAGTTTTGGAATTTTGGGGTAGATGTTATGTTTTATTCCTACTAAGCAGGACACATTATTTAGGCTTCAGTCATATAGCATTGTAAACTGTATGGCGATGAAAAGATAACAAAGCCAGATGAGGATCTAGATTTCCAAGGAGGAAGAGTTGAGCTTCTTGGCTGCTGAGAATCCCTTCAGCTAAAGGTGGATTAATTACCACCTTCATTAAAGAAAGTGATTAGAGCTCAGGAGTTAGCACTCAAACCCTCACAAGTTTTAAACAGTTAAGCAGGCCGTACTAATTTAATTACTAAAGGGAAGAGGTAGTAGGGGTTAGAAATTTTTAGGCGTGTTAGATTAAAGTATTATAGTGTATCAGCACGCAACAGTTAAGGTAGGTACATTATTCAAAGAAATTTTAATTACTTCATTTTGCACTGTATGCATTCATAACATTAATATGCCCTAAATCTGATGTAACATTGCAAAATAACAAATTGAACAAAAAATTATCCTCCCTGTTTTGGCCCATGGCGAGCAAAGCAGCTTCTTTTTGTAATAGTTCATCTTTATTAAGTAAACATTTTCACTATAAAGAGAAATTCTATTAGTTTGCAACTTTCTAAAGCTTTTATTCACTATTTTACAATTAATGGGTCCTAAATCCTTTGTTTGTCAACCCAGTTGTTATAATTATACTAAGTTATATCTATGTCATGAAGGACAGAAGAAATGCAGAATTACATCCTCTTTCTGCATTTAACCGCATTACCATAGTGTTTGCATGTTTCCAGCACATTTCCACTAAAATATTATAATGGAATAGAGTAGACGAAAATTGTGTGATTTATCTAATTGAAAATGTGAAACCTAGCAAGTTCAATTATACCTTTTCAGGTACTATACTTTTTCCAACAGAATATGTTATTAATGTCTGTCCTGGGCAAGTGCATACTCTAACTTGTAATGAATCTCTTACTGGAAACTTATATTGGGAATGGACAAGTTCTAATGGAATGATGTCAAGGAGGTATTTTCTTGCTGAAAATGTAAACATACCAATGAGTCTTGTTCAAAGCCACAGTGAAGAAGTAAACACTACTTTATTGAGTCTGATCAATAGTTTTGTCAGTTCAACATTGCAGTTTACTTTATCTGGAAATGTTCTATCAGCTAATGTGACGTGTAATCAAGAATCAAGAAGGATTAACGTTGTAGGTTAGTAGAGGTGGGTATAAACCAGTGCTACCATTAGTATTTATTCAGCTCAATCCATGGGCGTGACTAACTGAAGTATTAACTAACCATGAACAAATTTATTGCAACACCAAGTATTATTATTATTTGTGATTTTTTTGTATAGTGTTTGTTACATGAAGTATGTTTTTTTTATTAGATGGTTGAAAATATATTTTAAACTTATTAAAGGTGTGCAGCATACTATAACAGTTTATTGAGGTGCATTATTTTCAGATGGTTGTTTTGTAGGTTTAAAAAATGTCAATTATCAGAAATGTTTGTACTATTAATTATAATACATGAATACTACTAAGATTAAGTTTCGAGAATATGGTGAATGAATTAAATAGAATAGGCAAGTGAAAAATAATTAAATTCTTATGAGCATGGGAAAGGATTTTTTGTGCTTACTTCAAAAGAAAACAGATTTACAACAAGTGTTGTCTACATAATATATTTTAGGTCTAAGTATACAATTTTATTAATTTTATGAATGTCTAGGATTTAAACCAGTAAACAACTTCAGAAAATACTTCAAACCATGAAGTATGGTTCATAGATTTCCGGACACTATAGAATAAAATAACTCAGAAGAAATTTATTCTATGACAAAAACCATGCAGATATGTAATTATACATATTTTGAAAAAGCGAAACTTAATGATATCATAGATATATATTTTTTGGTATCTATCTCATTACATATTTTGCTTATAATCATTATTTTATATAATACACTCTAAAACTGCTGTTTACTTCAAAATAATATAAGCAATTGTTTTTTTAAGCTTGCATTTATTTATGTTAAAACTGAATTCTTTACTATATAAATTCTGCATTACCGATGCTAATATCCTGTTCCTAGTCGTACGTGAATATATTATAATAGTTGGCATAATGTATCTTTTACATCTCTATATAAAATTGTAAATATTGTTTTTAGTTTGTAATGAATGGTATATATTAAACACTAACTATGTACCCTTAATTGGATACATTTTCTAACCACATTTTAGAAAAAAGAAATTTTCAGTTTCAATGAAAATTACAGCTTATAATAAAAATTTTTATCAAACTCTGAACATAACCTTAAAGTTGTTATTATATTTGATGTTTGCTAAGTTATTCAATTTGAGGGCCGTTTTTTACTCATTGGTAGAAGTTTGGTGTACAACTAATTAGTTCTTAGACAAGATATGAGCGTTTTTTTTATCCTGTATGAATCTGAGAAAATTTAAGCCTTTGCTATAATTATCTTAGTTTATAAAAGAAGAGATTGTATTATAGGATTATGAAGAATAACTCCACATGAACATAATCACTTTAAATATCACTTTAATTATTATCTTTTTTATATCTTTATCATTATCATTGTATTTCAGTTTTGCACAGGGTGACATTAAATTCGTCCCCAGATAATAGTACTTGTGAAAACTTAAAATTTTTTTTAAACTGTTACTATTCCTATTTGATCTGTAATAATTATCCTATCTTTGGTGATAAATAATGCATTTTTATGGAAACCCAGGTCCAGTATTGGACGAATATCCGTTTTTAGGGATGTCATTTAGGGAGATTTTAATGTATACTATATAATATATAATATACATGTAGCTACTAAACAGAAATTGCTAATAAAATTAAGTTACAAACTACTAACATTATTTTCACTTTTTCGTATACAGATAAGCTATTGAATTTAGATACTCTCCTCATACAATTGCGTGAAGTAGCTTGTAAGTTGGAGAGTTTGGGCAAGTATCTCAATTTCTCCAGAGAAGATATGCAATTAATGAAAGATAAAGCAACAAATGATTTTAATTGTCTCATTGAGCTATGTGACAATTGGATAAGAAGTCAAACATTGCCCACCTGGAAGAAAGTTGCTGATGCATTGAAGCATATTGGTGAACATGAGATACATGATGAATTCTTAAATATATATACAACCGGTAATTTTAATTGTTCTTTATGATAACCCTATTATTCCTTTATCTCAATAAGTAAAGATTTAGTTCATAGGAATTTCAGCATAAAGTCAATGTATAGTATATATTTTAAGCTAGCTTGCATTTCTCCAAATGATATGCTGCAAATTTGATCATGTAAAATTAGTGAAACTTATCTTCATCTTTTAATTTGTCATAATAGGAGCTTTACCAGAAAAGAAAGTGGAAGTACAAGACAATGAGATTGATTTAACTGTAGATAATCCTCCTCCAATGCCTCCTCAGCATTTTTGAACTTTTCATTTTGAATTCCTTTGAATTGTGCATTTTTATATTTATTGTAATTATAGTTGTATTAATAGTAGCTAGGTAATGTCATTGAAATGTTTTAACAGTAGCTATATAGATTTTATAAAAATATTGTTTTTCATCATGAAATATTAGCTATAGACTTTCTTCACTGGGTTGTTTTAGGAGAGTTAAAAAATTTCAAACAAAATTGCTAAGTAATGTTTACTATAAAACAAGCTAAAAAAATTGAAGTTTAATACACCAAATAAAACAAAAAAACATCATATTGATTTTAAAATTTGAATAGTAAGGAGCTTCTTTTTTTTTGTGTGTGTGTGTTAGTTTTTTTGTTGTCAGTTTTTTATCTACCACGCTCTACCACAATTTGGCGTTTAACTTTCGACAGTAACAAATATTTTCCTTTGTCATAGGTATCTCTACTCATTACATATTGTATATGCTGTAGTAAAATCAATCATTCAATATTTTTGTATTACTTGATATGCAATGAATAGGCTAGAAATAATCCAAAACACCCTTATAATTAATAAAACTTATTGTTAGCAGTTAGAAATGTTGAGTCAGTAGCAACTGATAGCTATAGTGGAAACACTGAAAGGAACTCTCTAAACAATTACGAATGCCTGATTTTTAACAAACCATACACATTATGGAATTGTATTATTATGAGAGACTGTACAGCTTGATCTGGAATAATTTATAGTATTAATGCAATAGATCCTCTGTATTGTACATAATAGTATTGAAATTCAATTATTTTGTTACAAAAAATGATTGTAGTAGCACACGACAATTGGGTAAAGCTATAAAAACTCAGCCAAACTATCACGCAAAGACTACTAACTAAAACCAAGGGAAAAAGACAAAATATCTCCAGACTTAAACACACCCAACTTTTCCATTAATCAGCTTTAAGTCCAGCAAATTTTGAAATTTTTTTATTTGGAATGCGTCCAGTGTCTGGTGGGCACTTCATTAGGTTGACTCTGGACTGTATTAGAGAAAACTGTTGGTCAGATAATAAGTCGTGTGAAATCCATACTTTCAAAAAAGTCTTAGAAATGCTTAAAAACAAGCAATGCATAGGATCCCCAGTACAAAAAGAAATAGCATTATAATATGGTAATTCGTAAAGAAGGGAACAGCGGGCTCCATATTCATGTTCTATGGCTTTGCGCTGAATCTCTGTTTTAGCAGTTTTGTGTTTTCTGCCAAACCATACATGTAATGCATGTGATCTTGGCTCCCATTCTGATTTTTTGAATCCAGAATAGTCAGGATAATCCCCAATTTGCTGACTAAGGCCTATCCACTATTCCCAGTATGCTCAAGATCCCTATTAGTACTCAGTCTCAAATTCAAACAAAATGATACAGAACTAGAGAACAAAGTACAATTACAGAACATAAAACAAAACAAAATGAATGATACACAAAAGCAAGCAAGAACTATAAAAAGTATGGACAAGCTTAAGTATAACAGATAAGAAAAGGAAAACACAAAATTAATGTTAGAATAGAATAATTGTTTGTATGAATACAGTTAAGGTACACTAATTAGTGAATAGGTGGTCCATTAGCACCTACAGCTAAATCAGTCCACAGAGCTAGCCTGTAGTTGAGGGGTGGGGCTACTCCAATGATTATATTGATATTTATAACATTACCCCACAATTGCACTAGTTTATTACTGTATTATGTCAGTATTTTCATTTCATGTTAAGGTAATTAAATACTGTATCTAAATATCTAAATCAGTATAATTGTTGATGTGGGTAATTTATATTTATAAATGATAGGGCAAGTGAAATGTTGGCATTGCTAAGACTACTATCAATAAAATTATTATTTTGCTAGTAGTTATCCTAATTGTACTTTCTCTTTAACTGTGGATATAGCTATTGCACTAACAATAGTACTTAATTCTTGTGTTACATCACTAATGCTACTATGATGGCCAGGGGTAGCCATTTCTTCCAAATATCTTTGAGCTACCCTACTACAAAAATAACACTACAGCTGCATGCACCTAATATGCCAATCATGTCCTCAGCACATAAAATATAATAGTACTTGATCGCAAACCCACAAATTAGTATGCTAGAAATCAGTTACTAAAGTAAGCTCATCCTTTATAAAGTAGGCCTTACTTTACAAAGTAGCTGCAAGTACTGGCTTATAAAGTAAGGCCCAACTTTTAAAAGCCAACTATTATTTTTTTATTTTTTATTTTTTTTAGTATATTGAGCTCCACTCAAGTCTCGCTACGCGAGATCCTTTACCCAAGAATATAGGTTTGGTAAAAGGTCTTGGCTGTGCAAAACTGGCTCCTCCCCTTTCTACCCACCACCAATAGTACGTACGCATTCACCGGTTTTCATACTGCATTGTTCTCCTACAACAATATGAATTCCGGTCGTATCCGTTTGATTTTTAGCTTCCGTTGAAACTGGAGGTAAAGGAAGAGTTCTACTGCTCAGATTAGATAAGTGTAACACGATGGAAAGATATACTATTTGTGTTGTATTTCTTCTTCGGATCTCGGATACATTTGCTCAATTTCGTAAGAGAGTAGCTAACTAGCCTGCTACTATACTGACGATATTACGTCATATAAAAATATTACGCTAAGGATATTATGCTGTAAATTCAGTGACAAAGTATATATAGCTCTTCAAATAATCCTGCATAATTCAACAACCTTCTAAATGTTGGAAGTAGGGTAGGCTGTTGCACTGATTGAATATTTTCTTTTGTGCTAATGAATGCTTTCCTCTGTTCAAGCTACCATAACTAGAGAGTTAGCTACTGCTGTCCAGATAAGATTAAGTAGATGAACATCTTCAGTGTTGTGTTGTCTTTTTATTATTATTATGCTTAATTATTATTATCATTCATCATCATCTTTTAGAAACTACATTATATCCACTACCTCCTATGTTAGAAGTATGTCCTGGTGAAAATAACACTTTGTCTTGCACAGAAAGTGAAACTCCACGTATTCTTTGGAATTGGAATGATATTATCATGAGGGACTATATAGGTGGAATAGATAAAAATATTAATACCACAGATCTTCTGTTGAGTGATGACAATATGGTGGTGTCAACTCGTCTTATATCTATTAATTCTTCACATGTATACTCTCAATTAGAGTTTACATTCTTTGAAAATGTTACGTCAGTTAATGTATCGTGCAACCAAGTGATGTTACATATAAAAAATAGAGGTAAGAGTGCATTATTAATTTTGTTACTTTACCTGTGTTAAAAAACAATTGTGGTAAGAGTTAGAATACTCAATTTCATGAATAAATTTAACTGTCAGCACATAAGGTGTAAGCTCACAATTGTTTAACTTTATATACAGAATGCTCAACTATTCTAGAAAATTTCAGAATTTCGGGACTTCATGTAATATTAAACTCATCAATTTTAACTTTTGAATGGGAAGTATTTCCTGCATGTTTCATCTCAGCTGTTATAAGTAATAATAATTTCAGTCAAGAATATATTGATAATGGAAGACCTCTGGAGCTTGATTCACCAAATGAACATCACAACATTGACTTAATGCTTCCATGTAACAACGATCTATTTACAAGAATCAATATTACAGAAGTTTCCAATACTACGAGGTTTATGACAATAAATATATCAAAAATGCATTTAGCAGAAGGGGAAAACATTCATGTAATCAGTGCACAACAAAATTCAGATACTCAATACTATGAATGGATTTGGCCAAAGAAAAGTTCAGGTAATTTGCAAACATGTACCAATAATTAAACAGTGAAAAGTGAGGGGAAAATCCCACAATATGTCTGATTTAATATTAAAATGAACTCAAGGTATTAGTATATTACCTAGCACAACATATGGTAAAAATTTTTGAACTTAATAGAGTAGGTCCTGTGGTAGGTTAACTGGGGGATGACCAGAGACGAGTAGAAGGAAGGTGCCACCAGAGTAGTTCTGGCAGGCTAATTAGGATCCCAGCCTCAGGTTAGGCCTTAGAGGAGTTGTTGGACTCAGCACTTAGTGTATGTTGCAATACGATCACCAGAACTGCGTAACAGAAGTACAGACGGCCAAATTAGTGAATTGAATGAAAATGTGTGCAACTGAGTGAACATGTAGGTTTGTGTGTGATTCTGTTATGTGCAAGCTTGTTCTAAAGGTGTGGTTATTTCACCACAGGTCCAGTGAAAAAACAAACAAACATTTTTTGCAAAGGATTCAAAAGCTTTCTCCCATAGTGTCATGGAGTATTTGTTCACCTTCTACTATTGCATAGAAAAAGACCTTCAAAATGACACCTAAAATCTAATTGTGGAAAAGAGGGCAAAGTTTTTGTAGTATGGGGACATACTAGTTAGCTGCCACATAGTAATCTACTTACAATAACTGTAATTACAGTATGTTTACAGACCAGTGGAAAGTGATACCTCTTGACTACTAAAAACAAAAAATAGTTAAATCTAATAGGACTATTGTTAAGACTAAATACAGTTTGCAGGAACTATGAACCACTCTGGCACAGTCTATTGTCGTATATATATCGATAAAGTGTGCAACCAGTATCAGAGTTTCGCTATCCAATAATAATGCTTTACCAATTCATCTTGTGTCTATACTTTACCCATTCAGTTTGTATTTGCCAACACTGATTAGCTGATGGCCACTTTTTGTATGTGATCCTGATGGGCAACAGTGCTGAATCTGAAAGTATTATATTTCTTACAGTATCACTGTTAATAATGGGATGTTTGGATAACTTAGTTTTGGATTAAAAACGAGGCACTGCCTGGACACCCCAGTTTAAAGCTTTATATAATTGTCTCCATAGTTAGTCATTACTACAAGATATTTGAAATGAAGAAACTAAAGGATATAAGCTATTGTTATGCTCACTTGGTTTATTATGTATTAGTGTGGAAGTTATAAGGGCTCAAAGTGGGGAGTCCAGACAGTGCCTCTTGGTAAACACCTCAAAATTGGAATCTTCAAATAGAAAAATCAACAGAGGGTATTTAGTAAACTCAAAGATTCATTTATAAAGTCCCAAAGCTAGTCTACAGAATACATCTAATTGCTATTGCTAAAGTAAAATACAAACAAATCATATGTTTTTCCAAAAACTTGCTACCGCATTGTGCTCATAATTACACCAATCATGCTAGCATATGCAATAGTCTGTCCAAGTTGAGTTGGCCAGAAAAAAAGCTGAATAACTTTTAAACGGAAACTGTTACACATCCGGGGCTTGCACCCTTAGAAAACTTGCGCCAAAGCCGGAGAGAAAGTGCTATTTCAAACCTCAATACAAAAGTCTATGGTAAAAGAAAAAAACACAGCTTTCCCACTCAAAATACATCACGATTCAATACCCTTTCTACCAATAAATGAGAAGGAAATGAAGTGCCCAGTCGCCCAAGGCAGAGTAAAGTGAAGTAAAAAACTTAAAACAAAACAAAACCAAAAGAAAACATGATAAGTGATTAGGGGCAAAATGGTTATTCTTGATGACTCTTGCTTTTAATGAGTGTCTATTCTTATCTCTGTTGTGACGAGGTCTATGGATGGACTTCTGAATGCGTGACCCCTATGAGAAAATGAACTGGATTGAAGAACGGAGAAGGGTAAAGAAAATGGTACACCTAAGCAAGTTCATAGTAAGGCAATAAGGCTGGTCCCACTTTGTGGCTAACTTGGAGACAAGAACTTTGTAGAAGCTCATTGCTTGTTTTGCAAGTCCTCCACAGGCCGACATTACTTTTGGAGTAAAAGAAGCGTACTCAAAATCTCGTACTCTTTCTTCATAGGCCTTCTTCTTCTCTCTCATGTTTTATGTAGTAGTTGGCTATTGTGGTGCTGCTGTTGGAGGCATTGTGTGGGTTAAAAAACTCTCACATCTAGATATGTTTTCTCGAATCTGCTCCTCCAAAAACCATTCACAGCTATGTCCAGTCTGGTCGCAATTTTATGTGGCTGCTCTTCCTTTGTGTTTTCTTTTAGTCACTTCCTGCTGTTCGGGTTCCACGCCAACACCATTGCAGACCTCTGTCAGGAGTGTAGCGGTGATGTCTCTAATTTCGTTGTGCATGATAATGGGAAGCCTCCTTTCGGACAGGACAACATGTGTTCCACAGTAAAGACAATTACACAAGTGCAGGGCATCCATAAAAGCTCCTTTCTGGAGTGTAAAACAATGCTCCTTTATAGGCACGGATGTTAACTAGCATGATGCACCTTTTTCTCTAGCCAAGTCCATAGCCTTCTGTTGAGAGTTTGTGAGAATTTGCCATAAATTGTTAGCCTTGGCTGTAACTTCCTCCTGTCGTTTCATTCTTACTTCTGCTTTAGCAGTCATTTCTCCCGCAAATGTTTTGTAGGGATATGTGTTGTCATTTGATTGATCCAGGAGTCTTAGTAGTGCACCTAAAAACAGGTGTGGAAACTCTTGCTGGAGTTTTCTGTAGGCATCACTATCCCAATGCCCCCGAGTCTTGCTGAAAGTGTAAATAGTTGTAATTCTGTTTTACATGGCGATGGTTGGGCTGTTAGGCTTGGTATAAGTACATTCTTTATAATTTCATCCAGCAATCTGAGGTTCAGGTCAATGTTTGATAGAATTAAGACCACTTGCTGTGCAGTCCGTGGGTGTAGGGGGGAAATGAGGCATGTCGCTGGGTTGAAGCAATTGCAGAAAGCAATTTGAGATTTTGTGACAACTACAGGACTTTTTGAGAGACATATTTTGTGGTGTATTATGATGTTCCAAGTGGAGCTCCTAAGTGTGGTCTTCCTTCACATGTGATTTGAACTGTTGTGTCAGCAAGTGCAGTCTTGGTTCACAACATAAATCCTTCCTTTACCACTAACCAAGTCTTGGATACGTATGCACCACTCGAGGCAACTTCATTCCACCATGATCTCAGGTTATTGATTTTCAGAGCTTGAAGACTGTTAATGAGTGGGACTATTGTGAGTGCGTACATTGGCATCCCCAGTGGATCTCCTTGGGTGGTATCTTCCTGAGAATAGAGTATCATGTCATCCTCCATAAATAAGTCAGTTTGTGCCTTGTAGCAGTTAGTTAGGATTTTTGCAAACACTGGGCTAGTTATTCTGGTGTAATGGAGTGTCAACATGCAGTTTAGGGAGTTGAAGGCGTTGCTTGCATCTACCAGTAGGGCAGCTTCTGAGTATTCTGACTGAAAGCTCCCTTGAACAGAGTGTATTTATGAAATCACTTGTTACGCACAAAATAATGCCAGCATAATTTGCCAACACTTAGTAAATAGGTATGCACATAATCATGAAAAAAATGAAACTAATTCATGACAAAAAAATGAAATCACAAAGACATTTTAGCTAGTAATGAAAGTAGATTTATATAATTGTCAAATTCAGCCATGAAGTGAAGAAGCAAGAAGCAAGAGCAACTAAATTTTCTTCAGTGTTAATAACTTGTTATGCTTTGGTATACTAAATACTTAGTTCGCCATATTGCATAAGGACACAATTAGTACAAATTGTGACTCAGCACATCAATATGTAGAGGTGCATTCAAAACAAGAATGCAATTATTGTTGGAGTACAAGGAAAATAACGACGAACAAAAAGTGATAGTTACTATAATTTTATTTCCAGTTACAGGTAAGAAATACAGTAGCCTAAAATGTGGGCTCATCTTGAAAAAAGGGGGCTCATACGACACCAGTCAAGCTCACCTTAATTATGCCCATAGATATATATGTATGTGTGTGTGTGTGAAGAATCTTCACCACCTTATTTAATGCAATTTTTGGTTACATACAGAAATGAAATCTAAAAGAAGTAAAAGCAACTTCTTAGATTAAAAGGGGGGCTTTATGAGAGTAATTATCAGATATATTCAAAGATTCTTAAACAAAACTTAAAAATGTGCTGAACTCTAGTGATTTCATATTATGAAGTAAAAACGAAGACTGAATTTAAATAAATAATTTTGAAATAGCTAGGTATTGTGTAGCAGTATACTGGGTTCTCACTTTTGCTGCTTCATTATTTGACCGTATTATGCCAATAATAAA
>WLWI01004182.1_pt1 | contig 12244 bp, 14 predicted proteins | sample 6701501 | NCBI WGS metagenome assembly WLWI01 (sample SAMN12718690, study PRJNA515312) | sponge metagenome | isolation source: marine sponge | host: Mycale hentscheli | place: New Zealand: South Island, Marlborough, Capsize Point | collected 2014-11-01
GGCAGATTTTGATACTACCAGCTTCCAAGTGGTGTTTCCTGCTGATGCATTGCCCTTACCTGTGCGGCCATCCATCAATGTGGAGATTCCAATATTTGATGACGACATAAACGAGAGATTTGAACAGATGTTTTTGATTACATCAGAAGTTTTTTATGCTGTTAATCCATCTACTATTGACAACTTGGAAAGAAACGTGACCATTGGGATTATTGTGGATAATGATTATGGTATAGGACTAGCGTGTGTAGGTGTAGGGAAGGGTGGTCGAATTCTTGTTGTTATCCTCATGTGCTACCACTAAGTGATCGAGTTCATTTGGATTTTGGGTGTGTTATCTTTTTTATATTTATTTATTTTTGTTATTGGCGAGCCAGCAGAGTGAATGGGACACTATCAGGGGTAACACAACTGAAAATCGGTGATATTTGTTTGTTTATATGTATGTTTTGTCGTACGTACGCCATTTTTGTGTTTTCCCTCGCATTTTTGTGTTCGTATGGTGGCTCCCATATCCCACTAAATTGAATATTTTGTGGTATCATCCAATCTTGAATGTAATGTTGCTGGGCACAATCAAGTCTTATGAACTTGCGTTAATTTTCTATTTATATTTAATGGTGTTGGTAAGTTAATGAACTGTATGTCATTATTCTACGCAACGTTCGTACTTGGAAATCCATTGTCCAATAAGCCAGGTAACAAAGAGAATACAGTGTAAGTCTTGTGTTGCTATATCCCCAGCATAGCAGCATGAATTCGCGAAGTTGTGGTGTCTTAGCTTCAGGTTGTCTCATAGCCATTTACAGCAACTCTCCATACAGTAGTCCTTGCCCGGATATTTTTACTAGGGAAGTTATATAACCTGGCCTCGATATTCACTCCAAAATTACTGAGCAGCGCCTTCGGCAGGTACTTTGTCCTTGTGTTGTAGTGGAGAAGCTCCTGTAAGTATATAATAGTAGTAATAATACGGTGCATAAATACCCCTTCAAAAATGTATGGGGAAAATTGCTGTTCAATTAAAATCACACAGGGAAAGTGTAATAGCGCATCACTAAGTGAAATAGCATGATAACTAAGTGAAATACCACGGTAGCTAAGTGAAGTAGTACGGGTAAGTGTGCACGTGTGCAGCATTAACCTTGGAAACAATATCATTCCTTACCACAGAAGCTCTAACCCGTATTAGACGGAATGTTTTTCAACCGATTAGGAGGAGCCGTACGTTGAAAACAAAGTTCCAGAGGAAGCTAATCATGAAATAAAGAGATAGTGAGTGAAAGATGCAGTGTAGCTACAATAGCAAATAATTTTTTTTAAAGTTGGCCTACTATTAGAGAATGGTAGATCGGGTAACCTGTGCTATTCAGGATCAATAGCACTCATAAAGCAATTGAAATAGCACTCTGATTCGCCTTGTGCTATTTCAATAGCATTACTCGTACTATTAATCCTGAATAGCACGGTTACTGGCTTCATCTCAGTTTCTTCGGTTACTACAGTATTAGTATTATTTTCTAAAATTGAATGGATGATTGGGTTCTAAAACATTTTTAACATTTTAGTTGACCACCTACCTACTCTTGCACTTTTTTTTCTTTTTTTTTTTTTCTTCATGTGGGTAAACAGCATTTTTTAGTTTGGTTAGAATAGCTGAACTGAAAGAAGTGAATAAAATTATTGACATCTGAATACTTGTGTATTTGTGGTACACATGCACTACTGCTGTGAATTCCTTGAAACAATTGGTCAGTCATTTAAATGCGAGTGTGTATTGCCATATACTATGTTGACCAATTGCAGCATATTGCTACAATATAATATGTGCATATAATTTTTGTTATTTATTTTTAGCTACGGTGATTGGCTTTAACGTGTCTAAATTATTCTATGACGAACCTGACGGGCTCTCCCAACAAGTTATTCATTTGTTAAAGGAAAATAATCAACCCACTGAGCAGACATTTCGAGTTCAAATCAATTATGAGACCATCACAGGCATAATTGGATCAGCAACACCTGGAGTGGATTTTAGTCTTGCAGATTTCGTCGGAAATCAAGTTGTAGTGGTTAAAAGATTGAAACCGTTAGACACGATCATAACACTTCCTCTATTACTGTTCCCTGATGAAATAGCAGAGGGATCAGAGGGATTTAATTTAAAAATTTCACCATTTCTAGAACCAAAATTTAGTGTACCCACACTTTCAAATTTGGTGTCAAGACAAATTACTGTAAAAATTGTTGATAATGATCGTAAGTCCTTTTTAACAAATTTAACCCTTTCGTTCCGGATCCCGCTTTAAAGCGGGTGACGACCGGTCGGATTCTCCGAATTTTTTTAAATAGTTACTTTATAGCTACAACCTTCAGATTGCATACACAGGTGCCCAATGCATTGGAGAAGCATCTAAAATAGCTTTCAGCCAGGACTGCTTCGACAGTACCTCACAGTAGTTGCGTTTATTTCTTCCTCAGCAAAAAAAAAAACATCGGTTCTCCGTTGAATTAAAAAAAAAGTTACCTTCTTCACAGCAGCTTCATTTATGGATCCAGTCATCTCCAGAGCTTTGTAGAAGCAGCGAAAAATTGCTTGAGCCCAGTAGCCTTCCATAACACATTGAAACAACCACTTCTTTGCCGACCAAGACTTTGCGGTTTGACTTACAGTCTTCTCTTATTTTTATAAAATAGCCAGTTCAACTGGGGGCCTCCCCATTATGCACAGTCTTAGGTAATGCTTAAAGAGTGAGCATGTCGTGTGATCCAGGTAACTATGCAAAATTTGATTTTTTTCCAAAGTCATTTTGGAAAGATGGCGTCTACCAGTTACAGTGCTGTGGAAGTTTTAGACTTACTTGATGCTGACTCTAGCGACTCAGGATCAAGCGGAAAGGAGGGAGACGACTTTTACGGCTATAGGAGGCCCTGTATCAGGGTTGGTGGACCAGATCCCGTCAACTCTGATACTGACAATGGGAGTCAAGAAGATGATCGAGGTAAGCTTGTCTTTCTCTTGTCTTTTTCTTGAAAACTAGCAAGCTTCTGTTGTGGAAAGGACTTATTTGATAGCTATATTGAGGTAGAGAAAGCTGTTTAGCTATAATATATACATACATATTTCATTGAGTTTTGAGATTTGAAAGTGGTTTGTGGTTTTTTGAACAATTTTTTTACATGTACTACTAGGACCAGATGTGTATGCATTCACCGACCCGGATTGTGAAGAGGACCCAGATGAGGCGACAGGAGCAGAGTCTTCCAGTGATGAAGGAGAGGATGCCGGACCTGAGTCTTCCAATGATGAAACAGACGAAGAGGCAGCAGGTTCCATTGATTAAGTGGCTCCTCCTGCTCTGAGTTCTGGACGTCCTCGCGGTCGGAGCAGGCGGGCACCGAAGAAGATAAGTCGGGTGGATCAGGTAGGGGGTGAGTGGAAGAAAGAGGACAACACACCCATTGATATTCCATAATCTTTTGTGTGAAGGACCACAGACTTTGATATTTGTGGCTGCCACCCCCCACCCCCCCGTGAACATCCCAAAAGTTGTAATATGTAATGTGACACGAATATCATTGTTGTCGTTGTCTGTGTTTTTGTGGTTTTGTAGTGGATCTTCACGCTCGATGTATATGTGTGTGCGTGGAGTTGAAATGTTATTCTAGCGGCGCTTCCGGATCTAACCGGGGAGGGAGCTCTGGATCTTTCTGGATCGGGACTATTATGCCCATGTAATTTGATTTTTGTGTGTGTGTGTGTGTGTGTATACCAGTCAATATATGTGTAATAAATTATACATTTATTTTAATGATCTCTATTCACCTGTATCTTCTTTTTTCTTGTGTGTGTGTATGTGTGTGCGTGCATTTGTGGAATGAGAGAGAGCAACCGTGGACAAACAGTATGTGGCGCTTCTGGATCCAACCCGGTAGAGAACAAACTTGGGGGACTTTTTCGGTCTGTGACATCATCCATGCCGTGTAAGTTGAATTTCATTTCAACTTACTGATATTTGGGTGTCCAGTTGGGGCGAAGGGGGGGGGGTTATGGCACAAGATTGTCAGATAAAAGCAATGACGGGAGGGGGGGGAGGGGCAATTCAGCGAGGCCAGCTGTTATGTTACAAATATCATTGTTGTCTGTGTTTCTTTGGTATTGTATGGAGGTTCCGGATCCTAACCTGGGAGGAATCGTTCAGTCTGTGACACCATCCATGCCGGGTAAGTTGAATTCCACGTGTGTGCTTGTACTGCTTTTCATTTTCAAATTACACTTTCTCAATACAACGGTGATTTTTTCTCTCATGGACAGTATGGAGTATACATACCAGGGATTCATACAGTGGGAGGTTAGCCCTGGGATCCCCCCCTAGAATTTTGGGAGTTGAATAGAAATGAACATTTTGGAAGCATTTATTTTTAGTCTGATATTGTATCCCATTATGTTCCTATCATAACTGAGCCATTTAGTGCATATGATTGAACACTGATCATCAGTGTGAAGTATGGACTTTTATGCAAAGATGTGCATCAAAGTAGTGAAGGTTCCAAGAAATGGGTGTGGCGAAGTATACTCGGAGCCCCATCCCCCCAAACAAAAATCCTGTATGAAACCGCATACAATACATCATAACATTGCATTTATATCGGATCATGAATAATTTGTTGTTTGTATTACAAATATCTTCGTTGTCTGTGTTTTTGTGTATATGAAATTGTTTTGTAGTGGAGCTCGACGTCTGATGGCATATGTTCCTTGTGGACACTCATAGATGTCTCCTACATGATTACAATCAGCACCAAACACAACAAACAACATATTTAATTGTTGAACTAATGTAATATTGGTATAAAATACATCAAACAATATTATTTCGTTTTTATATTGATGGGAAAAGTGGAATTTTTTGGGGAAAAAATATTTTTTTTAAGTTTTAGTAGAATCCCAAACTCTTGGTCTATTTCGTGATATATGGTTGCTATGGGGTTTTCCCAGCCAGCATCGAGTTAAAAAAATAAAACGGTAATGCTCTATTCCGCGGTTGACGATTAGATTTTTCCGTGCGCGTAGAAACAATTCAGGAACGAGAGGGTTAAGCATTATTAATTCCATAGCATGCAGCTGAATATTTTATGATTGAAGGGGGGACAATGAAGGAAGCATGTCTAAATTTGATACCATAACAACAATCTTTAAAAACCGTGTTCAAACTATAGACCTAAGATAGACATTTACAAAAAAAAAATTTGAATCAAATAGCTAAAGGATAATTATACATAACATAGCTTCCTTTCTGCTCTCTACTGTTTACTCAATTATACTAATAATATTCGGACTTTGTTTTCAATATTTTTTGCCCTTGTTTTATGGTTCAATAGATTAACATGCAAGCATTACGAAGCACAATACAATTAGGAATGCACAAATTAGCTAACTGTAAGTGTAAGTAGACATATAGTATATATGTGGCATAAAAAGGGAGGGCTGTGGGGGCTGGAGCTCCCCCCCCCCCCATAGTTATGGGGTGCAATCTAAAAAGGCGATTTCTCACATGAACACTTTTAAAGAAAGCAATAGAAGCATTAACAATTCAAAATATATTTCATGTAGGTGAGCCATGAAAATTAACAGCATAAACAGTGTTAATGGTATAGTTTAACAGAGTTAGGTTCTTTCTTATCTAACTCTATTCCTTTCTATACATTTTTGCACATTTATTTTTATAAAATAATATCTATATTATTAAGATGTACTGCAGTCATATGAGTTTTAATAAAATCGACAAAAGAATTGACATATTAATGACTACTATTTAGCTCTATAGTTTCACACATTGAGTTTTTTGATTTCCCAATAAAGTGTTTAGTGTAGCGTTTAGAGAAGTCCAAGTATGTTTAACTTATTGATTTGCTGATGTTGAACTGCACCATCTAACCCATTCATCTGCACAATCGCCTACGTGCTCAAGGTGAACGTAATATAGGGGAAATTTTTCCCCTAAACGGAATATATTAAAGCTTCGATACTGCATCCAGAAAACAGCTAATGTATTGTTCTATTGCTTATATTTTTAGAAAAGAGAAGCTACTATGTAGCTAAGATAGTCGGGCTATAAATAAACTTGGCATTGGTATGAACAAAATGGCGGGCATAAAATATACATATTTATTTTCAAAATACATAATAGTTATGGCTACATTTACATCTTAAAAACTAAAATTTATTATCTTATCATTTGAATATCCCTAATATTTAGCTCCATCGACTGGTTTATATTTCATATTAAATGATGAAATTTATCTTCCTGGAGCATTTGTTCTTCTCAATGACATTGGGAGTGAATCAGACGGCCGTGGTGCTGGATCTACATTGAGATGTATCACTACTAATGTCAACATCGGTTGCTGTAGAGGACACGATAATGATACCAATCCTGTTCGATTTGGAGGGCATGTTGGAGAATGGCTATATCCTGATAGTTCTATAGTTCCTCGTCCCGCTGATGCATTAGATTTCAGCAGGAGGGGGTATTTACAGGAAGTGCGTCTGACTTTAGAGTCTGGTAAATCTGCAAGACGATTAGGAACATTCACATGTACTGTTCCAGACGGTGTTACAGGAGAAGATGAAACTGCCACAGTTATGCTAGTTAGTAAGTACTAATAAAGTCAGTAGTGTTAAGGTTAATCAAATTAGTTCATTTGTACAAATGTATATGCATTATATATTTGTCTAAAACCATAGCGCTGGTATTCACATAATTTCTTATTCTTGTTCTTGCATTTCTGTACTTTAACTCAAGGAAATATATATTATTTAGTTTTTAGTATGTGATTGTATCTGCTATATCGTGCTCCATAACAGTATTGCATTTTTTTGGTTTTGACTATAACTACATTCATCATTACAGCTATCTGGAATTTTTGTACCTATTAATGAAATGAGTGAATAAGTCAGTTAATTAAATCAAGAACAAATGAATCTGATTAATTAAATTTTACTGAAAGACTCAGAGAGGAGCCATAATTGGTGGATTAAAAAAGCTTTAACATCACAATTATCAAGTTCTGACCTTCATAGGAACTAGATTGTCAATTTCTCACCTAAAGGGGTCTGGAAAAAAGCAAAGGAAAATGTGAATTAATCTTAGTTTTTGCCGGGGATTTGAACCAAGGGCCACTGGCTTTAGCCACCAGTGCTCTAACCACTGAGCTATGACGAAGGGGGAGGTGTTTCCGGTCAACACCGAAAAGGTGTTCTGACGGCACATAATTGGTGGTCTGTTGAGTAAGAGATTGCAGCAAGTGGTACTACTCAACAGTATAAAGGAAAAATGTGAGAGTCTTGGAAGTCAAGGGTGGTTGTAGCGGTTAGAGCATAGGTGGCTAAAGCCATTGGCCCTGGGTTCGAATCCCAGGCGACAACTAAGATTTTTTCACATTTTTCCTTTGCTTTTTTTCCAGACCACTTTAGGTGAGAAAGTGTCAATCTAGTTTTTATTAAGGGTCAGAACTTGATAACAATTGAATAATAACTAATATACAATAATAATATTATTGTGAAGGGAAGTGGAGGGCACTACTTTAGTAAATACTGATCCCAATTTTCCTTCACTAGAGTCCTTGTGAGTTTTGCTTATTGAAGTCGTGCTTCATGACATGTGTAAATAGAAACAATAAAAATGTCATGGACAATAGTGTGAATGTTTCAATACTCTAATAAAAGTAAAGCTATTATCAAGTTCTGACCCTTCATAAAAACTAGATTGAAGCCTCAAATGCCGTTCTTGTTAACATACAAGTGTTGTGCTTGAGCACAAACGACGAGCGAATTTTGCACAAGTAATTCAAACGATGAGGTAAAACATTTCAAAAACATATCATTCAGTCCATTTCTAAAGACGTACATAGCCTAGCCATTGTGACCATTCCATTTTTAGCTAACAAATACAAAACTACTTTCTTACCTCAATTTCCTCAGTACTGGTATCATCTGTAGTCTCTAATATATGTCATTCTGAATACCTGAATTGCCAGTAGCTTTCGATTACTAGACCTAAGTACATCGCTTGACATTCAGATTTATACGAATTTAAAGGCATAAGCAATTCAATTTCCTTGGATGATACCAGATCGCAAACTCGAAGATTCTGTTTAGTGGATGTGGTATGGGAAGAATTAGACCACAAAACAAACACAAAAGTGTTATGGTCAAAGTAAAAAATGACATACATACGTCCAAAACATAATAAACAGACAAATATTCCCGATTTTTTATTGTGTTACCCCTGATAGCGTCTTGCTCACTTCACTCACTCACCAATCAACAAGTGATCAATCACATGATATAGAATGATGTGTCAAAAAAAAAACCACCTTGTAAGAATAAGTTTGCTCTTTTGCATTTCTAAATGTTACTATAATATTATTCTATAGACAATTCAATTATTATATAGGACATACATCAATCATGTAGTGTTCTAATATCTCCATTCCACAATTCTCTATGGTCATTGATTAATAGATCATGAGCAATGTAATACAATGTATACTTTCAATGATTCAGTCATTCTTGGCTGAAATAATTACAATAATAGCAAATGTTCTCGTTCTAAAAGCCAATATTGTTAGTAAGTACAATTATCAAGTTAATTTTTAATTAACATTACCATTGACAGTTAAAACAAGAAAATTCTCTATTAACACTCTGTACACATAGCTATAAACTAAATCCTACTTGTACTTATTAGAATTTCTCCATCAACTACAAAAAGTTTTGAAACAAGAAGTTTTGAATGCTTTTTATCTCTTAGTGAGATAACTGATTCCAGAAACGTAACTAATAGCAGACTGAAGTTTTTCAAATATTTATCTAGTATGTGGTTATGATAGAAGATATTAGTATTTTTAGAATATCTTTTTTACCTAATATAACTACAGTATTCCCATATGTACATATCATAATAAAATCACTCTGTGTGTTGTATTTTCTTTCCGTTTATTGTTCAATAATATCCGTGAAGCTTCCATGGTTATATCTGTAACAATTACTCCTGACAATCCATCCATTCCTGCTGGTTCAATGGTTTCACGTGCTTGTGAGGCGACTGTGTCTGGTAGTATGTCCCCAAGTTATACATGGACAACTACTGGATCTGGATCAAGTGGACTTCTATCTGGTAGAGAAAATCAAGCTGTAATCTCGGGTAGAGTCAGAGAATATGATTCTGGAACTTACACTTGTCAGGCTTCTGTCACAGGATCTAGTCAAACCACTTCTTTTATGCTCACAGTTACAAGTATGTTGCCAAGCAATAACATTTCAATGAATAAATTACTTTAAACTAAATTATAGGACCTTCAATTTCTGCCTCTGTCACTCCAAGTGGGACACCAGTTGTTCTCCGAAGATACACACTGATTTGTACTATTGATGCACCAGCCACTCTGGAATTGATGCCAATATCATATCAATGGAGAAAGAATGCAAATATTATTGATAATAATAATAATACAGATTTTGTTTTTACTCAGTTGGCATCAACTGAAGATAGTGCTGCGTACAGTTGTCAAGTCATGGCCTCGTCAGACTATTTGACTGGCACTGTAGATGTGACTAGTTCACCTCACACAATTTCAGTTACATGTAAGTTACACATTAAAAAGTACATTCCTACTAATATCCTTTTAAAGTTGTAAATGTCCTAAATAATTCAATTACATAGATGTCCATCCTTCTACTCCAACTAACTTTATGCAATCTGCTGTTCAAAGTACACAAATAACACTGACATGGCGGTCATCCTCCATAGATTTTGTTAATACTTATACTGTCAGTTATACCAGAGTCTCAGGATGCACAGCAGCTCCTCCAGGTAGTGTAACTTCCACTACAACTACTACTACTATTACTGGTCTACAAGAAAACATTGGGTATCGATTTAGACTAACAGCCACTAATAGTGCTGGTACCTCTACACCTGATGCAGTATATGAATACACTATGCCATCAACCTGTAAGAATGACTGTTACTATTATGTCAGTAATCAGTTGTTCTATTATTCTTGTAGTACCTTCAGAAGCTCCACCCCTACTAATGCTACAGCATCGTGGTCCCACTACTTTCACAACTACATGGGAACGTGAGTCTTGTCTCTCACGAAATGGACCAAATGGACATTATTATTTAGTTAGATACTATGAGACAGGATCTACTTCAATACCACAAACATCAAATGTAGATATTACTAGCAGAACATTCACTGCCAACTCACTAACTCCTGCCACATCCTATACATTTGAAGTGGCCTTCACTAACTCTATAGGACTTGGCCCATTTTCAACTTTGACAATAACAACCTTAGGATATAACTGTAAGTCATTGTTAAAATTGTTATATTTCAATGTGTGTAATACATGAATTAAAAGTACTATGTAACTATACTGCTATGTTCGGATCATATTATCTTGTCTTTAATAGACTATGTGACTGATTAATCTGTTCTAGTCTTTTTTATTATCTGATTATTCTGTACAGATGTTAGTCCTTCTATGCCTAGAAATTTCAGGGATTCTTCAGTTTCAAGTACAAGAGTGGTATTAGCATGGGCATCACCTTCTCCAGTAATTGTAAATATCTATACTATCAGTTATAGAAGAGTTGGAAGTTGTACTGAAGCTCCTTCAGGCACTAACAGTACCTCAATTACTACTATAATGATATCAGGTTTGGAAGAGAATATAGAATATGAATTCACCTTAACAGCAACAAATAATGGGAATACATCTTCACCTGCAATACATACTCTTACTACTGTATCTGCTGGTAAGATCCTTACTGTTCATTCTTACTATTTAGTCATACTTGTATTTGTTAGCTCCAAGGGAAGCTCCACAGTTAATATTGGAGTCCTTTAATGCCACTAGTTTCACAGTCTCATGGAATAGAGAATCTTGTCTCTCACGTAATGGACCAGACAGATATTATACAGTTAGATATTATGAGACAGGATCTACTCAAATACTGGAATCTGCCAATGTAAATGTTGATTATAGAACGTTTACTGCTAATACACTTAATCCAGTAACTTCCTACACTATTGATGTGGCATACCTTAACACAATAACTTCCAGCCCTCGTTCAGCTTTGAATATTACAACATTGGCTTTACCATGTGAGTGTATTTTCAATGCTTTAATATTGTTTCTATCTGATATTAATATTACTCAGTTAAATCATAGTTATCTTAACTGTGTAACTTGTCCTAAAATATGTTTGATTTTGTCTGATGGTCTAGATAACAGTGCAATAGATAGTTATACAGATGCTAGACCTTACATTGTCGAGATGTGGTTAATCAAAATGGTAAATCATTTAACAGCTAGAATTACCCTAGCATGTAATAAGTTGACAAAGGTAATTCTAACACTTATTAAAAGGTAAAGATATAGTCCAAAACATAGGCTCCAACTTTTAAAAAAAAATTATTCAAGGACAACCACACCCATTAATAACCACTCCCCTAATTAGTATAGCCGCACCCAAACAACACCCATTTTAATTGGAATTTTTTTTTTGTAATAAAGTACAGTTGTTGTTTTTTGCACATTATTGAGTAGTTCTTCATAGAAAGTTGTGTAGCTAATGTCACGATTGAAGTTATGGCCAATAAAGGAACTATTGTTAATTTTTTTGGAGTTGATCCTTGATCTGTATGACTTCTGAACATGGAAAAAAACCCTCTCACTGTCAGCATTTGAAGCTGGAATTAACATCAAACCTGATACCATATAGCTATGAATAACTTATTAGAGCAGCTGACCTTGCAAATGTCCAACAGAGCATGATTACATTACAAAATATAATGTTATAATAGATGGCAAGACACTTCAAGGACAAACAATAGGGCAGTACCAAACCCTTCAAGGACGAAGGACACAGTCCAAAATTAATTAAGGACTGTCCTTTGGATTCAAGATAAGTTGGAGCCTATGCCAAAAAGAATTTTTACAGTAGTTTTAATCATACAGATACTTAAAAGCTACTCTAATAAAACCCAATGCAAATTTAAAATACTATACCCAACATAAAGCCAGTGTTCACTATCACATATGTTAACAGAGAAGTTATGATAACTATCACAAGGAAAATGGATGTTAAACTTGAGATGAAGAAGCATCCTTCTTTTTGACTTTAGATACTATGATATGTTGTTTTCCTAGTTGTATTTAATATGTAGT
>WLWI01004183.1_pt1 | contig 12240 bp, 14 predicted proteins | sample 6701501 | NCBI WGS metagenome assembly WLWI01 (sample SAMN12718690, study PRJNA515312) | sponge metagenome | isolation source: marine sponge | host: Mycale hentscheli | place: New Zealand: South Island, Marlborough, Capsize Point | collected 2014-11-01
GCTATAAGAGGAAAGAAACTCCAAAAACAGTTCAGGATCAGGAAAGTGATCTGGAACAGTAAAAGACCCAGCATTCACCCCTGGATCTGGGAACAAAGAATTCCCAGATTGTGCTGAAAAGCACAAGTCCTGCATGGGAACAGTCACAAGAGTAGAAACTTTGAAGACAGCACGGTAGCAAGCATTTCACCGCGGGAAGCCAAAAAAAAAAAAAAAATAGGGCGAACTCTTGTTCACCGCGCATGCGCAAATGATTGAACTATCATCATGAACTTTGACCTTTAATAAACGTTGCTAGTTTTTCTAAGTCCTCAAAGGGTGCGTCGTTTAAAAAATCGCCACCCGGAGGAGGAGGCAGGGTTCACATGCTAAGAGAGGAGCTTGATAAGCTACATCAAAAAGCCAAATCGAATGTGGGAGATTTGGCAGGAGGTGGGGTTAGTTTATGGCCAGAAATGGACAACATGAGATTGTCCCAGGGTGAATTGTGGCGGTTGATGACTCTTTGCTGTGTACTGTTTCTTGGAACACTCACATTTTTCTTATTTTTTCATGGTTAGTGCAAATGTTGTTAATGACAGCATAAAAAGTGGTCAGTTCTGTAAACACGTTCGAATGAATTTTCTGTTTACATAAGTGTACCCTATACATGCAGCTATTGTCAGTAATGTAGGTCAAGACCCTCAAACATAGGTCACTTCCGAGTTCTGGAATGTTATACTGGGATATTCCTCATTGTGTGTGTGTGTGTGTGTGTGTGTGTCATCTAGTTTTGGCTCTGTAGCAGATAAATTGAAAGCATACATTAATTTATTGTTTATTTTTCACTTCCAATATAATTGGATTGATCATGTGCTTGAGTGTGTGTACTACAACACACAGTATCAGTTCTTGCCTTTCTCTTCTGCAGGTGGTCATGTATCCCAACTCAAGTACTACAGCCAGCAGCTGGAGAGCTTCCATGCTGGCCACCCTGTCGGTCATTCCTCAGAGCAGGAGACGTTCAACGAGAGGCTGCTGTCTTGGCACAGGGACTTCAAGAAGTTGCATGATGATATCCACTTGGAGTTTGACATAGTCTGGGCAGACTCCTCTTTCATTTCATTGTGTTCTTTACTTCTATACATAGTGAGTGAGAGAGAGAGTGAGTTTCAAACGTGTGGGGAAGCTTTTTTTTAATACAAATGCTGTGAAATGATAAGAACTGAACCAGAATGTGCTGTTATGTATATGAGTGAGAAAGACCTTGGTGTTGTTTTTCAACAAGGCCCCAGTGCCCATTTCAATGACCTACGAATATTAGGATTAATTTGCACTTTGTTTATGTGTGTGTGTATATATATAATAAGTACGGCCACTAAAACTATCCGTGTAATTCGTTCTATCACATGTGATGGTCGCTAATTCCTGGTGTGCTTACACAGGTTGGCATAGCAACACTATTGTACTTCCTGGTAGAGAACATGTTGAGTAAGAGTCGTCTGACTCCTGCCAGGATCAAGGTGTGGGTGTCCTTGTTGTGCGTCATGACAGTGTGGACTGGCCTCATTCTGCACATGCTTGCAACTGCACATAGACTGGAGGGGGCCAGCAGGACAGCTGTGTACTCATTGAATGAAGAATTGGTGAGTTATTAGAAAAGTACTACTCAGCCTTCAGCTGGTATGTTAGTAAGAGTATCCCCACATGTGTGTTGTGTGTCATATATTCAAGCTAGTAGAAGAACATGTCCAATATTCAGCGTTATTTGTCCCAGACATCATTTCTACAAATGAACCATTTTCCTCTGTTGCTTCGTCTCACATTATTGTATACTGTATATATATACATGGTACCAGAAGAGTCTAGGTAGGGTCCAGGTTACATTGTTGGACAATGTTACTTCAGGGACTAAGTTAGGGTCCCAACTACAGTGCTGCTTGAAACGACTGAGTTAGGTTTCTGCTCTTAGGATGAAACGGCTGACTTTTGGTATAAACTGCTCCCCCTTCCTGGCAACACAAGTGCTCCGTCAACTGGCAAAGGACTACTCCATCTCAAAGATGTTCAGGGAGGTGTCTCTTCATCATGCAGACAGAGATTATCATAGGTTTCTCTTTGAGGATGACGGGGAGGTTCAGGATTGGTTATGGTCTTCCGTAGCCAGACCCTTTACCTACCACTATGTGGGAAGACTGACATTGAGCAATATGTTCAGTTCCCCTCACTAATTGGAGAGACCACAAACAATAGCCGACACATTCTAATTGGGTTAAACTGAAGTCTCAGATGCTCTTTCTTCTTTTGATAATTTATGCTAAGCAGCGACCAGGACCAATCTCTTCGAAAGATCTGCAGTTGAAAGCTATCACAAGTTTTGCAAGCAGCAAGATACTCTCCTTGCTTGTCCTAATGGTGTGGCAATTCTATCTTGTGTCTTTGACAAGCTGAGACAAGAGTAGCTAGACAAAAAAATCACAAGTATTTTTCAGGACCAGCAGTTTCCCCCAGCAGTGTTGCATCACAATACAGTACCAGCCCTGCCAACTGAGCTGAACCATTTGTGCCTGAAATATTTCACTTACAGTTAAACACATGCTGACTAAGCACAAACTGCTCTATGTCGGTCTACCAGACCATTTCCCCCCATGTAGCAGTAGGTAAAGGGTCTGCCTGAGTTACAGTCCTAGCTATAGTGCTTTCTTAGGTGGTAGAGTCCGGGTTCTAGATAATTGGAATATTTTGATCCATTTGTTTGTTTGTTTGTGTTAGGCAGTGTTGGTGGAAACGTCCTTGGACTTGCGCCGGTATCACAGTGTCCTGGACTATTGGAGCACGCGTTGCTTGCCACCGAGGTCCCCAGGAGTCCTGTCAGTGCTGGGATTGGTACAAGTTAAGGATCTGGTCTATTACCTGCAGTACTACAGCCTACCCGTCTTTACTGCCATCTTGGCACCTTTCATCAGAGTCATTCTGGCCCTCAAGACAGTCTACTCTGTATAAATCACATGATCTCCACCACGCCCACCAATCAGCCACTCCTCCCAACTCAGTGCATTATTTTAATTTATATTGACTGATTTTTCTCTGATTCTTAGTTTATGAAATACATGAAGATAATGTCCATAGCTAGAGTGACCTCTACACTTGCTCAACAAGTTCTGTACAACATCTCTGTCCAGACACCCCACCTCACCATTGATGTCTCTCTATGAGCCCTACACACGCACACACACACATACATACACAACAGTGATGTAGGAGGATGTTTCGATATGGGTGGGCTCCAAGGGCATGTGGTTTGCTGGTGTTCATGCAAGAAATCACATTTTAAGTTGTGTGCTCTAGCCCCTCCCCCCACTTCCTATGCCACTACATAAATACATACACACATACGTATGAAATAATCTTGATAGTATAGCTTACTTTTTTGCATTGAAGACTGCAACAGAGCCTCTATCCTGTACGAGCCAAACTCCAGATGGCGTGTCTTGGTGTATAGGTGCTAGATCACACCAACCAATCAGATTGCCGCCTTCACTTGCAGAATGACTGCTCATAAGGTCCATTCGACACTTCATCAAGTTCAAATCAAACTCTATGGAGGAGTCGGCTGTACAATACATTGATTGAGTTGGGCGTGGTTCCCTAGTAATGGGAGTAGTCTTGAGGAAGTTTTGATCAGCTGGCCGTACAACGGTAGTTACTTTCTTTCGTTTCACTGGTACAGAGTTCACTAAGTCGTAGATGGGAGACGATCTCTTCTGTGGATTACAACAAATATATTCCATCCATGAGGCAGGTCAAGGGTCGTGCACATGCAGCAATTTACAAATGGATTAACCAAATAGCAAATATCTCACCATTCTTATTTAGTGCATTTTAACAGTAAATGTTATGAGCAACCACCTTCACCTTCACTCACTGCCCATATGCTTACTAGGATATCATTGGACAGCAAAACCAGAACATTCAATTGTAACTGTTAGAAAACATTATTTGTCAACGTTACTATAATTCAAAGTATATCAAATTACACCTTATGTAATATTGAGGAAGCTTCATTTGTGGGTGGGGAATAGGGATGATAAACAGTTTCTTTGGTGGGGGGGGGGGGGACTCTGTGTTTAATCAAAGGGGGAGGGGGTGATGGCAATGAGTTTTTTGCAGGGGTGGATGTTCCCCTTTTGGCCCTTCCCCTGGCTCGTGTAATAAGTTGGTAAAATGTAAGAAATATTTAAGAATGATTATAGTAGAGACTAGGCATAACAACCAAATTATCTTCTACCATTGTGTCATATCCTGACCTGTGCCAGCTTAGATTGCACAAACCGAGAGAGATGACCTGTTCTGCTGGGAGGAGTCACAGATGTAGAAGAAGGGGCCACACTGAGTGGCGTAGCAGATGCTGTGGTGGATGAAGTCCCAATGGAAGATGTAGCTTTAGGACTGGTTGGCTTCGGAACACACAACTCTACCGGCTACATGAGAAAGAAGTGGCAAGGAGAGTTCATAAACGGGGTTGGCCAACATGTCTTGCATCAAAATGAGAATTCCATTAGTCTATTATTAGATGGTTTGATTGGATTTTAATGTGCACAAAATTCTAAGAAATTGTATTATGTTTAAAAACAATAAAACCCCAGAATCCTTCTACATACAGTGTGCACAAGTAGATGCTATACATGACACACAACTTCTACTCCTTACTTGTTTATAGAGTTGCCGATTACATCCTCTACTCCACTGGGACAGAGACGACCGAGGTGACAGTTGTGGTCCTGATTTTACTCCACATAAGTTAATATCACCACTTGTTGCCACGGTAGTGCCACTTGTTGCCATGGTAGTGCCACTTGATGATGTAGTAATACCACTTGTTGTCATGGCAGCAGCACCAATTGTCACAGTAACACCATGTGATATAGCACTGATGCTATTCGAGACACCGATGGACTCCTCCTCTGACCTAGCTTTGTGATGACCCTCCACACAAAACTCCTCCAAGTTCATGATTTCCAGGAGCTCTTCACTATGTGGACAATCACATGATTCTACGGGTTCCATACTTGCAACTTCATTGCACAAGTCATGGTGACAATGCAAGTTAGAAAGCTGCGAGTCTGAATTTTCTACTGGAGCATATCTCTCTCTGCCTCCTGCATCTCCCCCCACTCTGCCGCCTATATCCACTCTATGGTAGTCCTCATCATGTAATACTCGCAACCTTCCATTGTCTGCTGCACTATTTCTGGTTGATAAGCTGTTATCCCAGTCTGGTATTGGGTTGCTATCACAGTGTCCACTAGAATCTTCGCTACTAACATTCTCACGTCGCACCTGTGCACGACCAACCCTAGGCTCAGTATGTTCATGGCAACCAAGACTGTTAAAATTAAAATCCCTCTCACAAATTTCATTACCATTTTTGGTTCCCCCACTAGTTGAGCTGCTCCTGTTCACTGCAGAGACAACCTTAGTAACACTGTACAGCTGCTCCAACAGAGACTGAAGGGTGTCCACAATGAAAGTCTGAGACAAAAGAAAAGAAAAGAAAGCAATTCAATATTACATTGTTGTTGTTGTTGTTGTTGTTGTTGTTTTGTGACTCAGTAGACACACCAAGTCATGCAACAGGACAGTGGTTTTGTTGGGGTCCAAGTTGACGTCCACAGCTTGGGGCAGCACTGTCACCATGACAACAGCAACAGGATATCGGCCACCCAGTGAAGGGAATGCAGTTGAGACAGCCTGTTTGACGAGCTGTAGAAATAGTATTGCATCAGCACAATAATCAATGTAGTGATGTGATAGTGATAAATGGGATGTAACAGATTAAAGGAACAGTGTCACAATATTATATAACAAGAACAAACACTAAATATTATGAAAATGGAGCACCACAGGAGGTGCGAACAATCAGTGCCACTTCATTTCTCAACCAATCAGGTAGCAACACAACTGTGCAATGAAAATGGCAGGTGTAGATGCTGTCTTCATAAGAGAAGCTAAACACTCAGGGACACTCACTGATAGTTTCATGCCAAACCTTATGGCTTCTTGTTTTACAACCTTCGAGGCTACTGAGCTTCTGGACGGCGATTTTAGCAGTTTTAGAGAAGAAGGAAGTAAGGACAGATAGTCAGCAGTTCCCATGCAGCCGTTTTCCTTAGAATTAGAGCTGTAGAAAGTAATGATGAAGCCTCAGGGAAGTCTGTATAATCAAGCAGTACTAAATAATAGTTAGAGTGCGGTACCTTGAAATCTGCAGGATTTAGAAACTCGAAGGCTACTAGTAGCCTGAGGGTTTCTAAATCCTGCAAATTTCTATGGTACCGCACTCTAACTTTTTTTAGAACAGGAGGATATGTTAAAACTATACTACAGTGATGGAACAGACGTAACTAACGAATATATCCAATATTGTGACCTCTCGGTGTTCAGCGTGGGGAATCTGTAAGGAAGGTGAACCAGCTTACACGAATAATTCTCTAGCAATCAAGTCTTTTATGATACCCCTAACCAACCGATTTGCACTGCCAAAATCACAGAAAGAAGTCGAAGAAGCCCAAAAACATGTATGCCTAAAAAGACCAGGGAAGATATGAAGTGTTGCTACAGAATTTGGCAAGATTGGACCAAATACCGAGAAATTACCATTGAATTGACAAGCATGTCTGAAAAAGAACTTGTGCTTATTTGTGTTAGAAATAAGGGAAAAGGATGGAAGTGAATACCCTCCAGAAACTCTGTACCATATTTGCTGCGGCATTATGCGTTATTTACGTACAGAGGGTCAGCTGAAATCGATAAAAAAATAATAATAATAAAAATAAAAAAAAAAAGAAAAAAAAAAAAAAAAAAGCTGTCCTCAATTCGGAAATGAAAAGATTATGCGGAGCGGGACTGGGAACAACGCCAAGCAGAGCCAATTTCTGAGGAAGAGAAAGAATTATTGTGGGAGAAAGGCTTGCTTGGAGAACACTGTGCACAATCTTTAGTTGACACTATGTTCTATATGTGTGGCACCTATTTTACCTTGCATTCAGGTCAAGAACACTAAGCACTGCGACACAAATACAGCTTGTTGAAAAGCCTGGTCAGCGCACTCACCAAGATACACCAGTTGAAGAAGTATAAAACAAACAAACAAAACAACAACAACAACAACCAGGGAGGCTTGAAAGGACGAAAAAGCAAGGCAAAAGAAGTGATCCACATGAAAACACTGAAAATCCCAACTGTTGTTTCGTTTGTTTATATAAACTGTATCAGAGCAAATGCCCTCATGACAGGCCAGACAATGCATTTTATTTCCAGCCTTTAAAGATCCCCACCAATGACTGCTGGTATAGTTCAATTCCTATTAGTTACACAACTCTATCAAAAACTGTTTCAAGGATTTATGAAGTACAGGAATAAAGGGGTACAAAACAAATCACTCACTAAGAGCTACGGCAGCGTCGAGATTGTATCAATCAGGAGTCGATGAGCAGTTAATCATGAAAAAAAAAACAGGACATAGAAGTTTGGAGGGTGTTCGCAGCTATAAGAGAACTAGCAATAAACTAGAAGCTCTGTCTGACATTCATCTATACCAAAAAATAAAACAAGCCATTCAGATTAGTGATGAAGAAAACTTAACTGTTACTCCAAAATCATCAGCATTATCTACTTCAAGAAATGGCGTTGTAAGCAACCAGCAACTTACAATAAGCCAAGATGTATTAAAGCATAAGTTTACCTTCAATTGCTGTTCTAACATTAATATTAATCTCAACCTTAACATTTCCAGTAGCTAATCTCACATTCCACTTCCAACTATCACCAAATTAGCTAATTATCACAAACCATGTATCAATGCTAGACTAGTGGTGTGCTTGAGCACAAATGGAGAGCGAGCCTGCCTAGTTAGGTAACATAAAACTACAGTATTGTTACTATGTTTTAGCTTAGTTCATGCAAACACTATAATAGCAGTTGTTGCCTTTTATTTCAGCAAACAAATACAAAATCACTCTCTTACCTGATTAATGGTAACTTCTGTAGTATCAAACATCAGCCATTCGATAACCTCAATTACCAGTAACTCTTGAACAAGCTCTCAGCTACGATAAAAAAAAAATCAGTGTTATTATTTGTAACAAATATGGAATTACTATTTACCTCAATTTCCTGAGTATTGGTAACTTCTGTAGTATCAAATTTAAGTTATTTTGACTATCTGAATTCCACTAATTCTTGACAACCAGCTCTCAGCTATGAAAACAAAAGACCATCAATTTTAGCACACAAATACAAATTAATTTCTTACCTCATTTTCTTGAGCAGTAGTAACTTCCGTAGTGTCAATTTAAGCCATTCTGACTATTTGAATTTACCAGTCACTGTTGACAACAAGCGCTTAGCTAGCTACAAAAAAGAAAGGTTAGAGTTATTTGGTAATAGTAGCTACCTTAACATTAATATTACGGCATTCTGACCATAGATGTCCAGAAACGCCATAAATTGTCCATCCCATCCCACAGTCCCATGGGACAGTCGGACATTTCATGGGATGTCCACCTGTCCCTCTACAGATGCGTGTGTGTCCCACTGTCCATCCCATCCCATGGTCCCATGGGACAGTCCATTGCATCCCACGGTCCCATGGGACCGTGGGATGGGATGGACAATTTACGGCATTTCTGGACACCCCACATTCTGACTACCAATGGCTCTTGGCAACCAACAATTGGCACTTCGTATCCCCCCCCTAAAACGGCGAAGTTTTGAAATTAGGAAAAGGGTCTTCAATGCCATAGTAACCGGTCGCAGCAACTTTTTTTGTCTTGAAAAACAAGCGTTTTCGCAGGAATTTTCTCACACTTTGGAGCTTAAGTTTAAAGTAAGGCTTGCTTAATGCTGTTGTTTCAGAACAAACTGGGGTTAAGCCTAAAAAGCCGTGTTTTTAGGAGAAAAAAGGGAACCCACGCGCGCGTTTAAGGGGCATACGTATCATCCATACACACACATATATTATAACATATACCCGATTTTGCATTATCCACCCCTAACGGGCTCGCTCACTCCGCTCGCTCACCAACAAACTATCAATGTAAATTATTTTCAAACTAATGAAATTGTCACAGCTTTGCAAAAGCGGTAAAAAAATACCTAAGATATTTTCAAAACTATTATTGCTCGGCTATAAGTTGCAACTATAGCCGTAGGTGAGTGTTTCTAAGTGCTGCCAGGCGTGATTCTAAGTGAATTAGATTCAAGCAACGGACCAATCAAATTGAAGTATTTAGTCATGCTCTGTTCTAAGTCCAGTAAGAATGGAAGTCTACCTATTCTAGGTATTAGTAGGAAGGGGTGATGAATCTGTAGTGGTAGAAAAAGTGCTAGGAGTATGAGAGCAGCAAGCAAGAGAAGGTTTGATCCAGTTTATTGGAATATTAGAAATGACTGCCATACTATTCTGTGTTGAAACCACTTATTTACCAATATAAAGTTGGATTTTATTATTCTATAACCTTATTGTACACATTAAAATACTTTATTCACATTATATATATATGATTGGAAAAGAAAAGAGAATAGAAAGTTGGTTTAAAAATTCAAACAACAAAGAATAACCGTGTGTAAAACCTCGGTACTTAGTTGCTAGGGAACCAAAACTACATCATGTTCATTAGGTCCACAGCTTTCTGTTAATATATACTTGTGAGGGAGTTCATGAAAATAATATCAAGATAATAATGATGTTGATTTGCCTGTTCAAAATTCCTGAATAAACGGTGAAAGGGTTAACTTCTCAGCATAAAGCAAAACTACCGCACACTGCAAGAAGTTATCAACTCTATGATTATGATGAGACAAAAGGGGCATTACCCAAAAAGCTATAGTACCTACTGCAGAGCTGATAGCTTCGCATTGTCTAAAAAAATCAGCCCGAATTTTTAAAAAGTAGCAAAAGGTCGTTCTGAGTAAGTTCACACCTATTTAAACGGGTAATTGTCAGTAATATCCAAAATCAGAGTGTGACAGACAAACAGACAGGACGACCACTATAACTTCCTCGTGCATGCACGTTGAGGATCCTCGATATACTAAACAAACTGCACTGCTAATTCTGGAAAGCACAGCTTTGTTGCAGTTTTAAAGTGCAGAACAGTCCAGGTAAGTTAGGCAGCAGGCTTCAGCTATTACATACTGTACCCAGGTTAGCTCAATAGCACTTATATAAAATTAGCATTTACAAAAAAAAACAACAACAAAAAACAAAAAACAAAAAGAGAGAGAGAGAGAAATCAAGAAAACCTCAGCAAACGACCTTCACACCAGGGTTGGGGTCAAATACTTTGAATACAAATACACATACTTTGAAGAACTCAAATACAAAATACAAACACTTTCTTAGATGTAGTATTTCAATTACAAATACAAATACTTTTGAATTGCATCAAATTGTCGATGAAGTGTTACATGGAAAATAGATTGCACCTGACAAACATTAGTTCTTTAAAAGTTTTGTCCTTTGAACAATATCTTGTTGGGTTAAAACATCTTTCCCGCTATGATATAAAATCTTTGAACTGGCGCTAAAGATACAGGACTGCATAAATACACTGGAATTAGTGTTGCAAGTATGCGGTGGTTGTAGGTGTGATTATGATTCAGAGGCTCAGTGGGTTTTTCTCTATTACTTGAGGGCGCTGGTTTGATTCACATTGAAGCAACTTAGCCACAAGTATGCCCTTTATTCATATACATTCAGTTCATTTAACAGCAACTCTTCACAATAGGAGGTGGAGCTATTGTTCAATGTAACTATGCCAGCATGGACCAAGCAACACTTGATTCTGTACTTTCCAGAACTAAACAATAGAGAATGAATCTGTCCCATAGAAATATGTTCAGGAAATCTTTTATTTTCTACTTTTACTATTACAAAAGCTCGCATTCCTACCTATGATTTAAAAAAAAGTATTGGAAATACAAATACAAATAATTCACTTTTTAGATCTTAAAATACAAATACAAATACTCCAAAAATTATTTATTTACAGCATAAATACAAATACTCATGTATTTCACCCCAACCCTGCTTCACACATGCAAAACTTACTTTCCAAGCAGCCGGTCGTATAAAAAAAATTTGAGGGAGGTGACTGCAGGACCCAAGGTTACTAGGCTCTACAGCTAACTCCACATTGCAAAGATCTGCAGTGAACTTTACCAGTATTCTGAGCATGATGCTGGGTCAAGGGTTATGTTTATAAAAAGGGGACTGTTCAACAATGTGATATCAATGGAAGTGTAGAACGACTTACTTGAGTGATAGGTTTAATTGTCACTGGCCTCTTGTTCACCAGGGCAATCAATCGGTCCCCAGCAGCTCTGGTGACAACGCTGCTCAGCTCTGCTAATTGTGGAGTGGGCACGAGGGCCTTGATTTTTATCATGGGGTCAAAACACTGATAATTGAGAGGGGCAAGTTTCTGGACACATTCCACTCCCAAGATTTCTGCTGCATTCTCTTCAAAATTAAATCGTTGTGGTTTTAGCCAGAGGGTGTGGCTATCATGACGCAGCTGGAATCGGACTGAGGGATGAGCCAACCCAAAGGCTAGCAGGTATTCTTCAATCTTTTTCAAACTCTCCTTGCACCTCCTCTTGTTCTTGTAATACTGCCTCCTGACAGGCACAGTATTGAATAGCCCAGACAAGGACACAGCAGTTCCTGGGTCTCCTGGACAAGACTTGGACACACCCACTTCACCGGCTCCGGTAAACTCATACGAAGTAGCCACAGGATCATTAGCAGTTCGAGTAGTAACTCTGAATTTGCTCATCTTCATCAGGGAATACAATGCTTCTCCACGGAACCCATATGTTTCAAGAGAGTTCAAATTCTGGAAAGAAGAAATCTTTGAGGTACAGTGAGGTTTGACCATGGCCGATACATCTTCCTGCTTCACACCTTTGCCATTATCCTTCACTTCTATCAGGTCTAATCCAAAGTTTTCCTATCCACAGTAACAGAGAGATGCTTATAGCAAGCTATAATTACAAATTATATAAACTCACCAGCCTCACAGTAATGTTGGTCGCATCAGCATCTAGGGCATTTTCCACAAGCTCTTTAACAGCACTTTCAATGGACGTGATGACTTGTGAGCAGGACAGGAGTTGTACAGTTTCTCTTTCAAGTTGACGTATCATGATGGCGCTCAAACATGCATGTAACAGCTGATGATTCTTTCAACGAGTTTG